>Ga0105247_10000131_pt1 | contig 72578 bp, 76 predicted proteins | sample KBSS24metaG_FD_81519 | JGI IMG/M metagenome (GOLD analysis project Ga0105247, IMG submission 81519) | Switchgrass rhizosphere microbial communities from Kellogg Biological Station, Michigan, USA - KBS S2-4 metaG | ecosystem: Host-associated > Plants > Roots > Rhizosphere > Soil | place... | reverse complement strand
TCTCGCCGTCGAGGATGCGGCTCCGGACCTTCGGCTCATCCAGACCGCTTCGGTGGTGCTACGACGCGACCCCGACGGAGACGGGGAGTGGCGCCAGCGCGCCCTGCGCGAAAACCCGGCGGCCACGCTCTGCGCGACCGTGGCCGGTACCAGCGGAACGGTTGCCACGTGGCGTGACGGCCTGACGATCGCAGCCGTCCCCGAGTCGGGAGATGCGCTTCCGTTCGACGCGGCTCTGCTCCCCTCGGCGCTGTACGAGCTGAGAGCCGCGAAGGGGTGGAACTCGCCCCGCCGGATGATCCTCCGGATAGGCGGAAAGACCGCCGTCGTGCGCCTAGATGGCGAGGGGGTCGGACACTGACGCGCCGGAGGTGATCGGGGTGCGCTCGCCCGCACGCGGGTGGCCGAGCTTCCGGTAGATGTCCTGAGCGCGGCTCCTCTGCTCCTCGGCCGCCGCCCTGTTGCCGCGGGCTTCGGCGAGCACCGCCAGCTCGTCGTAGGTTTCGGCCTCCTCGATCCGCATCTCCAGTGGGAGCAGGACGCCGAGGCCCTCCTCCAGGGTCTTCTCCGCTTCGTCCAGGCGCCCCGAACCCCTTAGGGCCTGCCCCAGTCGCAGCAGTAGCCGCCCTTCGAACATCCCGTCTTCGGCCACCCGCATTCGCCTCAAAGAGTCAGTCAAGGGCGCCCGGGCCTCGTCGTACTCGCCTTTCTCGATCAGCGCCCAGCCGATGAAGTAGTCCTGCAGTGCCACCCCGCGGTTGCTCCCGACCTCCTCCGCGATTGCCCGGGCTTCCTCGAAGGCGGCGATCCCATCGTCGTGTTCTCCCTTCTTCAGGTGGAAGCTGCCGACGAACTCGCGTATCGAGCCGCGCAGCCGCAGGTTCTCCGAGTCCCGGGCCAGACGGTTCGCCTGTTCGAGCCGGGAGCTGGCGTCCGGGAAACGGCGAAGTTCGACCAGCGCCCAGGCGAGCTGGGTCAGCAGCCGTGCCTCCGCGTCCTTGTGGCCAGCCCTGCGCGCGCACTCGATCCCGATCTTGGTCGCGTCGATCCAGTCCGCATAGTGCCGGCGGTTGTAGTGGAAGAGCCAGAGCGACTCCGCCATCTGCCAGACCCATTCGTCCCATTCCCGGTCCCGCGCGGCTTCTAGGACGGCGAGGATGTTCGTGCGCTCCTCCTCCAGCCACGCGAAGGCGCCCTCCCGATCCTCGAAGGACGGTAGGTGGGGAACGTCGATCGGCTCCGCCGGGGCTAGGCGCAGGCGCTCGGTTATCAGCGCCCAGTCGGCCTGGCGCAGACAGGCGCGGTACCAGTTGACGAGATTCCTGAGCAGCCTTTCGGCATCCTCCTCGGAGTCCTCCCTCGATGCGCATTCACGCGAATGCAGGCGAACCAGGTTGTGGAACCGGTAGCGCCCGTCCTCCCGCCAACCAAGCAGATGGGTCTTGGCGAGGGTCGCCATCTCCGTTCTCGCCTCGGACAGGGAGAGACCGGTGAGCAGCGCCGCGTGGACGGGTGCGAGATCCAGCCCCGGATGGAGGCCGATCCTTCGGTAGGTCAGCTTCTGGGCCAGAGAGAGATCGGCGTAGGCGAAGCCGAAGACGGCGGCACCGGCGTACCTCCCCTTGCCGGAGAGGTAGTCGAGGCGGCGCTGCTCATCGGCAACCTCGGCGAGGATCGCACCGACGGTGAGTTCGCCGCGCCCGAGCAGCAGCCGCGCCGCGCAGACGCAGAGCGGCAGGGCGAGGCCTCCGCAGTAACTGACCAGGTCCCTCGTCTCGGTTGGATGTTCCCGGAAGGCGGAGCCGAACTCGCCGGCCATCTCCACCAGCAGGTCTTCCGCCCGGTCCGCCGGCAGGGGGTCGACGGGGACGAACTCGGCGCCGTCGTAGTGGAGGTCCTCCATCGTCATGTAGCTCGTTGCCAGGACGAGGCTTTCCTTCCCCGCCGGCCGTAGCTTGCTCACCTCGTTGGCTTCGGCGACGTCGTCCAAGAGGATCAGGAGCTTGCGGTCGAACGTCATCGCCTGGAACCGCTCGACCCGCTCGGCGAAAGTCGACGGCACAACCGTTCCGGGCGGTCCGAGGCGGCGGATGAAGTCGGCGAGGAACCCGCTGACGTCAACCGCCGCCCCACGCCGGCGCTCGGAGAAATCGGCGACGAGGTCCCCGTCGCTGAAGTGCTCGCGGACACGACTGGCCCAGTACCTTCCGACCGCGCTCTTTCCCACCCCGGGAAGACCGCCGAGGACCGCCACCAGCGGCCCCTCGCCCCGGTCCACACGCTCCAGCAGGCGGTCGAGCTGCCCCAACTCCTTGTACCGGTTGGAGAACTTCATCGGCTGGTTGAGGTCGGCGCGGGGGATGACGCGATCCTCGGCCGCTCGGTCGGCCCCATCCCCCGTCACACTTCGCTCGAGAACGTGGAAGTAGAGCACGGCGAGGGCGGCCGTCAGCACCAAGGCGGCGAGAGCGACGCCAACCGCAAGCGGTGCCGCCACCACTTGCGCCAGCGCAGCGAGCGCGCCGACGACCCCGAGGATCCCCGCACAGAGGTTCCGATTCGCCGCCAGCCAGTCCGGATCCGACCATTTCGCGCCCCGCCCCTGGCTAGCCATCTGCCGCAGGCTAAAGGACCCACATGTACACATGTAAGGCTACGGAGATGCCCAGAGCCTTACTGCTCAGACACGGGGAGTCGGTTTCCAACGCGCGCCCCGAAATGCTGGCCCTTCCCGAGGAGGTCGGCGACCGGCTCTCCGCCAAGGGCCGGGATCAGGCGCAGGCCGCCGCGGGGGCGCTTGCGGAGTTCGGCATCACCCGGCTGCTGAGCAGCCCGCTGCGCCGGGCGCGGGAAACCGCGACGGTGGTCGGGGAGATGCTCGACCTGCCCGTGGAGGCGGTGCCCCATGTCCGCGAGCTGTGTGAGAAGGCGGATCGAGAAGGTCTCGTCCCGGGAGACCGACTGCTGCGCGACGGCGTCGCCCAGATGGCCGCCCACGCGGACGATCCCGACCACGCCGCGGGAACCGAGTCGTTCAACCACTTCGTCGGGCGGGTGGTGCGCCTGCAGACGGAACTGGAAAGCGGGCCCCAACAGGCGCAGACGCTGATCGTCACCCACGGCATCTTCATCCGTTTCTTCTTTCTCCGCGCCCTGTTGGGAGAGACATTCGGACCGGGAATGACCTCAACGCTCTGGAACCTGCGCAGCCGCAACTGCGGGCTCAGCGTCTTCGAGCACGGCCGGCGCAGGTCTGCGACGGGCACGGAGGCGCCGGGCTGGACCTGCGTCACCTGGATGGCACGACCCTGGGATCCGCCATGAGCAGTCTCGACGCGCAGCAGCTCGAGCGCAGTTCCCTCGCGGCCGGGACGCTGGGCGGCCACCTGCGAGCGCTCGCGGACGCTCCACCGGAAACTCCCCGGCCGGCACTGGTCGTGCAGGGAGGGGGCATGCGCGCCGTCTATTCGATGGCCGCGCTCGCGGTGCTGGAGGAACTCGGCCTGCGTGACGCGTTCTCGATGGTCATCGCCAGCAGCGCCGGCGTGCTCAACGGCGCGTACTTCCTCGCCGGACAGGCGCGGGAGTCGGTGTCGATCTACATCGAGAACGCCAGCACCAGTGGCTTCATCTCGCCGAGGCGCTTCTGGAAGGTCATCGACGTCGACCACATGGTCGACGTGACGTTGAAGCGGCACCACCCGCTCGACCAGGACGCCCTGGCGGCAGCCCCGGCGGCGCTCCACGCGGTTCTCGCCGATGCCGAAACCGCCGAGGCGAGGGTGATCCGGCACCCCGAGGCCGGCTTCGACATCTACGAGATCTTCCGCGCCACCGTCGCCATCCCGATCTTCTACAACCGGAAGGTGGCCCTCGGAGAGCGGCGCTACGTTGACGGCGGCATCGCCGATCTGGTGCCGCTGGCGGTGGCCCGGGAGCTCGGGGCGGTCGAGGCGGTCTTGGTGATGACCCGGGTACCGGGTCATCGCAAGCTCGCCAGCGGGCCGCTCTTCCGCACCCTCCTACGCACCGTCCGGCTCGGTCAGTCCTCCGCGGTGCGCGCCCGCGTGTACGAGGAGGATCCGCTCTTCAACCAGACGATGGAAGAGCTGGAATCCGAGCGCGGCCGCATCCCGCGCACCACCTGGACCCTCTGGCCGAACGACGTCGGGCGACTCGTCGAGCGCACCAACTGCGACCGCAGCTGCCTGGACGCCTCGGTGGAGATGGCGAAAGCGGACACGCTGGCCTTCCTCGGGCAACCGAAAGACAACCACGACGTGGTCACGCCCGTCGAACCCGGAACCGCCTGATGTCGCGGCCATGCTGGGCCGGAGTGGACGTTGGTGCTGCCAAGGGTTTCGACGTCGCCGCGATCGACGAGGACGGAGTTGCCTTCTGCCCACGACGAATCGTCGAAGTGCAGGGAGTCCTGAACGTGGCCCGGGACCTGAAGCCGCGGGTGGTCGCGGTAGACAGCCCCGCTTCTCCGGCGCCCGCCGGTGAACGGTCGCGTCCGGACGAGCGGAAGTTCAAGGAAGCGAAGATCTGCGGAATCAGATACACGCCCGACGAGAAGGGGATGGCGGTCAACCCGGGCTACTACGGCTGGATCTTCAACGGCTTCCGCCTCTATGAGGCTCTGGGTGATCTGGAGCCGCGTGGGGTGCAGACGATCGAGTGCTTCCCGACCGCGACCTGGACCCGGCTCGCCGGTCCGCGGGGCTCGGTTTCGCGAGCCCGCTGGTCCCGCAAGGCTCTCGAGGGCCGCACGCTCGCCGGGGTGCCGGCGAGAACCAACCAGGACGGCCGCGACGCGATCGGCGCCGCTCTGACGGCCCGGGCCTACGACCTTGGTGAAACTGAGAACTTCGGCCGAATCGTCGTTCCGAGGTCGGGAATTTCCAGCGCGGGCTGAAATTTTTCTCCTCCTCGCGAAGGATCTGAAACAGGGGTGGGACCCGCCGTCATTCCCATTGCGACCGTCGGGGGTACCGGTAGGTTAAGTCGACAGCTAACGGCCGACGCCGACCAAAAGTCGATCTCTTTCGGACCCTCTCGTCAGCCCCTTAAAGGCGAGGCTGTTGGCCTCAGTCGCACCAGAGGTGAAGACGATCTCCCGGCGATTAGCTCCGATCAGCTCGGCAACCCCTTCACGCGCCGTCTCTACCGCAGCGGAAGCGGTGCGCCCTGCCGCGTGCTGGACGCTTGCCGCGTTGGCGAACCGCTCGCTGAAGTACGGCAGCATCGCCTCCAACACTCGCGGATCGACCGGAGTGGTGGCTTGGAAGTCGAGATAGATGAGATTCGTCGAGTCCATCTGATTCCGATCGATTTCTTGCCTTTGACGCGGACGGCCTGCCCATGGTCAAAACATGGAGAAAGCGGCGAGCGGAGGCCTGTCAGGGTTCGCAGCCTGCTCCAACCGCCTGCCGAAATTTCAGGCACTTTTCGCCAGAAGTGCCTGACTCGCCGCATATCGGTTCATATCCCTGCATATTTCACTTTCTGCAGGCTCTCCAAGACCATCAGAGAAGTCCTGCAAATCGGCATGTTCTGACGACTCTCCGCTCAGATCGCACCCAGGAGGTCGGTCATCTTGAACCGGCCTCCGCGATTTCGGGAACTTCTCGCCCGGAGTTCCCGACTCGGATCACATCGCCGCATATCTACGCATATTTTGGGGCGATGATCGCTGCTCCGTTGACCTATGAGATTGCAGAAACCCCTGTAAAACGGTTTATTGGGTGCAGAAGTGACCTCGCCGCCGCCGCGGATCGCACCCAGGAGGTCGGCGGTTCGAGCCAGAGCTTTATCGGCAGCAGCCGTCGAGCAAGGGGCCGGTTGGACTCGAACGAGCGCCTCAGATTATGAGTCTGGTGCTCTAACCAACTGAGCGAGGGCCCCGCAGGCGTCAGGCTGTCCAGCCGATACCCATCGGGTCCTAGCTGTGCTCGGCGGTTGGGCGCGACCTCTCGGGAGATGGCGGGGAGATATTGACCCCCGGGACGCATCACAGAGCCAGATCCCGGGGTCTCCGACAGATTAGAAGTCCGATGCTCTATCCGGCTGAGCTACGGGGGCGGGAAGGCAATTGTGGCCGCTTGGGCGGCCGGTCTGCCCGGAGAGCGGCACTGTCGCATAGCATCGCCCCATGCCCAAGATCGGGATCGGGGACCTGGAGCTGAACTACGAGCGGGGCGGCTCGGGTGAGCCGCTGCTGCTGATCCAGGGGATGAGCGCCAATCACCGGGCCTGGGGCGAGCCGTTCCGTTCGCGCCTGGAAGAGGCGTTCGAGGTGATCGTCTTCGACAACCGCGGCATGGGACTGTCCAGCCCGGTCTCCGACCCGTTCGCGATCGCCGACATGGCCGCCGACACCATCGGCCTGATGGAGGCGCTGGAGTTGGAGAGCGCCCATGTGATGGGGATCTCGATGGGCGGGATGATCGCCCAGGAGCTCGTGCTCGCCCACCCCGAGCGGGTTCGCTCGCTGACGCTCGGCTGCACCTACTGCGGCGGCGAGGGCTCGCAGCTGATGGATCCCGCCGACTTCCAGGGCCTCGTCGCGGCGATGGCCTCCGGCGACCAGGACCGCGTCTTCGCGGCGATGTACGAGCTCAACCTCTCCCCCGGTTTCCGCGCCGAGGCGTCCCACTTCGACGCCTTCGCGGCGATGGCAGCAGAGCTGCCCTCCCCCCGGGAGACGATCGGACTGCAGCTGCAGGCGATCATGGGCCACAACACGCGCGACCGCCTGCCTGGAATCGTGACGCCGACCCTGGTCATCCACGGCACCGTCGACCGCGTTCTCGGCGTCGCCAACGGCCGCCTGATCGGCTCGCTGATCCCCGGCGCCCGCCTCGAGATCTTCGACGAGGTCGGCCACATGTTCTGGTGGGAGCAGCCTGAGCGCGCCGCCGGCCTGGTCCGCGAGCACGCCCTCGCCGCGGTCTGACGCCGCGAGCGGTTAGCCCCCGACGCCCGGGCAGTACTTCGGATCGAGCTTGCCGTTGACCTTGAAAACGTAGTCGGGCTCGGGAACGATGTTCGGCTCTTCGACGACCTTCTTCAGCGCCGGGTCGTCTTTGATCCAGGCGTAGATCGGATACCAGTAGGGCGCGTCGGGTGAGTCCTGGGTGTACTGGCTGATGATCAGGTAGTCGTAGTCGCCGGCGTTGATGCGACGCATGAAGGACGGGCAGGTGGTGGCCAGGCGGTAGGCACCGTTCGGGCCCGGCACGCCGATGAACTTGACGGTGTTGTTGAGGTGGCCGCCGAAGAAGCCGTACTGGCCGAAGATGATCTCGCTGGAGCCGGCGATCCCGATCCGCTTGTTCTGCTGCAGGCGGGCGAAGTCATACGCTTCCTGCGGCCCGCCTTCCTGCAGGAAGAGAGTCGATTTCGTGTAGTGGTGGTCGGCGTACTGGACCTGCTGGGCACGCCCGAGCACGACCACCAGCAGCAACACCCCAGCCGCGCCCACCACCGTCAGAGTCCGGCTGATCAGGCGCCGGCTGCGCGCCAGTCCCAGCGCCGCCGGCGCCCAGACCAGCGCCAGCGTCAGGACGATCGTTCCGAAGATGTACCCCGGATACCAGCGCGGCGTCGTCACCACGGTGATCGCGTAGACGGCGGCAAGGAAGTACAGCGTCACCCGGGCACGCTTGTCGGGCGCCCGCAACGGTCGCGCGATCGGCAGCAGGCACATCGCCAGCACAAGCCCCGGGGTCAGGTAGCGGGTGTTGGTGAAGAAGCCGGTCGGCGAGCCCTCCTGCCCAGCCGCGGTCAGCGGCGTGAAGACGTAGACGAAGGCGGTCGCCAGCGCCGCCGCGGCAAGCACCTGGACGATCCGGTTGCGGGAGCGCACCACCAGGTAGACGGCGGTCGCCACGGCGATGATCAGGATCAGCGGCCATAACGGCCCGAAGGCGTTGTCCAGCTGGGGGAAGAACCAACGGCGGTAGATCGTCGGTTCGGTCAGGTAATGGGCGACCGCGAAGCGAGGCCGCGGGTCGAGCGGCATCTGGTCCGGCGTCGGCAGGCTGAGCGGCCCGAATTTGGTGATCGGGATCGGGTTGCCGCCGGTCTTGATCGCCGCTCGCAGGTACCAGTAGCCGCCAACGACCAGCATTGGCAGCCCCATCACCCAGGTCGTCGTCCAGCGCCGGCCGCGACCGCTGAAGATAATCACCCCGAGCGTGATCGCCACCACCGGCACCAGGAAGGTGGTCTTCACCGAGGCCGCCAGCCCAGCGGCGATGCCGGCCATCACCAGCGGCCCCTTGTCGAGCAGCGGCGCGTCGCGATCGGGCGCGTCCTGGACCGCCCCGGAGTCCGGGGCCCTTCGCTGGTGGCCGTTGATCAGGAAGGCGGCGAAAGCGATCAGGAAGGCCAGGCCCATGATGTCGTTGCGGCCCTCGCCGGGCTGGGTCTCGATCATCACCCCCGCGTCCAGCACCAGCGCCGCCGCGACCAGCGTCGCCGGGCCGACCTTGTAGGGGCGGCCGACGCACCAGGCGGCGAGCAGCGCGATCGCCAGCCAGATCAGGTTGATCAGCGGCGAGAGCCAGTCGCTCTTGAAGATGACGATCCCGGCGCCGTGGATCAGCTCCGAGCTCTGCGGGTAGAACCAGGCCGCCAGCCGCAGCGGGTCGGTGAAGTGCAGGTGGATCGTCGAGTGTTCCTGGGCGATCGTCGCCGCGAAGGGCATGTGGTACCAGGTGGTGTCGCCGCCGAACATCCCCTGGTCGAGGCTGAGCTGGGCCGGGAAGGTCCACTCCGCGACCGTGAAGGAGGCGACGGCAACGGCGATCCAGAGCGCGATTTTCTGCACCCGCGGCGCCGGCACTTCGTGCCCATTGCGCTCCGCTCTCTCCCAGCCGAGCAGCGCCGCGCCGAGCCCGATCGCGATCGTCAGCAGGACGATCCAGCCCAGCCGCAGGATGCTCAGGGTGCCGAGGATCTCCAGCGAGAGCAGCAGCAGGGCGACCGCGATCGTCGCGTCGGCAAGCCGCGCCAGGGCGCCGGAGAACTCCGGCACGATCCAGCGTCGCAGCCAGTAGCCGCCGAGGCCGACCGCGGCGACGATGCCGATCACCGACAGGCAGCCGACTATGTAAGAGCCAAGGGAGGGCGCCACGGGCGCGTGATGCTATTCGCCGCGCCCGCGGCGCAACCCCGCGCCGCTAGGAGGCGGCAGTGGGGATGCGGCAGGAGACGCCGGTGCCGGCCAGGCCGCAGTAGCCGTTCGGCACCTTGTGCAGGTACTGCTGGTGGTAGTCCTCGGCGTAGTAGAAGGGCCCAGCGGGCTCGATCTCGGTCGTCACGGGCTCGTGCCCGGCGGCGCGCAGATCGGCGTCGTAGGCCTCCTTGGCCATCTCCGCGGTCGCCTTCTGGGCGTCGTTCGTGAAGTAGATCCCAGAGCGGTACTGGGTCCCGACGTCGTTGCCTTGGCGCATGCCCTGGGTCGGGTCGTGCTCCTCGAAGAAGACCTTCAGCAGGTCGGTGTAGGAGACCACCTTCGGATCGAAGGCGACCAGCACCGACTCGGCATGGCCGGTCTTGCCCGAGCAGACCTCCTCATAGGTCGGGTTCGGGGTGGTCCCGTTCTGGTAGCCGACCGCCGTCGTGTAGACGCCGTCGAGCCCCCAGAAGAGCCGCTCCGCCCCCCAGAAACAGCCGAGCGCGAAGTAGGCCGTCTCGATCCCGTCCGGGAACGGCGGCTCGAGCGGCGTGCCCAGCACCGCGTTCGTCTTCGGCACCTCGAAACCTCGCTCGCTGCGCCCCGGCAGCGCCTCCTCCGGCGTCACCTTCCGCGTCTTGTCTGGATTCAGCATCGTCATCAGCTTCCCGAGTCCGTTCATGTGTCGTCCTTTCCTCTGCTCCAAAGGTACGGCAGCGATCTAACGAGCCGGTGAACTCGGCCGCCCCAACGGGTACGGTCTGCGTGTGGGTTGCTTCGTCGTCCTCTTCGCGCTGATCTCGCCACGGCTGGCGCTGTTCGCCCTCTGGCTCTTCAGCGACCTGCTCAGCCGCGCCTTCGACAGCTGGTTCGTGCCCTTCCTCGGCTTCTTCCTGCTGCCCTGGACGACGCTCGCCTACGCGGCGATGTATGCCAGCTCGAACGAGGTGACCGGCTTCGAGTGGTTCATCGTCGTCCTCGCCTTCCTGATCGACCTCAGCTCCTACGCCGGCGGTCGTCGCGAGCGCTACGCGCGCAGCTGACGCGGTCGCTCAGGCGGCGAACGGATAGGAGATCCGCACGTGCCGCTTCGAGAGCACCAGGAAGGGTCGTTCCCTGACCGTGCCGTCGGCGAGCGAGGTGATCTCGACGTTGGTGAGCGGCACGAAGTCCTGATCGGGCCGGTTGAGGAGGTCCGAGAAGCGGCTCTGGTACCCCTCCGGCGGCAGGGTGACGTCGCCGACGACGATCTGACGATCGGTTTCGAAGACGGCCCGCTCGACCCGGCGCTCGATCTGCTCACTGGTCGGCCGCGGCCCCGGTCCGGGATTGATGCTGCCGATGCTCATCTCTCCCATCATCGGCCAGGATCGGCACGAACCTGAGTATTCGCGCCCACCTGCAAGGCCGGCCCCGCCACCCGCAGTAGGCTGCCGCCGTGATCACGCCGGAGGAGATCGCCGCGATCGCGACCTTCTCGTCGCTCGATCCGGCCGACCGCGAGCGCCTGGCCCGTGCCGCCGCCGACATCAGCTTCAGCGCCGGCGAGTACGCCGCCCAGGAGGGCGACGAGCGGGCGATTTACGCGGTCCTCGACGGGCGCATCGAGGCCGTCAAGGAGACCGACGGGATCGAGCGGGTGGTCGGCGAGCGCAGCCCCGGCGACGTCTTCGGCGAGGTGCCGATCGTCCTCGGCACCGTCTTCCCGGTCGGCTTCCGCGCCGCCGAGCCGACCCGGGCGATGCGGATCGACGCCACCGCCTACCACTCCGTCGCCGCCCTGGCGCCGGACGTCGCCCGCGAGATCGGCCGCCTCGCCGCGCACCGGATGAGCGGCTCGCGGGGGCTGCAGGGGCTGGCCGCGGACCCGCCGCCGCCACGCGCGATCGTCGTCGGCCAGCGCTGGGACCCCGACTGCGCCGATCTGCGCCAGTTCCTCGACCGCAACCAGATCACCTACCGCTGGATCACCGAGGAGACGCCTGAGGAGGACTCCCAGTGGGGCGGCCCGCTGCCGGGTCGCGACGACTGGCCGGCGATCCGGGTGATCGACGGCAAGACCGCGGTGCGGCCGAGCCTGCGCCGCGTCGCCGAGCTGCTCGGCGTCAACACCGAGCCCAGCGCCGCGACCTACGACACCGTCGTCGTCGGCGCCGGCCCGGCCGGCCTCGCCGCCGCCGTCTACGGCGCCTCGGAGGGGCTGCAGACGATCGTCGTCGAGCGCGAGGCACCCGGCGGCCAGGCCGGGACCTCCTCCCGGATCGAGAACTACCTCGGCTTCCCCTCCGGCGTCTCCGGCGACGAGCTGGCGAGCCGGGCGCTCCAACAGGCCCGGCGGCTCGGTGCCGAGATCCTCGTCACCCGCTCGATCAAGCGGATCGACGCGGCCAACCGCGAGCTCCACCTCGACGGCGGCGACGTCCTCCGCGCCCGCACGATCATCCTCGCCTGCGGCGTCACCTGGCGTCATCTCGCGATCGAGGGCTTCGACCGTCTGGTCGGCAAGGGCATCTCCTACGGCGCTGCCCGCAGCGAAGCTCCCAACACGCACGGGATGGACATCCACGTGATCGGCGCTGGCAACTCGGCCGGTCAGGCCGCTCTCTTCTTCTCCACCTACGCGCGCAGCGTCACCATCCTCTGCCGCGGCGAGAGCCTCGAGAAGAGCATGTCCCGCTACCTGATCGACCAGCTCGCGACCCGTTCCAACATCGAAGTCGCCTACGGCGTCGAAGTCGCCGCCGTCCATGGCGAGGACTCGCTGGCGGCGATCGACCTCCGCAAGCGCGACTCCGGCGAGGAGAGCCGCGTCGATTCCTCCGGCCTCTTCATCTTCATCGGCGCCGACGCCGAGACCGAGTGGCTGCCCCCCGAGATCTCCCTCGACCAGCACGGCTACGTGCTGACCGGCGCCGAGATGCGCGCCGCCGCCAGCTGGAGCCTCGACCGCGACCCCTTCCTGCTGGAGACCAGCGTGCCCGGCGTCTTCGCCTGCGGCGACGTCCGCTCCGGCCCGGTCAAGCGTGTCGCCGCCGCGGTCGGCGAAGGCAGCATGTCGATCGCCTTCGTGCATCAGCACCTGCGGGAGCTTGAGCCGGCCGAGGCGCCGGCCTCCGGGAGCGGCTGAGGCCAGCCGAGCGCCAGGGTTCGAGATACCCTTTCGTACCGAAAAGTCATCGGGAGAGGGGGGAGGAAGCACGTGGAGTCGCGAGGGTTGGCAGCCAAGAAGCCGCGGCCGTAGCCAAAAAGCATCGGGAAGAAGAAGCTGCCGCGAAGAAGCGCCAGGAAGAAGAAGCGGCGGCCAAGAAACGCCGCGAAGAAGAAGAAGCCAACGCGACAACGCGAAAAAACCGCCCACGCGCGCTCAGCAACTCGCGAAAGCGCTGAAACACTGCCGGTCGGCGTAAAAATCGGGGCGCCCGGATTCGAACCGGGGACCTCCGCCACCCAAAGGCGGCGCGCTACCAGGCTGCGCCACGCCCCGACCGGCTCAGTCTAGAGTGAGCCGGGATGGCGGATGTGCAACCGATCCAGGCGCTGCACTACGACCTCGCGAAGGTCGGCTCGCTCGACGCTGTGGCGGCGCCGCCCTACGACGTCATCGACGCCGCCAGCCGTGCCGCCCTGCTGGCCCGCTCGCCCTACAACGCGGTCGCGATCGACCTGCCGAAGCCGTTCGACCCGGCCGACCCCGCCAGCGACCCGAGCGGCGACCCCTACGCGGAGGCGGCGGCGCGGATCGAGCAGTGGAAGGTTGAGGGCGCGCTGGTCCAAGACGAGGCCCCCTCGATCTGGGCGCTGACCCAGGACTACGTCGCCCCCGATGGGAACTCCTACAGCCGCAACGGCATCCTCGTCCGGGTTCGGGTCGAGGACTACGAGACCGGCACCGTCCGCCCCCACGAGCGCACCCACCCCGGCCCGCTCACCGACCGGCTGCTGCTGACCCGGGCGAGCGGCTACAACCTCTCGCCGATCTTCTCGCTCAGCACCGCCGACCCCTGGCCGCTGGTCGAGCCGGCGCTGGCGCCCGAGCCCTGGGGTGAGGCCACCGACGAGGCTGGCACCGTCAACCGCCTCTGGCGCGTCGACGATCACGCCGTCCACAGCGCCGTCACCGAGCTGCTCGCCGATGCCCAGCTGCTGATCGCCGACGGCCACCACCGCTACGAGACCGCCCGCGCTTTCCGCGATGAGGTCGGCGGCGAGGGGCCCCACAACTACACGCTGATGTCGCTGACCGGGCTCGACGACCCGGGCCTCACCGTCTTCCCCACCCACCGCCTGCTCGCCGGCTTCGCCGAGGACCCCGAGCGGCGGCGCGCCCTCCACGACGGCCTCGCCGAGCTCTTCGAGCTGGACGAGGTGGCGCTCGAGCACCTCGACCCCGGCGGCGAGAGGGGCGTCGGCATCTTCGGTTTCTACGACAGCGTCGAGAAGCGCGCCTACCGCCTCCGCCTCAAGGACCTGGGCGAGGTCGACCGCCGCCTCGCCGGCCAGCCCGAGCCCTACCGCCGCCTCGACTCGGCAATCCTCGAGACGCTGGTGCTGAAGGGTCTGGCGAGGATGAGCGACCACGACATCGACGAGCGCCGTGACCTCGAGTACGCGAAGAGCGTCGACGACGCCCTCGCCCTGCTCGAAGAGGACCGCTACGACGCCGGCTTCTTCCTCCGCCCGGTCCCGGTCGAGCAGGTCAAGGCGGTGGCCGAGACCGACGCCAACATGCCGCCGAAGTCGACCTACTTCTTCCCCAAGGTGATGACGGGGATGGTCTTCAGCCCGGTCCGCCCGCCCGCGTAGGATCGGCCCGTGGTCAAGATCTACACCAAGAAGGGCGACGACGGGACCACCTCGCTCTGGTACGGGGGGCGGATCCCCAAGCACCACGGCCGCACCGAGGCCTACGGCGCGCTCGACGAGGCCTGCTCGGCGCTCGGCGTCGCCCGCGCCCTCTGCGGCCCCGACCAGGCCCAGCTGGCGGCGGACGTCCTCTGCCTCCAGGACGACCTCTTCGTCGCCGGCGCCGAGCTCGCGACCTCGCCCGAGGCGGCGGAGCGGCTCGAAGACGGGGTCAGCCGCGTCACCGAGGAGATGGTCGCCGAGCTCGAGCAGGGGATCGACCGCTACATGGCCAAGGTCGACCTGCCGCCGAAGTTCGTGATCCCCGGCGGCAACCAGCTCTCCGCCCAGCTCGACGTCGCCCGCACCGTGATCCGCCGCGCCGAGCGCCGCATCTCCGCCCTCGCCGAAGCCGGCGAGCTCGAGCGCGAGACCGTGATCCACTTCGTCAACCGCGCCTCCGACTACGCCTACGCCCTCGCCCGCTACGCCGACGTCGAGGACCCGGCCCTCTTCGCCGGCCGCGGCAAGGGCTGAGCGTGCGGATCGTCGCACGCCGCATCAGCGGGCTCGCCCACGAGGTCGACCTCGAGGGCGGCCACGAGCTGATCGTCGACGAGCCGGAGGACCGCGGCGGCACCGACACCGGCCCCCGTCCCACCCAGCTGCTCGCCGCCAGCCTCGCCGGCTGCACCGCGATCACGGTCGAGATGTATGCGGACCGCAAAGGCTGGGACGTCGGCAAGGTCGAAGCCGAGGTCGAGGTCTCCTACGACGGCACCGTCCCCTCCCGCTTCGAGGTCGCCCTGCGGCTACCCGCCGAGCTCGACGCCGAGCAGCGGCGCCGCCTGCTGACGATCGCCGAGCACTGTCCCGTCCACAAGGTCCTCGCCGGCGAGGCGACGGTGACCGTCACCGAGATGCTGGAGGACCTCTAGTGGACCTCGGCCTCGCCGGCCGCGCCTGCGTCGTCACCGGCGCCAGCCGCGGGATCGGTCGCGAGACCGCCCGCCTGCTCTGCGCCGAGGGCGCCCGGGTGCTGCTGGTCGGGCGCGACGAGGGACGCCTCGCCGAGGCGGTCGCCGAGGCAAGCGAGGCCGGTGGCGAAGCTGCGGCGCTGGCCCTCGACGTCACCGACGCCGACGCTGGCGAGCGCTTGCTCGGCGCCTCGACGGAGCGCTTCGGCGCCCTGGACGTCCTCGTCAACAACGCCGGCAGCGCCCAGTGGCGCGACCTCGACGACGTCCCCGACGAGGACTGGCGCGCCCAGTACGAGCTCAACGTGATGGCACCGCTGCGGGCGATGCGCGCCGCCGCCCCGGCGATGGCCGAGCGCGGCTGGGGCCGCATCGTCAACGTCTGCTCGACCGCCGCCAAGCGCCCCTCCTCGGCGATGCCGGAGTACTCGGTCGCCAAGGCCGCCGAGCTCTCGCTCTCGCGCCTCTTCGCCGACCGCTACGCGAAGAGCGGCGTCCTCGTCAACGCGATCTGCCCCGGCCCGACCGAATCGGAGATGTGGATGGAGCCCGGCGGCCTGCTCGACGAATCACGCGACCTCAGCGGCGCCGCGAGCCGTGAGGAGGCGCTCGCCGAGGCCGGCGCCAAGCGCCCGATCGGCCGTCTCGCCGAGGTCGGCGAGATCGCCGCCGCGATCGTCTTCCTCTCCTCCGAGCGCGCCTCCTACGTCAGCGGCGCCGCTTGGTCCGTCGACGGCGGCACCGTCCAGGTAATCATCTGAGATGGCTGCGAACCGGCGCCTGGCGGTGTCCTCGGTCGGCCGGCTTGGTCACGCACGGAGTGCGCTCCCGGCGCCGGCCTCCCTGCGTCCTAGCCAGGCTTGGTTCTCACCATCTCAGCGATGAGCGAGCTGCGCGGAAGACTCCTTAGCGCCGACGAAGCGGCGGCGATGCAGGCCCATGGCAGCACCGAGTCGGCGGTCCTGCTCCCCCTCTACGGCTGGCCCGACGAGCCGGGGCTGATCTTCACCGAGCGGCGTGCCGACCTGCGCCGGCATGCCGGCGAGATCTCCTTCCCGGGCGGTCGCCAGGACGAGGGCGACGCCGACCTGGCCGCCACCGCCCTGCGCGAGGCACAGGAGGAGATCGCGCTCGACCCGGCCGCGGTCGACCTTGCCGGCGCCCTGCCACCGACCTCGACCTTCGTCACCAGCTACCGGATCCAGCCTTTCGTCGGACGCGTCGCCGACCCCGGTGAGCTCAACCTGGAGCCGAACCCCGACGAGGTCGAGACCGTCCTCACCTTCTCGCTGGAGCTGCTCCGCGCCGGCTACGAGATGCGCCGCCTGGTCCGCCGCGGCGTCCCCATCCGCACCCCCACCTACGAGGTGGAAGGACAGCTGATCTGGGGAGCGACCGCACGGATCCTCGGCGACCTGCTCGAGCGCCTCGACTGAGCGGGCGCCCGAGCGAACGCCGCGACTAAGCCGCCTTGTCAGGTTGGGGGACGATGCGGATGTAGGGCCGCGGCTCCTCCCACCCGTCCGGGTAGATCTCCTTGGCCTGATCGTTGGAGACCGAGCCGGCGATGATCACGTCGTCGCCCTGCTGCCACTGCGCCGGCGTCGCCACTTTGTGGTTGGCGGTCAGCTGCAGCGAGTCGATCACCCGCAGCACCTCGTCGAAGTTGCGCCCGGTGGTCATCGGGTAGACGAGGATCAGTTTGACTTTCTTGTCGGGGCCGATCACGAAGACGTTGCGGACCGTCTGGTTGTCGGCCGGGGTGCGGTCGCCGGGGTCGCCGGAGACGTCGGCCGCGAGCATCCCGTAGGCCTTGGCGATCGAGAAGTCGGCGTCGCTGATGATCGGGTAGTCCGGCCGGGCGCCCTGGGTGGCCTCGATGTCGTCCACCCACTCCTCGTGTTTGTCGAGCGGGTCGACCGAGAGGCCGATGATCTTGACGCCGCGCTTGGCGAACTCGGGCTCGATGCTGGCCATGTAGCCGAGCTCGGTCGTGCAGACCGGGGTGAAGTCCTTGGGGTGGGAGAAGAGGACCGCCCACGAGTCGCCGATCCAGTCATGGAACTTGATCGGCCCCTCGGTGGTCTGGGCCTCGAAGTCCGGTGCTACGTCACCGAGTGACAACGCCATTCGGGGCTCCTTTCGGAAGCGTTTTCTCATTTACCTAAATCCTTATCCGAGTTTAGTCCTTTGAGTTACCCGGCTTGGTGAGCAGGCGCAGCCCCGTCGCCGCCATCTCCCTGGACCACTCGCCCGGATTGCCGGGTGCGACCGTGACCGCCTCCACCGGGATCCGCCAGGTGCGCCCGGCGGCCTCAACGATCTCCATGCCTCCGAAGAGAAGCGCCGGGTCGACGCTCCCCACCGCCTCGTAGACGACTCCCCGCACCGGCGTGTCGACGACCTTTTCCATCAGCCGCTCCAGGCGCGGCCCGTGCATGGCCGCGACAGCCTCAGGGTCGCCCTCGACAGAGCCGAGCAGCAGGTAGACGACGGCCACGTCGGCGACCAGCTCGAGCACGGTGCCGACCCGGTCGAGGTCGGCCAGCGCCGGCTCGATCCCGGCCGCCTCGATCGCCCCCAGCCCCTCCTCGCGGCGGCTCGTCCCCCGCACCGCCCAGCCTTCCCGCAGCAGCTCCCGCCCCAACTCGCGGCCGCGGCAGCCGCAGCCGACGATCAATGCCCGCGCCATCTATGCCGACTCGAAGGGACCACGGCCGCGCAAACGCGCCCGCTCGTCTTCGGCGACCTTGGCATGGAGGTCCGCTTCGGTCATCTCCGGAGCACCTCGGCGGCGGCGCATTTCGTTCTGCGCCTCCATCATCTGGCGGATGTCGTCGATCTCGTTCTGGGCCTCGACCTCGGGCGAGCGAGTCGGCGTCCAGTCGACGAGCTCAGCCGCCGAGCCCGGATAGAAGTGCCCGACCACGACCAGGACGCCGACCATGAAGGCGACGATCCCCAGAGTCCCCAAGATGAACCACACCCGACAAGGATACGGTTCACGACCATGCCCGACGCCTACATAGTCGAAGCCGTCCGCACCCCGATGGGGGGCTACCGCGGCGCCCTCTCGGGAGTCCGCCCCGACGACCTCGCCGCCCACACGATCGCCGCCGCGGTCGAGCGCGGCGGCGTCGACCCGGAGCGGATCGCCGACGTCTACTTCGGGGCCGCCAACCAGTCCGGCGAGGACAACCGCGACGTCGCCCGGATGGCGGCGCTGCTGGCCGGGCTCCCCGACAGCGTCCCCGGCGCCACCGTCAATCGCCTCTGCGCCTCCGGCCTGGAGGCGATCAACTGCGCCGCCCGCGCCGTCAAGGCGGGCGAGGGCGAGTTCTACCTGGCCGGCGGCGTCGAGTCGATGAGCCGCGCCCCCTGGGTGGTCGAGAAGCCCGAGCGCGCCCTGCCGCGCGGGCCGCAGACGATGCACGACACCACCCTCGGCTGGCGAATGATCAACCCCCGCATGGCCGAGCTCGGCGTCTCCACCGAGTCGATGGGCGAGACCGGCGAGAACGTCGCCGCGCGCTTCGGCATCAGCCGCGAGGATCAGGACGCCTTCGCCCTGCGCAGCCACCAGCGCGCCGTCGCCGCCGCCGAGGCCGGCAGGCTGGCCGAGGAGATCGTCCCGATCGAGGCGCCGGAGGGGCGGCGGGAGACGGTGCTCGTCAGCGCCGACGAGGGACCCCGCCCCGACGCCTCGCTGGAGGCGATGGCGAAGCTGCGGCCGGCCTTCCGCGAGGGCGGCACTGTCACCGCCGGCAACGCCTCGACCCTCAACGACGGCGCCGCCTGCCTGTTGATCGCCTCCGAGCGCGGTGTCGAGGAGCTCGGCGCCGAGCCACTGGCCCGCGTCCTCGCCGGCGGCAGCGCCGGCGTCGACCCCGCCTACATGGGGATCGGCCCGGTCAAGGCGGTCCCCCGCGCCCTCGCCAACGCCGGCCTGACCCTCGACCAGATCGACCTGGTCGAGATCAACGAGGCCTTCGCATCGCAGGTCCTCGCCAGCGCCCGCGAGCTCGGCATCGACGAGGAGATCCTCAACGTCAACGGCGGCGCGATCGCCCTCGGCCACCCGCTCGGCTGCTCCGGCGCCCGCCTCACCGGCACCCTGGTGCGGGAGCTGCGTCGCCGCGGTGGCCGCTACGGCGTCGTCACCCTCTGCGTCGGCGTCGGCCAGGGCCTCGCGACGATCTTCGAAGCGGTCTGAGTCGAGTCGGCGCCAGCCAGGGGCGACAGCCACGGCTGGCCGCTCGACCGAGGCAACGGCAACGGCTGAGTAATCTCGTCCGATGAGGGGAACGGGGAAAGCGGCCCGGCTGGGCGGCCTGGCGATGCTGGTGGTGTCCCTGGCCCTGGCACCGGCGGCAACCGCCAAATCCAGCGGCGCGGCAGCGCCTACCGCCAAGGCCTCGATCGTCGGCGGCACCACGGCGACGATCGCCGACTTCCCCTCGCTCGCCTACATCCAGGCCGAGCAAGGGCCGAAAAAAGGCTTCGCCTGCACCGGCACGGTGATCGCCCCTCGGGTGATCCTCACCGCCGGGCACTGCGTCGTGGACATCGAGACCGGCCACCTGACCCCGGCCCACGACTACCGCGTCGCCACCGGGGTCGCCAACCTCGACGAAGTCCAGCCCGAACAGGTCTTCAAGGTGACTCAGGCGCTCACCTATCCGGAGTTCGACCCGGGCGCCACCCGGGGCGACGCCGGCATCCTCATCCTCAACCGCCCGACTACGGCGCCGCCGATCGCACTTGCGACCGCCGCCGACGCGGGCCTGATGGCCGCTACCACGCCGGTCCAGATCGCCGGCTGGGGCCTTGAGCACGGCGGCGATTCCTCCCCACCCGCGGCCCTGCGCGCCGCCTCGACCTCGGTGCAGACGAGCGACTACTGCCGCCGCAACGCCAGCCGCTACTACCCCTTCTACTCAGCCGCCCTGCAGCTCTGCACCACCGACACGCCGGCCCTCGACTCGGGTGGCTGCTTCGGCGACAGCGGCGGCCCGGCGATCGCCCACCGCGCCGACGGGACCGCGGTCGAGATCGGCGTGATCAGCACCGGCGCCCCCGGCTGCACGCCGACCCTGCCGAACATCTACACCCGCGCCGACCGGGTCGCCAGCTGGGTCGCCGAATGGGTGGCGGCGATCGAAGCCGGCGCCCCGGCACCGCCGATCAGGGTGCCCTCCGCGAAGCTGCCGGTGCTGACGATCCCGAAGGCGAAGGCCCTGGTCGGTCAGACTCTCGCCAACGCCCTCGGCACCCGCTTCACCCACAGCTTCGGCACCCGGGTCGGCTGCGAACGCGCCAGCCGGCTGCGGGTCCGCTGCGGCCTCGCCTGGTTCTCCGGCGCCAACGACTACTACGGCACGGTCAGCGTCCGCTACGCGGTGCTGCGCAGCTCCGTGATCTGGAAAGGCAGCTACGCGATCCACTGGGTCAACGACCACTGCTGGTTCGAGAGCGGCCACCGCGCCACCTGCACGGTCCACAGCCAGCGCGGCTGAGGTAGCCTCGCCGCGGTGACGAGCGCGTTCGAAGAGCTGGCCAGCGTCGACGGCACGATCACGCCGACGGCGGCGGCGACGGTGCCGATGAAGGACGACGGCCTCTACCGCGGCGATGGCGCCTTCGAGGTGATCCGCCTCTACGACGGCAACCCCTTCGCCCTCACCGACCACCTCGACCGGCTCGCCCGCTCCGCCACCGCGATCGAGCTCGAGTTCGACCGCGCGGCGCTGGAGCTGGAGATCGAGGCCCTGCTCGCGGCGGCCGGCCCGGTCGACGGCCAGCTGCGGCTGATCGTCACCCGCGGCGGCCGCCGCATTGCCGCCACCGAGCCGATCCCCGATCACGCCGAGACGCTGACCCTGGCCACCGTCACCTACCAGCCCAGCGTCATCCTCAACGGCGTCAAGTCGCTCTCCTACGCCGCCAACATGGAGGCCAGCCGGCTCGCCAAAGCGCGCGGCGCCGACGAGGCGGTGCTGGTGCAGCCCGACGGCACGGTGCTGGAGCCGCCGACCTCGGCGATCTTCTGGGTCTCGCCCGAGGGCGGCCTGCGGACGCCGGCCCTCGACAACGGCGTGCTCGAGTCGATCACCCGCGACCGCCTCGTCAAGGCGCTGCACGTGGAGGAGGGCGTCTTCAAGGTCGACGACCTGCGCGAGGCGAGCGAGGCCTTCCTCGCCTCGACCACCCGTGAGATCCAGGCCGTCGCCGCGATCGACGGCCGCCAGCTGCCGAGCGCCCCGGGCCCGCGCACCGAGGAGGCCCAGCGCGCCTTCGCCGAGACGCTCGGACGAGAACTTCGTAACGGCTAGACGAGAGGTGTGAGATGGACTTCCAGCTCAGCGACGAGCAGAAGCTGATCCAGGAAACGGCGCGCGAGTTCGCCGACAAGGAGATCCTGCCACGGGTCCGCGACAACGACCGCGCCGGTCGCTTCGACCGCGAGCTGGCCCGCAAGATGGGCGAGGTCGGCTACCTCGGCGCCCCGGTCGCCGAAGAGTACGGCGGCCGCGGCCTCGACTACATCGGCTACGGGCTGATCGTCGAGCAGATCGGCCGCGCCGACTCCTCCGCCCGCACCGTTGTCTCCGTGGTCACCTCGCTGGTCGGCGGCTCGATCGAGCGCTGGGGCAACGAGGAGCAGAAGCGCGAGTGGCTGCCGAAGCTCTGCTCGGGCGAGTCGCTGGGCTGCTTCGGGCTGACCGAGCCCGACACCGGCTCCGACGCCGCCAACCTCCGCACCCGCGCCACCAAGACCGACTCGGGCTGGTCGATCAGCGGCCAGAAGATGTGGATCTCGCTCGCCAGCTTCTCCGACGTGGCGCTGATCTTCGCCCAGACCGACCCGGAGAAGAAGCACCGCGGCCTCGCCTGCTTCCTGGTCCCCACCGACAGCGAGGGCTTCACGACCCAGGAGATCCACGGCAAGCTCGGCCTGCGCTCCTCCGACACCGCCGAGATCGCCCTCGACGAGGTCGAGGTCCCCGACAGCGCCCTGCTCGGCGAGGTCGGCGACGGCTTCAAGGTGGCGATGAGCGCCCTCGACAACGGCCGATACAGCGTCGCCGCCGGCTGCGTCGGCATCTGCGAAGGCTGCGTCCAGGCCTCGGTCGAGTACTCCACCGAGCGCAAGCAGTTCGGCGTCCCCCTGGCCCGCTTCCAGCTGGTCCAGGAGATGATCGCCGAGATGATCCTCAAGCGAGATGCAAGCCGGATGCTTGTCTTCCGCGCCGGCGTCCTCAAGGACGAAAAGAAACCGAACACGATGGAGACCTCGGTCGCCAAGCTCTACGCCACCGAGGCCGCGGTCGAGTCCGCCAACCTGGCGATCCAGGTCCACGGCGGCTCCGGCTACGTCGACGACTACCCGGTCGAGCGCTACCTCCGCGACGCCCGCGTCACCACCCTCTACGAGGGCACCTCGCAGATCCAGAAGCTGATCATCGGCCGCCTGGCGACGGGCGTCAACGCGATGCTCCCCTTCGAGGAGAGCTGAGCTTGGCGAAGCTGGTCGAGACCGAGGTCGACGAGCACGGCGTCGGGCTGCTGCGCCTCAACCGGCCCGAGGCCCGCAACGCCCTCTCGGTGGAGATGCGCGAGCAGATCGCCGCGGCGCTGGCCGGCTTCGACGCCGACACCGCGGTCCGCTGCGCCGTCATCGCCGGCTCCGAGAAGGTCTTCGCCGCCGGTGCCGACATCCGCGCCATGGCCGAGCGCCCGCTCGACGCCCGGCCGGACCCGGCGGGGCCCGAGTTCTGGCGCCAGGTGGCGGCGACGGAGACGCCGCTGATCGCCGCCGTCGCCGGCTTCGCGCTGGGCGGCGGCTGCGAGCTGGCGATGGCCTGCGACATGATCGTCGCCGACGAGAAGGCCCGCTTCGGCCAGCCCGAGATCACCCTCGGGATCATCCCCGGCGGCGGCGGCACCCAGCGGCTGACCCGAGCGATCGGCAAGCAGCGGGCGATGGAGTACGTGCTGACCGGCCGCCTCTTCGACGCCGAAACTGCTCACCAATGGGGCCTGGTCAATCTCCTCGCCAAGGATGGCGAGTGGCTGGAGGAAGCGCTGGGCCTGGCCCGCACGATCGCCGCCCGACCCCCGATCGCCATCCGCCTCGGCAAACAAGCGGTGCTGGCGGCAGAGGAGACCGCGCTTGCCGACGGCCTCATCCGCGAGCGCGAGCTGTTCGAGCAGACGATGACGACCGAGGACCGAGTCGAGGGCATGACCGCCTTCCTCGAGAAGCGCGAGCCGAAGTTCCGCGGCCAGTGATGAAGCGCCGCGAGCAGCGTTTCCGACTTTTTACGTGCCATAGGACGCAAGAAGTCGGGAACGCTGTGGTCTTTCCGGCCGGGAAAGCTTCCCGATGAGCGAGCTGTCCGTAGGCGTGCTCGGCGCCGGCACGATGGGCGCCGGGATCGCCCAGATCGCCGCCCTCGGCGGTCGTGAGACGCTCCTCTACGACGCCTTCGAAGGAGCAGCCGAGCGCGGCGTCGAACGGCTTGCCGAGGCACTCGCCAAGGGCGCCGCCCGCAGCCGCTGGAGCGAGGACGAGGCAGCTGCCGCCCGCACCCGCGTTCGTGCCGTCGAGAGCCTCGAGGAGCTGGCCGCCTGCGCGATCCTGATCGAGGCCGCGCCCGAGGACCTGGAGCTGAAGCGGGAGCTGTTCCGCGCCGTCGCCGCCGTCTGCGGCCCCGCGACCGTGTTCGCTTCCAACACCTCCTCGCTGCAGGTGGCCGACATCGCTGCCGGCGTCCCCCACCCCGAGCGCGTCGTCGGCATGCACTTCTTCAACCCGCCGGCGCTGATGAAGCTGGTGGAGGTCGTCGCCGCACCCGCGTCGGGCGACGCAGCGCTGGCCGCGACGACCGAGCTGGCCGAGGCGATGGGCCGCACCCCGATCCGCGCCAAGGACAGCCCCGGCTTCGTCGCCAACCGCCTCGCCCGCCCCTTCTCGCTGGAGTCGCTACGGATGGTCAGCGACGGCGTCGCCTCGCCGGCCCGGATCGACGAGATCGTCCGCGGCGCCGGCTTCCGGATGGGCCCCTTCGAACTGCTCGACCTGATCGGGATCGACGTCAACCTGACGATCGCCCGCTCCTTCTTCGCCCAGGGCGGCGAACCGGAGCGCTGGCGGCCGACCGCGATCCAGGAGGCGATGGTCGCCGCCGGCCGACTCGGCCGCAAGAGCGGCCACGGCTTCTACGACTACGACCGGGGCGAACCGGTGCCCGCCGATCTGTCTGCCGCTGTTCCGCATCCGCAATCGCCACCGCAAGGGAACAACGGTGCGGACGAGGCCGAGATCCTCGACCGCCTCTTCGCCCAGATCGCCAACGAGGCGGCCTTCGCGCTCGAAGAGGAGGTCGCCTCGCCAGCCGACATGGACACGGCGATGCGGCTCGGCTTCAACTGGCCGCGCGGACCGATTGAGATCGCCGCGGAGATCGGACCGCGGGCGCTGGAGCTACTGACCGCGCTGGAGCAGGAGAAAGGCGCCGCCTACGCGCCGGCGCCCGGGCTGAGCCGCATCATCAGTTCGTCCGGGTAGCACCAGCTCCAGTCCTCGCCGGGCTCGGCAGAGCGGATGATCGGGTGATCGGTCTCGTGGTAGTGCGCGGTGGCGTGTTTGCCCTCGGAGTTGTCGCAGCAGCCGATGTGGCCGCAGGTCTGGCACATCCGTAGATGCACCCAGCTCATCCCCAGCTTCAAGCACTCCTCGCACCCGTCGACCGGGTCCGGCAGGTCCAGCAGCTGGACCGCGTCGAGATGCGCGCAGTCGGCCACGCTCAGGAGCCGGTCGCGATCTCGGCCGGCTCGCCGCCGGGGAACCAGTGCGCCTCGACCGGCGGCGGGCTGTCGCGCAGGAAGCGCTCGGCGTCGAGCGCCCCCATGCAGCCGGTGCCGGCGGCGGTGACCGCCTGGCGGTAGGTGTGGTCGACGACGTCGCCGACCGCGAAGACGCCGCCGAGGTTGGTCCGGGTCGAGCCTGGCTCGGTGACGATGTAGCCGTCCTCGTCAACCTCGACCTGGTCTTTGACGACCTCGGAGCGCGGCACGTGGCCGATCGCGACGAAGGCGCCGGTCGCCTCGATCTCCTCCTCGGCGCCGGTCTCGGCGTCGCGGAGGCGGATCTTCGCCAGTTCCCCGTCCTCGCCGGCGACGAACTCCTCCGGGATATACGGAGTCTTGAGGGCGATGTTCTCCTTCTCCTTGGCACGGTCGAACATGATCTTCGAGGCGCGGAACTCGTCACGGCGGTTGACGATCGTCAGGTGCTCGGCAAACTTCGAGATGAAGATCGAGTCCTCCATCGCCGAGTCGCCGCCGCCGACGACGATCACCTCGTGACCTTTGAAGAAGGCGCCGTCGCAGACTCCGCAGGTGGAAACGCCGCGACCGGCAAGCTCCATCTCGCCAGGGACGCCGAGCCGTTTCGGCTCTGCCCCCATCGCCAGGATCACCGTCTTGGCGCGGTGCTCCTCGTCGCCGAGGAAGACCTTCTGGATGCCGCCGTCGGAGAGCTCGACCCGGTCGACGTCATCGGTGACGAAGCGGGTCCCGAAGCGCTCGGCCTGAGCGCGGAACTGACCCATCATCTCCGGCCCCATGATCCCCTCGGGATAGCCGGGGTAGTTCTCGACGTCGGTCGTGTTCTGCAGCTGCCCGCCCCACTGGAAACCCTCGAAGACGAGCGGCTCGAGGTTGGCGCGCGCGGTGTACAGCGCAGCCGTGTACCCGGCGGGCCCACCGCCGATGATGATTACGTCCTCGACCTTCTTCGAATCAGCCATTTATCGCCGCCTGAAGTCTATTACTTTACTTTTTAAAGTGTACTCCTCCAGGAGGCGCCGGGGCGGTTCGAGTGGCTGCCTCCTCGAGGCCGCGATCCACCGGCAGCCCCTCCTCTTCCCAGCGGTGGACGGTCTTGCGCAGCTGGAAGAAGGCGACGACGCCGGGCGGGATCGGCATCCAGAAGGCGACCAGGCGGAAGATCAGGATCGCCGGGAAGACCGTCTCCTCGGGGATGCCGAAGAGGACGAAGGCGCCGATCATGCCGGCGTCGACCGCCCCCACGCCGGCAGGAGCCAGCGGGAAGAGGTTGGCGACCATGCCCAGGAAGAACCCCTGGACGACGACCGCCAGCGGCACGTGGACGCCGAAGGCGTGGAAGGAGGCCCAGAGCACGCCGATGCTGGCCGCCCAGAAGCCGGCGGCGCCGAGCACGGCGAGGCCGCCGCGCGAGGGGTGGGCGAAGAGGCTGAGCGCGAAGCGAAACCCTTCGGCCAGCGTTTCCGGGACCTTGGCGGCGCTTTGGAGGAAGGATCGCGCCCGCTCGCCGTGTGCGTAGGGCGCCAGCCGCTGCTCGAGGTCGCCGGGGATCAGCGCCACCAGGGCGCCGAGGATCAGCAGCAGGCCGGCGACGCCGGCGGGGACGATCGTCAGCTCGACCGAGTCCTTGCCGTTCAGCACCCCGGTCCGCAGCAGCACCCCGAAGAGGATCAGGGCGATCGGGTAGAAGGCGTAGTGAAGGGAGATGAAGGCGACCATCCGCCGAGCGGCGTCCCGCCGTGTCAGCCCGGCCTTGCGCAGCGCCCAGTAGGTGAGGGCAACCCCGCCCGCCCCACCGGCCGAGAAGAGCAGCGTCGCCGCCACCCCGGCCATGTTGATCTCGTAGGTCTCCATCCAGCGCAGCCGCAGCGCGTCGCCGCCGACGACCGCCTTGAAGAGCGCGATGTAGGTGGCATAGGCGAGCACGTTGAAGCCGATCGCGATCCCGATCCAAACCGGGTCGGCGTCGTCGAGCTTGCTGAGCGCGTCGCCAAGCCCGACCAGCTTCGGAAAGAGGAAGTAGATGACGACCAGCAGGGCGAAGACGACGACCAGCGTCTGCACCAGCCGCCGCACCGTGAAGAGCGGCATCTCGCCGCCGGGCCCGTCGCGCTCGAGGCGCTCTACGGTGTCTTCATCGGGCTCGACGGCCACCTTGCCGTTCGCCACGCGATCCTCAGACACCCTGGGGACGCTACCCGCTCGCGATGCGCTCCAAGCGCTGCAGCGCCCCGTTGACCCCCAGGACGAGGGGTTCGGCGAGCGCCTCGCCGCGCCTGACCGCGGCGACGAGCAGGGCGCCGGCGATCAGGTCGGTCACGTAGTGCTCGCCCAGATAGACGAGCGCGAAGCCGAGCGTGCCGGCGTATCCCCAGCCGAGGGCTCCCTCGGCGCGGCCGGCTTCCGAGAGCGAGAGCGCCGCCTGGACCGAGGTCGCGAAATGGAGCGAGGGCATCGCCGCCCAGGGATTGCCGCCGAGCGCCTCGTACATCGATGGCCAGGCCGAGCGCCAGGTCTTTTCGCCGACCTCGACCATGATCCGCCGCACCGGTTCGCTGGTCACCCCCTGCTCCGAGGACCACCAGGGCGGCGCCGTCGGCACCGCGAAGTAGACGAAGCAGCCGACGTCGAAGACCGCCGCCATCTGCCGCGCCGCCCGCGGGAAGCGCTCGTGGTCGCGGAGGAGGACCAGGGTCAACGCCAGGTAGGGCTCGATGAACCAGAGCCAGTGGGTCCAGGCGAGGACGCGGTTGGCGGCGCCGACGCCCGGTAGCCGGGACAACGCCCGCTGCAGGCGCGCGTTGGGCAGCTGGCCGGCGCCGATCAGGCGGTCGACCGCGATCGGGTAGCGGCTGCGCAGGCGAGCGCGGAGGCGCTCGGGGTCGTCGTAGGGAATCTCGTGAACGACCGTGAAGGCCCACATCTGCATCGCGAAGAGGACGACGTCGCGCTTCTTGGAGCGCGGGTACAGGACAGCAACCGCGAGTGGGCCCGCGGCGCAGGCCGCGATCGTCACCGAGGCCGGGATCCGCAGCCGCCGCCGCACCAGCGGCAACGCGATCGCGGCGCCGACGATGGCAGCGGCACCACCCCGCACGGCTAGGCGGAGCGCGCTGGATGGCCGGGAGCGCCGCCTCATAGGGTCGGCGAGTATAGGTAGGGCAGCGGGGCCGAGCCCGGACCGGCGGCGGGGATGGGGGCGCCGCCGCGCCGCCCGGCGTGATTAGAATGGCCGCGCTTTGGCGCCTCACTCTCCTGGCACTGACCAGATCGACACCCTGCTTTGGATCGGCTTCGTCGCCGCGGCGATCGTTGTGGTCGCGATCAACGTCGCGCTCTTCGCCGCCGTCCGTAAATATCGCTCCGAGCGGGGCGCCGAGCCGCGGCAGCTGAGCGGCGGTCGTGGCATCCAGTTCCGGGTCGCCGGCGCCCTCACCGCCTTCGCCCTCGTCGTCTTCATCCTCGGCGTCGTCTTCACCGACAAGGCCCGCCAGCAGCCAAACACCGGCTCCGCCGGCCTCGCCTCGGCCAAAGTCGAACCGCTGCAGATCAAAGCGACCGGCCAGCAGTGGCTGTGGCGCTACGAATACCCCAACGGCGCCTTCTCCTATTACAAGGTGGTCGTCCCGGTCGACACCGCGGTGGAACTCGACCTGATCTCGACCGACGTCGTCCACACCTGGAACGTGCCCGACCTCGCCGGCAAGCACGACGCCGTGCCCGGCAAGACCAACCACGTCGCCTTCCGCGCCGACGACGAAGGCGAATTCGACGGTGAAGCCGCGACCCTCTCGGGCCAGGCCTACGCCTCGATGCGGACCGAGGTCGACGTTGTCTCGCCGCAGGCCTACGAAGAATTCCTCAAGCAGCAGAAAAGCGATATCGACGCGGCCCAGGAACGGGTCGTCGGCCTGATCGAAAACGGAGAAGTGCCATGAGCGAGACCCCCCGTCCGGAGCTGGTCGTCGAGGGCTTCCCCGCCCGTCCCCGCCCGCGCTGGATCGAGCTCACGACCAGCGCCGACCACAAGGACATCGGCCGCATCCTCATCACCGGCGCCCTCGGCTTCCTCTTCCTCGCCGCCGTCGAGCTGCTGCTGATGCGGCTGCAGCTGGCGATCCCGGAAAACAACTTCATGACCCCGGTCGGCTTCAACCGGATGCTCTCCACCTACGGCGCCACGGCGATCTTCTTCTTCGCGATTCCCCTGGTATTCGGCTTTTTCTACTACGTGGCGCCACTCCAGATCGGCGCCCGCGGCACCGCCCTCCCCCGTCTCGGCCAGCTCGGCGCCGCCCTCTTCGGCGCCGGCGCGATCGTCTACTACGCGGGCTTCATGTTCACCCCCTCCGAGGCCGGCGTGAACCCGCTTTCGCCGCTCACCGAGCTCGCCTTCCTCTCCAACAACGGCGTCGACGCCTGGGCCACCGCGACCGGCCTGGCGACGCTCGGCTTCGTCTTCCTCGCGATCGACCTGCTGACCACGCTGCGCCGCCTGCGGGCGCCGGGCATGGCCTGGCGGCGGGTGCCGATCTTCGCCTGGGCCGCCACGGTCAGCTGCTGGCTGATGCTGGTGATTGGGCCGGTCCTGCTCGCCGCCCTGACGATGCTGATGATCGACCGCAACTACGACGGCATCTTCTTCGCCGACGGCTCGGGCGGCGCGCCGCTGCTCTGGCAGCACCTCAGCTGGATCTTCTTCACCGGCACCTACATGCTGGTGCTGATCTTCGCCTTCGGCGCGATCGCCGAAATCGTCGCCACCTTCTCCGGCAAACCGCTCTTCAACCGCGCCTCCGTGATGGTCTCGCTGGCCGCGATCGCGGTGGTCGGCACCCTCGCCTGGATGCAGAACATGACGACCGCGCCGATCGGCATCGGCTGGACCTACTTCGCGATGCTGATGTCGCTGGCCCTGCTGGTCCCCTTCGGGCTGATCGTCTTCAACCTGATCTCGACCCTGGTCGGCGGCGTGCTGCGGATGCGGGCGCCGCTGCTGTTCGCGATCGGGGCGATCTCGATGATCTCGATCGGCCTCGGCGCCGAGCTCGAGCAGTCGCTGGTCGCCGCCTCCTGGCAGCTCAAGAACACCACCGACGCCACCGCGGCCACCCACTTCGCGCTGCTCGGCGGCGCCGTCTTCGGCGGCTTCGCGGCGCTCTACTACTGGTTCCCGAAGATGACCGGCCGAACGATGGGCGAGTACATGGCCCGCTTCTCCTTCTGGACGATGGTCGTCGGCATCCTCCTCGCCTTCATACCGCTCTTCTTCGCCGGCGCCGAGCACGGCCAGGTGATCGACGCCTACAAGTTCTTCTCCGGCAAAGGCGTCGACGCCTACAACCTGATCGCCTCGATCGGCACCCTGATCCTCCTGACCGGGATCGTCCTCACCCTCGTCAACGCGATCCAGAGCCGCGTCAACGGGGCCGAGGCCGGCCACGACCCGTGGGGCGGCGACACGCTCGAGTGGTTCGCCCTCTCGCCGCCCGAGCCGCACAACTTCGACGTCCTCCCGGACGTCCGCAGTCCCCGGCCGATGCGCGACATCCGCCTGGCGATCGCGAATCGCACCGCCCGCGGCGAGCGGCCGGCCCGCGAGTCCCAGCCGGTAGCCTGAGTCGGTGGCCCACCCGGTGAATTCCGGCACCGCTTTGGCGGCTGCAAACCTTCGCCCGCCTTTGTCCTCGGTCAGCCAAATAGCGGCTGCTATTCGGCCTCCCTGCGTCCGCGGCGCGCTCGGTTTTCGCTCGCCAAACCAGCACCGGCCTCACCAGGCGGACCACTCCGCATGAGCGGCGCCCAGACTGCGACGATCGCGCCCGCTGCGGCGCCCTCGATCCTGCGTGACTACCTGACGCTGACCAAGCTGAAGGTCCAGTCGCTGCTGCTGTTCACGACGGTGACGACGATGTACGTGGCCGGCGACCCCTCGCTGCGCCTGATCCTGCTCACCTGCCTCGGCGGCGCCCTCTCGGCCGGCGGCGCCGGCGCCATCAACCACGCGATCGACCGCGACATCGACCGCACGATGGCCCGCACCGCTAACCGCCCGGTCGCCTCCGGCCGCGTCTCCCCCACCGCCGCGATCGCCTTCGGGGCGACCCTGGAGTGCCTCTCCTTCCTGCTCCTGGCGACCGCCGTCAACCCTTTGGCGGCGACGCTCTCGCTCTTGGGGTTCCTCGGCTACGTCTTCGTCTACACGCTCTGGCTGAAGCGCACCACGCCGCAGAACATCGTCATCGGCGGCGCCGCCGGGGCGATGCCGCCCCTGGTCGCCTGGGCGGCCGTCACCGGCGGCCTCAGCGGCATGGCCTTCTTCCTCTTCGCGATCGTCTTCTTCTGGACGCCGCCGCACTTCTGGGCGCTCTCGCTGCTGATGAAGGACGAGTACGCCAAGGCCGGGATCCCGATGCTGCCGGTGGTCCGCGGCGAGGACGAGACGCGCCGCCAGATCCTCCTCTACACCGTCCTCCTCTACGCGGTCACCCAGCTGCCCTTCTGCGCCGGCGGCCTCGGCGTCGCCTACCTGGTGCCCTCGATGCTGCTCGGCGCCGGCTTCATCTTCTGCTCGGTGAAGCTGCTGCGCACCGCCGACCGCCGCTGGGCGCTGCGCACCTACCTCTTCTCGCTCGCCTACCTCGCCCTGCTGTTCCTGGCGATGGCGATCGACGCCCAGCTGTAGGCGCCGCGGCGGCGCTGGGATTCCGCCCCGCCTGATAGAAATCCGGGCGTGGATCGCGAGAGCGCTCGCAAGAACATGACCGCCGGCCTCGTCGCCGCCGGCTTCGCGACGGGCATCTTCGCCCTCACCTTCGTCGCCGCCCTCTTCTACATCGCCCAGGGCTGATGAGCGAGCACCGCCACATCCCCGAGCCCGGCGAGCTGGTCTACGCGCCGAAGCCGTCCTGGGCACCGGCCTTCCTCGCCCTCGGCATCCTCGGCCTCGTCGGCGGCATCTACGCCGCCGGCTTCATCTTCCCGCCGATCGTCTACGCCGTCGTCGGCGCGATCATCGCCCTCGGCGCCTTCCGCGGCCTGATCCGCGGCGCGATCGGCAGCTACTACTCCCTGCCCCGCAAGCAGCACATCCGCGGCGCTGCGCTGCCCGTCGAGACGATCTCGGCCCCGCCGCGCTCCTAGCGCTCCGGCGAGCCCTCTACGGGCTCCTCAGCGCTTCCATTTCCGACGTCGCACCGGCGCTGGTCCAGACGCGCACGATGTCGCGCATCGAGAGGATGCCGACGGCGTCGCCGCCGTCGAAGACGACCAGGTGGCGGACGCCGCGGCGCGACATCTCGGCGGCGGCGTGCTCGAGGCTCCAGCTCGGCTCGGCCGTGATCACGCCCTCGCTCATGTGCTCGCCGACCCGCTCCTCGTCGGGGTTCTCGCCCCGGGAGACGGAGATCAGCAGGTCGCGCTCGGTGACGATGCTGGGGGTCGGCAGGTCGGCGTCGACGACGAGGGCCGCGCCCGTGTTCTTCTCGACCATCATCCGTGCCGCCTCACGAAGCGTGTGCGTGGGGCCGACGCTGACGGACACCTCGGACATCCCGTCCTTTACCTGCATCTGTGCTTCCCTCCTCGTCGGCTGGAGATAGTGCGGATCGCCGCAAGAGTACCCGATGATCGGAGCTTCACACGAAGCTTTCAGGCGGCTCTGACATATAGACTCCCGGCCGCCGTCAGCCGTATGTCGAAGCCCTCGCAGATCATCCGCCCGCTGCTCGCCCTCGCCGCCTTGGCGCTCGTCGTCGTGGCCGCCTCCGGCTGCGGCACGGCGACCCAGGACGCGACCCGCGGCCGCACCCTCTTCGTGCAGAAGTGCGGCGTCTGCCACACGATGGCCCAGGCCGGCACCACGGCCCAGGTCGGGCCCAACCTCGACGACTCCTTCGCCGCCGCCCGCGCCGTCGGCGAGAACAGCGACACGATCGAAGGGATCGTCAAGGCCCAGGTCGAGTTCCCGCGCCCGAGCAACGCCGACCCGGCCGTCTCGATGCCCGCCGACGTCGTCACCGGCCAGGACCTCGACGACGTCGCCGCCTACGTCGGCAAGTACGCCGGTGTGCCCGGCGCGGCGCCGCCCAAGGTCCCCGGCGGCCCCGGCGCCCAGGTCTTCGCCAATAACGGCTGTGGCGGCTGCCACACCCTCGCCGCCGCCGGTTCCGGCGGCGTCACCGGCCCCAACCTCGACGAAGTCCTGCCCGGTCAGTCGCCGGCCGAAATCAACGAGGACATCGTCGACCCCAACAAGGTCATCGCCAAGGGCTACCCGGCCAACGTGATGCCCGCCAACTTCGAACAGACGATCCCCGCCAAAGAACTCGAACAGCTGGTCGAATACCTGACCGAAAGCACTTCGGGCGGCAAGGGCGGCTCGAAGTCCAAGGGCGGCTGAGCCCCGGCGGCCCTGAGGCCGCTGCCATCATCTCCTGACGATGCGGGAACGCCTCCGAGACCGCCTCGAGATCTCCCCCCAGCGCTACGCGCAGGTAACGGCCGTCGCCCTCGGCGCCCTCGCCCTGATCGTCCTCACCGGCGCCGGCGTCCGCCTCACCGGCTCCGGGCTCGGCTGCCCGGACTGGCCCAAGTGCTACGGCGGCGCCACGCCTCCGCTCGAATCGCACGCGGTGATCGAGTACACCAACCGCCTGCTGACCGGCTTCGTCGGCTTCGCCGTGATCGCGGCCAGCGTTCTCGCCTTCTTCCGCCGTCCCTATCGCTGGCACCTGGCGCTGTTCGGGGGCCTGCTGCCGCTGGGGGTAATCGGCCAGGCGATCCTCGGCGCCCTCGTCGTCAAGTACCACCTCGCCCCCGGACTGGTGATGTCCCACTTCATCCTCTCGATGATGCTGCTGGACGCGGCCTTCGCGCTCGCCTGGTGCTCGCGCTACGAACCCTGGCAGCGGCGGCGCTCGACGGACCGGCTCGGCGTCTGGGCGGTGCGGGCGCTGATCCCGCTCGGCCAGCTGACGATCCTCGCCGGCACGATCGCCACCGCCTCCGGACCCCACGCCGGCGCCCACGGGACCGAGCTCGTGCACCGCTTCAGCTTCGAGGGCGCGAAGACGCTGGAATGGGTCGTGCAGCGCCATGCGGTGATCGCGACCGCCTACGGCCTGACGGCGATCGGCGTCTGGTTCCTCCTGCGGCGCCCTGGCGGCGATCGAAGGGCCGTCAAGCCCCTTACCCTCGTTCTGGGCCTGCTCGCCTTACAGGGCGTCATAGGGGCTTTCCAGTGGTATCTGAAACTTCCGGGCGAGATCGTCTGGGTCCACGTCGCCGTCGCCACCTGCAATTGGCTGGCGATGCTCTGGACGGTCGCCGCCGCCGGTCGGCTCGAGCCCCGCGGCACCGCCGCGACCGAGGCGCCACGCGAGGACGAGCGGGGAACTGCCAGGGCCGCCGCGGGCGCGCTCTGAGGCGTGCTGCCCTTCTGGCTCTCGATCGGTGCCCTCAGCCTCGCCCAGGCGCTCCTAGTGGCGGCGCCGCGGGCACTCGAGCTCGACACCCTGGCGACCCTGCGAACCCGCTGGTGGGCGCTGCTGCCACCGCTCTCGATCGTCGTCGTCATCAGCGCCATCACCCTCGACTCGGCCAGCGCCCAGGTCCTCACCTACGTCGCCCTGATCGGCGTACCGCCGCTGGCTGCATTGGCGCTGGCGGCGATTATCCACGGCGCCAGGCCACCCCTGGCGTTGCTCGTCCTGCCCCTCTTCGCCCTCGCCTGGGCCGCCCGCGGCGAGCTTGGCGGCCAGACGGCGGCCCTGGCGCTCTCCGCCCTGGCCTGCGTCTCGCTCGGCTGGCTGCTCGTGGCCGTCGTCCCCGGGGGCTGGCTGAAGCTCGGCATCTACGCGATGGCGGCGATCGACACCTGGCTGGTCGCCTCCGATCTCCTTCAGGCTCCTAACGCCATCCTCAACACCGCCTCCCCCGGCACCCTGCCGCGCCTGCAGTTCGCCCACTTCGGCTCCGCGGTGATGGGCTTCGGCGACCTCTTCGTCGCCGCCACCCTCGGTGCCCTACTCGCCCAGGATCGCCACCGCCAACTCCGCGCCGCCGCCCTCGCCGCGGCGATCGGCATCGCCTTCGACTGCCTCTTCTTCGCGGTTGACGAGCTGCCGGCCACCGTGCCGATCGCCCTGACGCTGGCGGCGATAGAGATCGGCCGCAGGAGAACGCTCAGAGCTGCGTAGCGACAAGCGCGACCCCAACGGTGACCAAGGTCGCAATCGCACCGCCACAGGCCCGAAGCAGCAACTTGTGCAAGTCGTCGAAGCGTGCATCGACCGCGTCGAAGCGTGCGTCGACCGACTCGAAGCGCGTATCCATACGGGCGTCCTGAGCATCGAATCGAGCGTTCATTTCCATCCGCAGATCACGGATATCCCTGTCGACTCGCTCGAAGCCGTTCGTGACCCGCTCATTGAGGTCGTCGAGACGCTCGTCGGTCCACTTCTCTCTCACGGCCTGCATGCTCGCAGCCTAGCGAGATCTTTGCAACCTATTGTCTGCAAGCTGTAAAAACTTCGTGTCAACTTCCGCGCCGCTTGCGCTCGACCCAGCGATACGCATGGACCGCCGCCCAGCAGACCAGCACCAGCCCCCAAAGCGCACCGACCAGCGGCCTCGTCAGCAAGGTCAGCGCGATCACCGAGACGGCCGCGACGACGACAATCATCACCCACCGAAAGACGGCCTCCTCGGAGATCTTCATGCCGGACATTGTCTCTGTTTTCCGGTCTGCGAACGGCCGCGAAAACCAAGCAGGTCGTGGGACGCAGGGAGCGAGGTGAGGGGAGCGCACTCCCGTGCGTGACCCGATCCGAGTCGACCGAGGACCGCGAGATGCGCCGGTTTGCAGCGGCCGCGCTAAAGAATGTAAACCGTCACAAAAACGACGATCCACATGACATCGACAAAGTGCCAATAAATCCCTGGCACCTCAACGCCGAGGTGGTCCTCCGCGTCTGGCCCGAAGTGGCCGCGGAAGGCGCGGATCGAGGCGAAAGTGAGCAGCATCAGGCCGACGAAGACGTGAGCGCCGTGGAGGCCGGTGAGGCTGTAGAAGATCGAGCCGAAGGAGAGGTCGCGGGCGCTGAAGCCGAGGTGCACGTACTCGTTGAGCTGGATGAAGAGGAAGGTCGCGCCGAGCATCCAGGTGAGCAGCAGGCCCAGTTTCAATCCGGCGCGGTTGCCGCGGCGGATCGCCTCCAGGGCGTAGTGGACCGTAAAGCTCGAGGAGACGAGGATCGCGGTGTTGACGCCGGCGACGGCGACCGGCAGTTCGTAGGGGTGTGGCGGCCAGGCCGACGGGTTGACGACGACACGGAGGAAGAAATACGAGGCGAAGAAGGCCCCGAAGAGCATCACCTCGGAGACGATGAAGAGGAGGATGCCGAGCGTCTGGCGGTCGATCCGCGAGCTCTGGTTGGCCTCCGGCGGTCCGTGATGCTCGTCGGCGTGATCGTGCCCGAGGGCTACCGTGGCGCTCTCCATCAGGACTCCCCTCCCTCCGCTACGGCGGCGGCGACGGCGGCTGCCGGTCGGCCGACCTCGATGTGCTCGACCTGCTTCTCGGTGATCTCACGCACGCGGCCGATCAGGTCCTCCTCGAGCCAGCGTGAGCTCTCGCCGGCGAAGGTCGAGATCAGGACCTCGTCGATCCGGTAGTGCTCGATCGCGTTCTTGACGGCGAGGAAGGGATCCGGGCTCATCGGCTGGCCGGTGGCGTCGACGTCGGCCCGGTAGAGCTCGGCCAGGGTCGAGGCGAGGTCGCGGACGATCTGGGCCTCGCTGACGTCATCGGCCTGGGGGCAGATGATCGTGTAGCGATGGGGACGATCGGCGGCCCGCTCCTTGAGCCTGTTGACCAGGTCCGGCGTGGCGACGGTCTTGGTCGCGACGACCAAGGTGTGGATCAGATCCCAGCGGATCGCGTCGTCTTCGATCCGAACCGGGATGTGGGTCAGCTTCGCGTCGGGTTCGACGCACTCGCGTGCCCACTCGACCAGGTCTTTGCGGGTGAAGCCGAAGCGGGTGTCGTAAAGGCAGGAGAGCAGCACCTCGCCGGGCTGGTGGGCGCGAACGGCGTCGTCGAGGGCCAGCGAGGGCTCGGGGTCCATCACCTCGCCGACCGACTCGATCCCGAACTCCGACAGCACCGACATCGTCACCTCGACCCGGGCCCGGGCGGCCTCGTGCAGCTCGCCGGCGTCGATCAGCTGGCCGACCGACGGCTGGTTCTGAGGGGCGGCGACGACCACGCCGGAAATCGAGTCCTGGCGATCGCGGACGGTCTGCAGCAGCTTGCGGCCGCCGGCGACCTCGTTGAGGAAGACCAGGAGCGGCCGGCGCTCGTCGGTGGCGGTCACGTCGAGGACCCCACCACGCTCGGCTCCGCCGCCGGGACCTCGGCTCCTTCGCCGGCCATGATCGCGTGGCGGGCGCCGGGAACGCCGAACTCGTAGGGACCGCCGACGACGCGCGGGATCTCATCGAAGTTGAAGATCGGCGGCGGCGAGGAGACCTGCCACTCGATCGAGTTGGCGCGCCAGGGGTTGGCGTCGGCCTTCGGCCCGAAGCGCCAACTGACGATCATGTTGTAGAGGAAGACCAGCTGGCAGGCGCCGAGGAAGAAGGCGCAGCAGCTGATCAGCAGGTTCCAGTTGCCGAACTGGGTCGCGTAGTCGGCGACGCGCCGCGGCATCCCGTCCATCCCGATCCAGTGCATCGGGATGAAGGTGCCCCAGGTGCCGACCAGAGTGCCCCAGAAGTGGACGCGGCCGAGTTTCTCGTCGTACATCCGCCCCGTCATCTTCGGGAACCAGTGGTAGATCCCGGAGAAGATCGTGAAGACCGAGCCGCCGAAGAGCACGAAGTGGATGTGGGCGACGATGAAGTAGGTGTCGGAGACGTGGATGTCGATCGGCACCATGCCGAGCATGACGCCGCTGATGCCGCCGATCGTGAAGGTGACGATGAAGGCGAGCGCGAACAGCATCGCCGTCGAATAGGTATGGATCTTGCCGAAGTAGAGCGTGCCTAACCAGGAGAAGATCTTGATCCCGGTCGGGACCGCGATCAGCAACGTGGTCAGCATCATCGGCACGCGCAGCCAGGAGAACATCCCGGCGACGAACATGTGGTGGGCCCAGACGGAGTAGCTCAGCACGACGATCCCGATCAGCGCCAGCGCCATCAGGCGGTAGCCGAAGATCGGCTTGCGGGCATGGGTCGAGATGACCTCGGAGATGATCCCGAAGCCGGGCAACATCATGATGTAGACGGCTGGGTGCGAGTAGAACCAGAAGATGTGCTGATAGCTGATCACGTCCCCGCCGGCGGCGAACTGGAAGAAGTTCGTGTGGAGGATGCGGTCGAAGAGGACCATGAACTGGGCGCCGGCGATGAACGGCGTCGCGGCGACGACCAGCAGCGAGGTCGAGAGGTTCGCCCAGACCAGCAGCGGCATCCGCCAGAAGGTCATCCCGGGCGCCCGCATGGTGATGATCGTGACCAGGAAGTTGAGCGCGGTTGCGATCGAGGAGGCACCCGCGAACTGGACGCCGAGGTTGAAGAACGACTGCCCGAGCGGGGCGCCGGTGGAAAGCGGCGCGTAACCGGTCCAGCCGGCGTCGAAGGCGCCGCCGGGGGCGAGGAAGCTGCCGATGAAGAGCAGGCCGGCGAGCGGCAGCATCCAGAAGCTGAGCGCGTTGAGGCGGGGGAAGGCCATGTCCGGGGCGCCGATCATCAGCGGCAGGACGTAGTTGGCGATGCCCGCGAAGACCGGGATCACGAAGACGAAGATCATCAGCACCGCGTGGGTGGAGAAGAGGCTGTTGAAGGTCGCCGCGTCGACGATCTGGGTGCCGGGCTGGGCCAGCTCGGCGCGGATCAGCATCGCCATCAGGCCGCCCATGAAGAAGAAGAAGAAGGTGGTGCAGATGTACTGGATGCCGATCACCTTGTGATCGGTGTTGAAGCGGAAGTAGTCCTTCCAGCTCTTGGCGCCGTGCTGGGAGTGGTCCTCGGGGATCGTCGGCATGCCGGCCGCCCAACGCAGCCAGTAGTCGAAGCAGCCGAAGCCGGCGAGGAAGCCGAGCGGGGCGAGGATCAGCGGCACGACCACGTGCGGGTAGCCGGTCTGTTCGGTCTGGTAGAGCGGCAGGTCGGAGATCGCCCGCAGGGCGATGACGAGGCCGAAGCCGAAAGCCGCGGCGGCAAGGGCGCCGAGGGCGCCACGAGTCCATCCCGGTCGCTTGATCGCAGCCACCATCAGTGCGCCTCCATTATGCCCCGCCGGCGTCCAGCGGCACCGGGTTGGTCTCCGTGTCCTGCTGGATCGAGTCCAGGAACGGCTGCGGAATCGTCTGTTTCAGCCCGGTCACCCATTCGCGGAATTTGGCCGGCGACTCGACGACCACCTTGGCCCGCATCGAGGCGTGGCCGAAGCCACAGAGCTCGGTGCAGATCAGCTGATAGGTGCCGATCTTGTCCGGGGTGACGATCGCGGTCGTGGTAATGCCGGGGACGTTGTCTTTCTTGATTCGCCACTCGGGAACCCAGAAGGAGTGGATCACGTCTTGAGCGTGCATCTTGAACTGGACCTGGCGGTTGACGGGGACGTGGAATTCGCCCTCGACGAACTTGTTGTCCTTGCCCGGGTATCCGAAGCTCCAGGCGTATTGCTGCGAGAAGACGTCGACCGTGAGCGCGTCCTTGACCGGCTCTTCGATGTCGTGCAGGACCTTCCAGCTGTAGCCACCGCCGAAGAGGACGATGATCGTCGGGATCAGCGTCCAGGCGACCTCGAGCCGGGTGTTGCCGTGGATCGGCTCGCCGTCGGATTCGTCGCCGGGCTTCGCTTTGAATTTCCAAAGCGCATAGAAGAGCATCACGATCACCAGCGAGAAGACGAAGGAGGAGATCACGATCATCACGTTGAGGAGATCGTCGATCTTCGGCGCCGCCGTCGAGGCCTCCTGGCCGTCCCAGTTGATCGAGACCATCACCGCGGAAATCGCGGCCGTCAGGGCGACCGTGACGCCGAGCATCTTGGCTATGGGGAGGCGGCCGTACATGAGGCGGCGGGCATTCTATTGAAGCGGCGGCGGGAGGATTTCTGCCCTCAGGTGACGCTTGGCACTAGCTCAGGGAAGCGGCAGCTCATTGAGGCTTCCGGCGGCGGCCGCGAGCACGCCATCGGCCACGGCGTCCCAACTCCAGAGCCTGGCGACCGTCTCGACCAGCACCTCGCGCGCCCGCGCCCGCTCCTCTGAGGGCAGGGCCAGCCAGCGGTTCAGCCGATCGGCGATCGCCTCGACCGCACCGGGCTCGACCGGAAACGAGGTCAGCCCCGCCACATCGTCCGGGAGGGTGGCTGAGAGCTGCCGCGAGACCTCGAGCATCCCCGAATGGCCCGCCGAGACCGGCAGTGCCCCGGCAGCCGCGGCCTCGGCGGCGACCATGCCGAAGGCCTCCGGGAAGGTGCTCGGCATCACCAGGGCCTGCGCCCGCGGCACCAGCTCGGCCACCCGGTCGTGCTCGAGGCGCCCGATGAACTCGACTGAGCCGGCGGACGCCCGCGCCACCTCCCCGTATCCGCCCGGCGGATCCGCCAGGAACGCCGAGAGGATTGACAGCGGCCTCTCCACGCCGCCCTCGAGCGCCCAACCGAGGCGGGCAACCTCGCGCGCATCGTCGAGGTCGCCGCGTTCCAGCGCCGCCTGCAGGCGGCGCAAGCCGTCCTCGTACTCGCCGAAGCCCGCGACCCGCAGCCGGGCTCCAGGATGCTCGGCGCGGATCAGCGGCCAGGCGGCCAGCAACAGATCGACGCCCTTGGAGACGATCAGCTTGCCGACGAAGACGACCAGTTCCTCCCGCTCCGGTCCCGGAGAAAAGGCCTCCGTGTCCACCCCCGGCGGGCCGAGCCGGGTCTTCCCCTGCAGCCCCTCGACGGCGGCAAGGGCCGCCCAGAGCGACTCGGCGGTGTGGCGGGAGCCGACAAGGACGCCACTGGCCGCTCGCATTCCCTCATCGGCATAGGGCAGGAAGCGCGGGTGCGGCTTGACCGTGTACTCCAGGGCGGAGCCGTGGATCTTGGCGGCAAAGGGGGCGACGCCGGCGCGGGCGAGGATCGCCGGTCCCATCACCAGATGATTGGCGAGGGCGAGGTCGATGCCCCCCGCCTCCTCAGCGACAGCACGGACGGCGGCGACGTTGGCGTCGATGTAGCGATCGAGCTCATCCGCGCTCAACTCCGGGAACGCCTTGACCTCGAAGCCCGGGTAGGGGTCTTTGACGTAGACGGGGAGCAGGTCGCCGATCTCCGGGTTGTAGACCTGGACGCCCTCCGGCCGGACCTCGCGGTCCTGGCAGAGCAGATGGACCTCGTGCCCCTGCCGGGCCAGTGCCCTGGCGAGGTTGAGGTTGTAGATGTTGCTGCCGGTGCCGCGCAACATGTAGCCGTGGAAAACGAGAACACGCATCGGGACCGTCCAAGCTAATAGTCTTCCCGGCGATGAACGAGCGTCAGCTCTACCGCATGCGTTCCAGGGCCTCCGGCCGCGAGGCTCTCGCCTACGCCGAGCCCGACCAGGTCTACGTCGATCGCGAGACCGGCGAGGACATGGAGCCGGTGGCCAAAGTGCTGCCTCTGGCGCCCTCTGTGTCGTCGCTTCCGCGTACGCCGGCGAACCTGCGTGCCTGTCGTCGCTGCGATCAGTTGATCGGGCTCGACGTCAGCGATTGCCCGTACTGCGGGCTCAGGCAAGAAGCTCTTTAACTTCGGCGAGGCGGGGGTCGGTAGGCCCTCCTCACTCGGTACCTCGTCGACTCGCAGTCGGTGAGGCCTACGGCCCTTGTCCGGGTCGCTCCTCCTCCGCAAAACGTTCGGAGGGCCTACCGACCCCCGCCCCACAGGGTTCAAGGACTGCCTCACTCGAACCGGAGGGGAACACTCCAGGGACCCCCCGTCACCAGTGTCCGGAGGGACAATGCTCAGGGACGGTGCCCAGGAATGGGGCCCCGCGGACCTGAGGACCTTGGCCCCCTCGTCCCGAGTGACTTTGACCCGGAACCGCTGGGTTGGGCCGTGGGACCGGGTGCCCCTCCGAACGTTTTGCGGAGGAGGAGCGACCGCGACCGGGGCTACCTGCCCCCCCACTACGAGTCGACGAGGTACCGAGTGAGGAGGGGCACCCGGTCCCACGGCCCAACCGACCGCTCCGTCCCTAAGGCTTCTTGACCAACGTCGCCGTGTACAGCAACCGAGCGTTGCTGTAGTAGCACCCGTAGCTCTTGGTCTTGCCGACCCCCTGCTGCGGATTCCCCCCCTGGATGTCTTCCTTGGAGGAGCAATGTTCGGGGAGGCGGCTGCCGCGCCAGGTGTTGTCGGATTCGACGTTGAAGGCGAACATCGGCGCCCAGGTTGGGATCGTCAGGGCGACGATCTGGCCCTTGAGGACGGTCAGGGGGTGCTCGAGGGCGAAGACCGGGGTCGAGCCGAAGTAGGGATTGAGGACCTCGAGCGGGCTCTGGCGCACGAGCGTGTACTTCGGCGGCTTGCTGCCTTCGACCGGGCGGAGGATGCCGATCCGGCCCTCCGACGGGGTGCCGAGGAATTCATTGAAGAAGGCGACCTCGTTGGAGGTGGTCGGGGTTTCTTCCGTCGAGGGCTTTGCCAAGGTGATCGACCAGGCGACCACCTTGCCTTCGAAGGGCGCCTCGAAGGGGCGCGGGACGCCGCCGGCGATCGCCTGGAAGCCGGTGACGTGGCCCTCGACCCGGCAGGGCGTGATCTCGACGTTGTTGACGACTTTGCCGGGGCACGAGGCCGGCGGCGTTTCGGCGGTCTGACCGAGAACGACCACCTGCAGCGGCGCCGAGTCGGCGTCGCGGGGTGCGGCGAAGGCGACCACGGCGGCGAGCAGGCAGGCAGCGGCCGCAATCGGGGCCCAGGCGCGGCGCTGGCTCTTGTTGACGAAAAAGGGCATCGATTTGGGGAAACACGGGCGCGGATGCCCGGTTGCGGCGGGATTCTGCCGCCAGAGGCCCGCCGGTGCCCATTGGGAGGCCCCTCTGCACGATCCCGGCCAGGCCGCATCGTTAGGGTTGGTGGCGATGCCGGCGATCGCGGTCGAGGGACTTGAGCGGGCCTTCGACGAGGTCCTCGCTGTGCAGGGCGTCGACCTGACGGTCGAGGAGGGAGAGATCTACGGCTTCCTCGGGCCCAACGGCGCCGGCAAGACCACCACGGTGCGGATGCTGACGACGCTGCTCCTGCCGACCGGCGGCAGCGCCACCGTCGCCGGCCACGACGTCGTCCGCGAAGCACGGGCGGTGCGCGCCTCGATCGGCGTCGCCCTGCAGGAGGCGGCGCTGGACCCGCTGATGACCGGCCGCGAGCTGATCCGGCTGCAGGCGACGCTGCAGGGGCTGCCGTCCACCGAGGGCAAGCGCCGTGCCGACTCGCTCCTGGAACGGGTCGACCTCGCCAAGGCCGCCGATCGCCGCGTCGGCGGCTACTCGGGCGGCATGAAGCGCCGGCTCGACCTCGCCGCGGCGCTCGTCCACGAGCCGAGCGTGCTCTTCCTCGACGAGCCGACGACCGGGCTCGACCCGGTCAGCCGCAAGACGATCTGGGAGGAGGTGCGGGAGCTGAATGACGCCGGCACCACCGTCTTCCTCACCACCCAGTACCTCGAGGAGGCCGACCAGCTGGCCGACAACGTCGCGATCATCGACAGCGGCCGGATCGTCGCCGAAGGCACGCCGGATTCGCTCAAGACCGAATTCGGCAACCCCCACATCCAGCTGCAGATCGCCGCGGGCTCAATCGCCGACGCGGAGCGGGCCTGCGCGGAGATCGGACGGCTGTTGCCGCCGAAGGACGGCAAGCTGATCGAGATCGAGGCCGAGAACGGCGCCGCCGACATCCCCCGGGTCGTCCGCGCCCTCGACGAGGCCGGGATCGCGGTCGAGTCGCTGGAGCTGGTGCGGCCGACGCTCGACGACGTCTTCGTCGCCAAGACCGGCTACCACCTCGAGGACGAGAGCGAGGCAGCCGACGAGGAGGCTGTCGAGGCGTGAGCGCGATCGCCGTCAACGCCCGCGTCGTCGCGGCGCTGGGCATGCGCTCGATCCGCCAGACCTTCCGCCGCCCGCAGCTGATCGCGCCGATCATCGTCTTCCCGACGCTGCTGCTGGCGATCCAGACGGGCGGCGCCGGCGGCGCCGTGGAACTGCCGGGCTTCCCGCCGGTGCAGAGCTTCCTCCAGTTCATGCTGGCCGGGGCGATGATGCAGTCGCTGATGCTGGCCGGCAACAGCGGCGGCATCGCCCTCGCCGTCGACATCGAGATGGGCTTCACCGACCGCCTCTTCACGGCGCCGATCCCGCGCTTCGCGATCGTGCTCGGGCGGCTGGCCGGGACGGCGGCGCTGGGGCTCTTCGCCTCCTGCTGGTTCCTGGCGATCGGGCTGATCTTCGGCGCCCATATCGAGGGCGGCGTCGCCGGCGCCCTGCTGGCGATGGCGCTGGTCACGACGGCGGCGCTGGCGGTCGGCGGGATCGGCGCCGCGATCGCCCTGCGGACCGGCAGCGCCAGCGTCGTCCAGGGGCTCTTCCCGCTGGTCCTGGTCGTGCTCTTCCTCTCCACCGCCTTCTTCCCGCAGGAACTGATGATCGAGCCGGCCAAGACGATCGCCGAGTACAACCCGCTCAGCTTCGTGGTCGAAGGCGTGCGCGAGCCGATCATCGCCGGAATTAACGCCGGCGACACTGCCGCGGCGGTCGCCACGATCGCCGGCATCTTCGCCCTCGGGCTCGTGCTCAGCGGCCGCGCCCTGCGCCACCGGCTGAGGTCCGGATGATGGAGGCGGCGACGGCGAGGGTGGCGGTGCTGCCGGCCTGGCGCGCCAACCTGGCGACGATCGGGGCGATGATGGCGCGCGCCCGCAACGAGCTGGTGCGGGTGCCCGGCGCGGCGATCCCCGGGGTCCTGGCACCGACCATCTTCTTCCTCGGCCTCAACGGCGTCTTCGGGGCGCTGACCCAGCTGCGCGGCTTCAGCACCGGCAGCTATGAGGCCTTCATCGTCCCGGTCAGCATGCTGCAGGGGGCCGGCTTCACCGGCGCCGCCGCCGGCGTCAACCTCGCCCGCGACTACGAAGCGGGCTGGGTCGACCGGCTGCTTGTCTCCCCCGCTCCGCGCTGGGTCATCCTCGCCGGCACGGTGCTGGCGGCAAGCGCCCGGGCCTTGATTCCCGCGACCTTCGTCTTCTCGATCGCGCTGCTGCTCGGCGCCGGCTTCCCGGGCATCGACGGCCTGGTCATCTGCTTCGCGATGGTCGCGGCGATGGCCGCCGTCGCCGCCTGCTGGGGATCGTTCCTGGCCCTCCGCTTCAAGAGCCAGTCGGCAGCGCCGCTGATGCAGTCGGGAATGATGGCGCTGGTGCTGCTCACCCCGGCCTACGCGCCGATCGCGCTGCTGCAGGGCTGGCTGCGCAAGGTCGCCGAAGTCAATCCGGTCACGGACGTGATCGAAGCGGCACGGCAGGGCTTCGTCGGCAGCGTCAACTGGGCCGACACCTGGCCGGGACTGCTGGCCCTGGCCGGGCTGCTGCTGGTGCTGGGCGGGCTGGCGCTGCGCGAGATGCGCCGCACGGCGCAGTGAGCGAGGCGGCGCGGGCCGTCGTCGCCGAGGCGCGGCGGGTGCTGGAACAGAACTGGCACGAGGGCGAGTGGCAGGGGCGCCGCTACGCCTACACCGAGCCCAGTCCCGGCCGCTACCCCTGGCAGTGGTACTGGGACTCCTGCTTCGCGGCGATCGTGCGTGGCCGCTACGACCGCGAGCGGGCGCGAGCGGAGCTGCAGAGCCTGCTCGCCGTGCAGCGACCCGACGGCTTCGTCGGCCACACGATCTTCTGGCGCCGACCGGTCTCCTGGGAGCGCCTGCCCTTCTACAACGTCGTCTCCCGGCATGCCCTGCAGACCGAGACGATCCAGCCGCCGCTGCTCGCCTGGGCCTGGAGCCTGGCGGTCGGCGACCCGGCCGAGGAGCCGCGGATCGCCGCCCAGGCCGACTGGCTGGCCGCCAACCGCGACCTCGAGGGCGACGGCCTGCTCTGGATCGTCCAGCCCGACGAGTCGGGCCTCGACGCCTCGCCGAAGTTCGAACCGGTCTGGGGCTGGCATTCGAACGGGCGGATCGGCTTCCCGCTGCTGGTCGCGCGCAACCGCCGGCTCGGCTTCGATGCCCGGCGGATCCGCGACGCCGGCCACCCGGTGCTCTGCGAGACGCTCGTCAACACGCTCTGGTCGCTCTCCCTGCAGGCGCTGGGCCGCCCCTCGGCGACGCCGGCGTTGGTGGCGCGTCTCTGGGACGAGCAGCGCGGCCTCTTCCTCGACGAGGCGCAGCCAGGTGACGCTCGCCCGGATGTCGTCACCTGGGCGGCGTTGGCGCCGCTGGCCCTGCCCGACCTGCCGGAGAAGATCGGCCGGCGCCTGGTCGAGGAGCACCTGCTCAACCCTGCGGAGTTCCTTACCCCGGTCGCCCCTCCCTCGGTCGCCGCCTCGGAGCCGAGCTACCAACCAAACGGCGGCCGCGGCCCGATCCGGCGCTACTGGCGCGGCCCGACCTGGGTCAACTCGGCCTGGCTGGTCTGGCTGGGAATGCGCCGCCTCGGCTACGAGGAGGAGGCCCGGGCGCTGGCCGAAGGCCTGATCGAGACGGTCGCCCGCGAAGGGCTACGGGAGTACTACGACCCGCGGACCGGCAAGGGCCTGGGTGCCAGGGACTTCGCCTGGTCGGCCCTGATAGCCGAGCTGGCGGAAGCCTATTTGTAGCGGTAGGTGATGCGGCCGCGATCGAGGTCGTAGGGGGAGAGCTCGATCTTGACGCGGTCGCCGGGCAGGATGCGGATGTAGTGGCGACGCATCTTGCCGGAGATGTGGCCGAGGACATCGTGGCCGTTGTCCAGTTTGACCCGGAACATCGTGTTGGGGAGAGCCTCGGTGATCTCCCCCTCCATTTCGATCTTTTCCTCTTTGGACATGCGGCCGGCAGCGTACCTGACAGGCAGCCGTGCAGGGGTTTCAGGCTTCTTCGGCGTTCCAGCGCAACCAGCTGCGGGCGTGTTCGACGGCGCCCTCCCGATCGCTGACCTCGCCGGAGTACTGAGCCGCCTCGAGCTCGGCCAGCACCTCGCCGAGGCGCGGGCCCTGCTCGATCCCGAGCGCGGTGGCGAGCTCGTCGCCGCGCAGCAGCGGTGCCGGTGGGCCGTCGCGGCGCCAGTCCAGCGCAGCGCCCAGCATCTGGCTCGCCAGAGCCAGATGTGCCTCGACCATCTCCGGGCTGGCGATCGGGCCGTGACCGCGGGCGGAGAGGCGATCGGCGACGGTCAAGAGGGTGACGTCGGCGGCGACCGGTTCGGTCGCTCGCAGGTACTCATGGACGCGCCGGGCCGGCAGCGGCGCCTCGGGAATCAGGAAGCCGAGGCGAAGGTGATGGAGCGTCAATCCCTGCAGGTGACGGGTGAGGCGGCGGCTCGCACGGAGGCGCCCGCAGATGCCGCCGATGATCTCGGCGCCGACCTGGTCGTGGCCACGGAAGCCGACGAAGCCGTTCACTTCGGCCCGCGTCGCCGGCTTGCCGATGTCGTGGAAGAGGGCCCCGAAGCGCAGGGCGGTGCCCCGGGTCATCTCGTCGGCGAGCGGTTCGGCCAGGAGCGCCGAGATCTCCTCGGCCCGCGCACCGCCGAAGCGGGGCAGGTCGCGCTCGATCTCCAGAGTGTGCTCGAGCACCGCGAGCGTGTGGTCGTAGACGTCGAGGTGGTGGTTCGGCCCTTGGCCGACACCACGGAGCTCCTCGAGCTCGGGCAGGACGACGGCGGTCAGCCCCAGCTCGTCGAGCAGGGCGAGGCCGCGCAGCGGGTCGGGTCCGCCGAGCAGTTGGCGCAGCTCGGCCAGCTGTCGCTCGCCGGCCGGCTCGGCGGCGCGCTCGGCGGCGGCGTGGGCGAGCGAGATCGTCTCGGTGTCGATCTCGAGGCGAAGCTCGGCGGCGAGACGGGCGGCGCGCAGCAGTCGCAAGGGGTCGGTCTCGAAGCTCCGCTCGCCGACCGCCCGCAGGCGCCGCGCCTCGAGGTCGGCGAGACCGCCGAACGGGTCGAGCGGCCCCCCGCCCACCAAAGGCACGGCGACAGCGCCAATCGTGAAGTCCCGGTCGGCGAGGTCGGCCTCGATGCCATCGCCGCGCAGCGCCGTCACGTCGACCTGCCAGGAGTGCTCGGCGGAGGCGACGCGCCAGGTGCCGAACTCGGCCGAGAGCTCGAAGGCGTGCTCGCCGATCTCGCGGGCGACCGCCTTGGCGACGGTGCCCGGATCGCCGGCGACGGCGAGGTCGAGGTCGGCGACGGCCTCGCCGAGCAGGGCGTCACGGACCGCGCCGCCGACCACCCAAACGCCCTCCCCGCCGGAGAGGGCCCGCCGCGCCGCCGCCACCAGTGGCTCGTCCAGCAGCCGCTCGGACAGGCTCATGCCGGGCGCCGCGGGACCCGGGCGGAGATCCCGCAGGTGATCTCGTAATTGATCGTGCCGAGGCGGGCGGCGAGCTCCTCGGCTCGGACTTCCTCCCCGCCTTGAGCGCCGATCAGGACCGCCTCGTCTCCAGGCCGCACATCGGTCTCGGGGCCGAGGTCGATGGTCACGTTGTCCATCGAGACGGTGCCGACCAAGGGCCGGCGCTGACCGCCGACGAGGACCTCGGCGTTGTTGGTGAGGCCGCGGCGGACCCCGTCGCCGTAGCCGAGTGGGATGACGCCGACATAGGTCTCGGACGCCGCCGCCCAGCGCTGCCCGTAGCCGGCACTGGCGCCAGCGGGGAAGCGCTTGACGTCGGCGACGTAGGAGCGCAGCGAGAGGGCCGGCCGCAGGCCGCGGGAGGTGGGATCGCCCTGGAAGGGGTCGAGCCCGTAGATCGCGATGCCGCAGCGGGCCATGTCGAAGTGGGAGCGGCTGTCGAGGAAGACGGCGGCGCTGTTGGCGGCGTGGACGGTGATGTCGGGGAACTCCGAGCGAACCGCGGCAACAACCGCCTCGAAGCGTCCCAGTTGCTCGTCGAAGTAGCCGGAGTCGGGTTCGTCGGCGGTGGCGAAGTGGGTCCAGAGGCCGGCCAGCTCGAGATTGGGATCGGCGGCGCAGGCCCGGGCCAGCTCCAGAACCTCAGCCGGATCGGGGTTGCCGAGCCTGCCCATGCCGCTGTCGTGCTTGACGTGGACGCGGGCCGGCCGCCCCTGCGCCCGCGAGCGCGCGGCGACGAGCTGACGGAAGCCCTCGCGCCAAACGGTCAGCTCCGAGCCGGCCGAGAGGGTGACGTCGACCTCGGACTCGGTCAGCGCCCCCATCGTCAGCAGGGAGATGTGCTGGAGGCGGCGCCCGATCTGCGCCGCCTCGACGGCGGTGGCGACAGCAAGCCTCGTGGCGCCGCCGGCCAGCGCCGCCTCGGCGCAACCGTCGGCACCGTGGCCGTAGCCATCGGCCTTGACGACGGCGCAGAGCTCCGCCTCACCCAGCTCTGCCTTCAGCCGCGCACAGTTGGCGCTGACGGCGTCGAGGTCGATCCGGGCGACTGCCCGCTCCACGACTACTCGCCGTCGACGACCGCGGCGAGCGCGTCGGCTCGGGTGACCATGCCCACCAAGCTCCCGTCGGAGTCGACCACCGGCAGATGGTTGTGGTGGCTGTCGGCGATCTTCTTGGCGACGCGGTCAGCGGCTTCGTAGTCGTGGGCGACGATCGGGTCGGCGGTCATCAGCTCCGAGACCTTGGTGGCGAAGGCCTTGTTGAGCCGCTCCTCGAAGCCCTTCATCGAGCCGACGAAGACGACCCCGCCCATGATGTTGAGGTAGTGCGGCAGGTGCAGATCCGATTCCTCGTCGCTGAGCACCAGATCGGACTCGCTGACGATGCCGATCACCTTTCCGTCCTCGTCAACGACGGGGATCGCGCCCATATCGGTCTTGGCGAGAAGGTCGATCGCGGCGCGCGCCTCGTCGTCCGCCTTGACGCTGGGGACGCCGGAATTCAAGATGTCGGCCGCCGTCTTCACGCAGGCGAGGTTATTCGACCGGCCCGTCGGAGCGCAGCGCCGCCGGGATCGCGGCGATCACGTCGGTGGCGATCACCGACTCGACGAGCCCGACCCGCTCCGCCGCCTCCCGGCCGGCGCGGGCGTGGGCGAGAACGGCGGCGCAAGCGGCGGCGAAAGGGTCGAGGCCGCGCGCCAGCAGCGCCGCCGTCATCCCGGAGAGGACGTCGCCGCTGCCCGCCGTGGCCAGGGCCGGCGCGGAGAGGCAGTTGACGGCGACCCGCTCGCCGTCGGTGACGATCGTGTCGTCGCCCTTGAGGACGAGCACAGCGCCGGCCGCGGCGGCCCCCTCGCGGGCGCGGGCGAGCCGGTGGGCGTCGATCTCATCCGAGTCGCAGCCGAGCAGGCGGCCCAGCTCGCCGGCGTGCGGGGTGAGGATCGTCGGCGCCTGACGGGCGGCGATCTCACCGATCCGCCCCGCGAAGGCGTTGAGCCCATCGGCGTCGATCACCAACGGCGCCTCGATCTCCAGGGCGACTTCGCGGGCCAGTTCCAGTGAGCCCGGGTCGCGGCCGAGGCCCGGGCCGAGGACGCCGGCGGCGGCCCGCTCGAAGCTGCGCAGCACAGCCTTCCGCGACGCCGGCGCCAGGCAGCCGTCGCCACCCGGGCACCCGACCGACATCACCTCCGGCTGCCACTGCTCATAGACCAGCTCGAGATCCGCCGGCACGGCAACCGTGGCGTAACCGGCGCCGCTGCGGATCGCCGCCAGCGAGGACATCTGCACCGCCCCGGTGAGCCCGCGCGAGCCGCCCGCGATCGCTACCTGCCCAGAGCTGAACTTGGTGGAGTGAGGCCCACGCCGCGGCAGCAGCGCCAGCACCGAGGCATCGATCGTGCCCCCGAGCGGCGCCACCGCCGCTCCCGCCGGGATCCCGATCGGAACCACCCGCAGCTCGCCCGTGCACCACTTCCCCGGCGCGATCCGCTGCCCCAACTTCGCCGCATGGAAGCTGACCGTGACGCTCGCCTCGACGGCCACGCCCTCCACCTCCCCACTGGACGCATCCACCCCGGAGGCGACGTCGCAGGCCACCACCGGCGCCCCACACCGATTGACCGCCTCAATCGCCGCCAGCGCCGGTTCCCGCGGCGCCCCCGCGAACCCCGTCCCAAAAATCGCATCCACAACCGCCCCAGCCCCCGCCAACCGCCGATCGAGCCCCTCCCCACCCACCAGCTCCGCCTCGACCCGAGCCAAATTGGCGGCCGCATCCCCCCGCAGCTCCTCCGCCGCCCAGAGCAGCAACACCTCCACCTTGAACCCCATCCCCCGCAGCAGCCGCCCCGCCACGAACCCATCCCCCGCGTTGTTCCCCTTCCCACAGACGACCACCACCGGCCCCTCCGGCGAAAGCCCCGCAACCGTCTCGGCCACGGCACTCCCCGCCGCCTCCATCAACCCCAACGACGGCACCCCCTGCTCCTGAATCGCCCAGCCGTCGACAGCCCGCATACCCCCGGCGTCAAAGAGTGGTCGCAGCCAGCCCTCCATCGACGGGAGCCTAGCCGGGAGGGTGGGTGCCCCTCCGAACGTTTTGCGGAGGAGGAGCGACCCGGACCGGGCTACTGCCCTACCACTGCGAGTCGACGAGGTACCGAGTGAGGAGGGGTACCCACCCTCCCGGCTACGTCCCTCCCCGAAGGAGCTACTTGATGCCAGCGATCAGCTTGACCGTCGACCGTTCACCGGCCGACCCGCCACCGATCGCGATGTAATCGATCTTGCTGAGGTACGGCCTCGCTTCATCGAACCCGCCCTTCTTATCGGCGGGCACCAGAGCCTTGGCCAGCCGCAGCGCCGCCGGCCCGTCGATGAACCCGCTGATCGGCGTGCTGCCAAGCGCGCTGACCGCTTCCTTGTAGGTGGCGTCGCCGGACAGCGTCGCTCCCCCTGAGGAGAGCGCCTTGGCGACAGCGGGCAGGCCGTAGGCGACCGCGACCCGCTCACCGGCGGCGGCGACGACCAACGGCTTCGGGCCGAGGTCGGAGTTGCGCACCGAGAAGCCGCTGTACTTGCCGCTGATCGCGGTGACGCCGGGAGTCTTGGTGGCGCGCAGCAAGAGGCCGACGTTGGCGACGGTGTTCTTGGCTTCCGTCGCGCTCTTGACTTCGAAGATCGCGGCGCCGCCGAGATTGCTTTCGCTATTGCCTTCGGCGAAGACGCCGAGGTTGCCGACCGAGGCGGCCAGCTTTTCGAGGTCGATCCCGGCAGCCTTCATCGTCTTCTTCAGTTCATGAGGCGGGATCTGACCGGGGATGCCGTGTTCATCGAGCTGGTCGATCGCTTCGCCGAAGCGGTTGCCGAATTCGGCCGAGGCGATCGCCGCCACCGAGCCCGCCGGCAGTTCGCCGAGCAGCTTCGAGGCATCGCCGCTGGGCGGGTTCTCGCCGCTGAGGTTGCTGGTCACGTCGATCTCGAGCTGGTCGGAGCCGGGAAGGACACTGGCCAGCGCCGTCGCTTCCTCGGGCTTGATCCCGACCGTGTCGAGGAAGTTCTTCGCTTCCGGATCGATCGCGCCGCCCGATTCTTCGATCAGGCCGCCGACGTCGACGTAGACGTTGGCGATGCTGCCGCCGGGGGCGCTGGTCGTCGCGTCGTCGTAGTTGGCGTCTTCGGCCAGCGATTCACCGTTGGAGGCGCCGACCATCGCCTTGAAGGACTTGAGGTCTTCGGCAACGACGAGGAAGTCGTCGAAGACCCCGACGACGGTTTCCTCGTGCTTGTTGAGGACGTAGTCGACGCCTTCATAGCTGCCTTCTTCGAATTCTTCGCCGTCTTCGGACTTGGCGTGGTCTTCGACGAATTGTTCGGCGGCGCCGCTGTCGGTCACTTCGATCGCGACGCCGTAGCCGTTGAACTCGTTGCCGTCGTAGCTTTCCAGGTACATCCCGGCCTGTTCGCCGAGCCAGGGCTGGATTTCCTTTTCGTAGTCGAGCGGTTCGCCGGAGGCGTTGGCGGCCTTTTCGGCTTCCGAGACGATCATTTCGCCGAGGTCGTTGACGCCGGCGACCTTCTTGGCCAGCGATTCGACGTCTTCCTTCAGCGTTCCCTGGGGCTGGATCGTCGCTTCGATGAAGACCGGCACGCCCTTCGGCGCGACCGTGGCGGGTTCGCCGGAGGACGAGCTGGAGCCGCCGCAACCGGCGACGACGAGCAGCGCCAAGAGCGCCGCGATGACTGGGAAGACGCGGACCTTCATGCCGGCCGCATGGTAGCGGCCCGCTACTCGACCGTGACGGTCTTGGCCAGATTGCGCGGCTGGTCGACGTTGAGGCCGCGGGCGCGGGCGATGTCGTAGGCGAGCAGCTGCAGCGGCAGGATCGCCAGGATCGGCTGCAGGATCCAGTCGCAGCGGGGGATCTCGATCGTGCGATCGGCGACCTCGGCGGCCTGCCCATTGCCGGCCGTCGCGACCGCGATCGTGTCGGCGCCGCGGGCGCGGACCTCCTCGACGTTGGAGAGCATTTTCTCCAGCACCGGGCTGTCGGTGGCGACGCAGACGACCGGGGTCGACTCGTCGAGCAGCGCGATCGGCCCGTGCTTCATCTCCCCAGCCGCATAGGCGTCGGTGGGGATGTAGGAGACCTCCTTCAGCTTCAGAGCGCCCTCGAGGCAGACCGGCAGGCCGATGTGGCGGCCGAGGTAGAGGAAGAACTCGTGACCGCTGTGGGCCGCGGCGATCTCCCGCACCTCGTCTTCGACGGCGGCAATCGTCTCTTCGATCTTCGACGGCAGCGCTTTCAGCTCGGCGACGAGCTCGGCGATCCGAGCCGGCGGCAGGGTTCCCCGCAGCTCCGCCAGGCGCAGCCCCAGCAGGTACATCGCCGCCACCTGGGCGAGGAAGGTCTTGGTTGCGGCAACGGATATCTCGAGGCCGGCGCGGGTGTAGAGGACCGCGTCGGCGTCGCGGGTCGCCTGGCTGCCCATGATGTTGGTGATCGCCAGGACCTTGGCGCCGGAGTCGCGGGCCAGCCGCATCGCCGCCAGGGTGTCGGCGGTCTCCCCGGATTGCGTCATCCCGATCACCAGGTCGTCGGCGCCGACGACCGGGTTGCGGTACCGGTACTCGGAGGCGACGTCCATCTCGACCGGGACCCGGGCCCACTCCTCGATCGCGTAGCGGCCGATCAGGCCGGCGTGGTAGGAGGTGCCGCAGGCGACGATGACGATCCGGCGCACGCCGCGCAGGTACTCGTCGTCGAGCTCGACGTCGGAGAGGTCGACCCCGTCGTCCCCGGGCAGGCGGTCGGCGATCGTCTCGGCGACAGCATCGGGCTGTTCGTGGATCTCCTTCAGCATGAAGGTCTCATAGCCGGCCTTCTCGGCGGCGTCGGCGTCCCAGGTCACCTCTTCGCTCTGGCGCTCGACCGGGTTGCCGTCGGCGTCGGTGATCCGCACCGTGCCGGCTTCGATTTCGACGATCTCGCCGTTCTCGATCAGCATCGCGGTGCGGGTCTCGGCCAGGAAGGCGGGGATCGCCGAGGCGAGGAATGCCTCCCCATCGCCGATCCCGGCGACCAGCGGGCACTCCTTGCGGGCGCCGACCAGCCGGTTCGGCTCGTCGGCGTGCATGGCAACGAAGGCATAGTGGCCGCGCAGCTCGGCGAAAGCGGCGCGGACGGCGGCGGCGAGGTCGCCGTCGTAGTGGTCGGCGATCAGATGGGCGACCACCTCGGCGTCGGTCTCGGAGCTGAACTCCTCGCCCTGCTCCTGAAGGCGGCGGCGCAGGGCGTTGTGATTCTCGACGATCCCGTTGAGGACGATGTGGACGCGGCCGGAGGCGTCGTCGAGCGGGTGCGCGTTCTCCTTGGTGACCCGGCCGTGGGTCGCCCAGCGGGTGTGGGCGATGCCGGTCTTCGCCGGTGGCAGCGCACCGCCGTTGCTGGCGGCGTGCTCGGCGACCGCGGCATGCAGGTTGGCGAGGTTGCCAACCGCGTGGACGCTCTCGACCTCGCCGTCCTCGAGCACGGAGAGACCGGCCGAGTCATAGCCGCGGTATTCGAGCTTTTCCAGGCCAGCGAGGAGGAACTCCTCGCAGGGCCTGCCGCCCACGTATCCGACGATTCCGCACATAGGGGCGAGACAGAGTAGAGGTCCGGCCCGGGAAGCTCTTCAGGCGAGCTCGTCGCGCACAGCGGCTACCAGGCGCCCGCAGACCGCCTCGGCCTCCTCGGCGCTCGGTGCCTCGACCATCACCCGCACCAGCGGCTCGGTCCCGGACGGCCGCAGCAGGACGCGGCCCCGACCCTCCAGGGCCTGCTCCTCGCGCTCGACCAGCGCCCAGACCGCCTCGGCGCCGGCGATCGCCTCGCGGTCGGCGACCTTGACGTTGACGAGCGTCTGCGGCAGCTTGCGCATCGGCACGGCATCGTCAAGCGCGGCGCCGCCCAGCTCCCGCATCGTCATCAACGCGGCCGCGATCCCGTCGCCCGTGGAGACGAAGTCGGAGGCGATGATGTGGCCGGACTGCTCACCGCCGAGCCCCCAGCCGCGCCGCCGCATCTCGTCGATCACGTAGCGATCGCCAACCTGGGTGACGGCGACCTCGATCCCCGCTTCCTCCATCGCCTGGTGAAAGCCGTAATTGCTCATCACGGTGACGACGACGCCGCCCAGCGGCTCGCCGCGCGAGGCGATGCCGCGAGCGGTCAAGGCAATCAGCTCGTCGCCGTCGTGGACCCGGCCGGACCCGTCGACGGCGAGAACGCGGTCGCCGTCGCCGTCGAAAGCGAAGCCGATTTCGGCGTCGGAGCCGGCGACGCGTTCGGAGAGGAGCTCGAGATGGGTGGAGCCACAGCCGGCGTTGATGTTGCGACCGTCCGGCTCGGCACCGATCAGATCGACCTCGGCGCCGAGGCGCTCGAAGATCGCCGGGGCGGCGCGGAAGGTCGCTCCGTTGGCGCAATCGAGGACGACGCGACGGCCCTTCAGGTCGAGCGGGAAGGCCGACTCGAGCGCCCGCAGATAGTCCTCGAGGCCGCCGTCGAGCTCACGCACACGCCCGGGCTCGGTGGCACTTGGAGCGTCCTCCAGCAGCGACTCGACCCGGGCCTCGGTCTCGTCGTCGAGCTTGACCCCCTGGCCCGAGAAGAACTTGATGCCGTTGTCGGCATAGGGATTGTGCGAGGCGGAGACGACGGCGGCGAGGTCGAAGCCGAGCTTGCGGACCAGGATCGCGGCCGCCGGGGTCGGCAAGACGCCGCCGAGCAGAGCATCGCCACCGGCGCCGGCGATGCCCGCCGCCAGCGCCGCCTCCAACATCGGGCCGGACTCGCGGGTATCGCGGACGATCAGGACCTGCGGGCGCTCGACGTCCAGGGACGCGGCGGCGGCGCGCCCCAGGGACGTCGCCAACTCGGCGCTCAGGAAGGTTCCAGCCTCTCCCCGGACCCCGTCGGTTCCGAAGAGCTTGCGCTGCGTCGCCACCGCGACCCCGTCAGCGCTTGCTGAACTGAGGCCGCTTGCGGGCCTTCTTGAGACCGGCCTTGCGACGCTCCTTGACGCGAGCATCGCGGGTGAGGAAGCCACGCCGCTTGAGGTCGCCGCGCAGCTCTGGGTCGATCTCGGTCAGGGCGCGGGCGATGCCGTGCCGGACGGCACCGGCCTGGCCGCTGATGCCGCCGCCGTGGACGCGGACGCGGACGTCGACGTTGCCCTCGTAGCCGGAGACGACAAGCGGCTGACGGGCCATCGTCTGGTGCAGCGGGCGGGGAAAGAAGGTTTCGAGGCTGCGGCCGTTGACGACGATCTGACCGTCGCCGGGCAGCAGCGTCACGCGGGCGATCGAGCGCTTGCGTTTGCCGGTGGCGAGGAAGCGGGAACCGCTCTCCATCTTCGCCGGGGCCCGGCTGACCGCCGCGTCGGCCTCCTCGGCCGCCGTCAGCTCCGCTTCGCGCCGAGCTTTCTCCTCCTCTTCGGCTTCCAGCCGCGCCTGCTCCTCCGCGCTCAACGCCGGACCCTCCGGCGCCACCGCGATCGGCTCCAAGTCAGCCCCCGGAATCACATCCTTCTTCTCCGCAGCAGGTTTCTCGGCCGGAGCCTCCTCGGCGGCTGGAGCCTCGTCCTCGGCAGCTGCCTCGGCGGTCTCCTCATCCGCGCCGTCCTCAGCGGGCGCCTCCTCAGCGGCGTCGGCAGCCGGCTCCTCGCCAGCCTCCTCGGCCACGGGCTCTTCACTCACATCAGCCGAGTCGCCGGCGGACGACTCCACCTCGGACGGCTCCGAGGCCTCGACCGACGACTCCGACGCTTCATCCGCGGGTGGCGTGGGGGTGGGCTCCTCGCCCGCAGCTTGCGAGGACGAGGTGTCCTCCCCCGCGTCAGGACCCGCGGGCTGGGCCTCTGAGCCCTCGGCCGTGCCGTCGATCCCCTCGGTCGTCTCGTCGGGCGTCTTCTCGTCTGCCATCACTTCGCAATCTCCATGGTTTTGGGCTGCTGTGCCGCGTGCGGATGCTCGGGGCCGGCGTACACCTTCAGCTTGGTCAGCTGCTGGCGCGCCAGGCGGTTCCGGGGGAGCATCCCCTTGACGGCCTTGCGGATCACTTCCTCGGGACGCCGCTCGAGCATCTCGGCGAGGCTGCGCGACTTGATGCCGCCCGGGTAGCCACTGTGGCGCCAGTAAGTCTTCTGCTCGAGCTTGTTGCCGGTGACGCGGATCTTCTCGGCGTTGACGACGACGATGAAATCGCCGGTGTCGACGTGGGGCGTGTACTCGGGCTTGCGCTTGCCGCGCAAGGCATCGGCGATCTGGGTCGCGAGTCGGCCCAGGGTCTGGCCCTCGGCGTCGACGACGTACCAGTCGCGCTGGCGGGTGGCTGGTGTGGCTACATAGGTCTTCATCGCGCTCGTCCTCATGAAAAAGCCACGCGGAAGAACCAGCGCGGCCGGGGGATAATAGCCATCTCGGCCTGTACACTGCCGCGCCAGCAATGCCGAATCCCGTACGGACACCGTTCGGGAGCGGAGGAACCGCAGAGACCCTTGCAGGTCTCAGGGGCGAATCGGACGAAGACGATCCGTAGCGCAGCTCTTTCAGCGCGAGCCCGTCAGCTAACTCCGCAGGCGATCGAAAGAGAGGCTGAGTGGTGCAGGACAAGGGTTTCCCCCGCCCGGGAGCGTTCCCGGCAATCGCGATATTCGTGCTCGGTGCCCTGCTGGCGCTGCCTGGAATCGCGGCGGCGACGACCGGTGGAGCGCCGACCCCGAGCGGCAGCCCGCCTCCGCCGAGCAGCCCCGCCGGCGCGCCCAGCCCGGAACCGAGCGCCGGCGCGATCACCCTCCTCGCCGCCGAAAGCGCTCCCCATAAGTCCTTCTACTTCGGCTACCGCACCCCCCGCCTCTCCTTCACGATCGAAAGCGACCAGCCGCAGAACGACCTGCGGATCGACGTGCTCGGCAGCAGCGGCGAAGTCGTCAAGACCTACTACCGCAACGACGTCGCCCCGGGCGTCGCCATCAGTGTGCGCTGGGACGGCACCAACGCCGAAGGCAAGCCCGCCCCCAACGGCCGCTACAGCTTCCGCGTCTCTCCCCAGGGAACCGAAACGGCCGCCCGCCCCGCCACCCAGTCCTCGGCGCCGACCCTCGGCTTCGACTTCTACGGCTATGCCTTTCCGATCCTCGGCGCCCACGAATTCGCGATGGGGGCCGGCCGCTTCGGCGCCGCCCGCACCGGCCACACGCACGAGGGCCAGGACACGATGGCCGCCTGCGGGACGCCGCTCGTCGCCGCCCGTGGCGGCGCCGTCCAGTACTCCGGCTACCAGTCCGCCGCCGGCAATTACATAGTCATCGACGGCAAGGGCACCGGCTTCGACTTCATGTACGCGCACCTCGCGGAACCGTCACCACTCCAGGCCGGCGAAACCGTCCGCACCGGCCAGCCGATCGGGATCGTCGGCGACACCGGCGACGCTCAGGGCTGCCACCTCCACTTCGAGATCTGGACCGCACCCGGCTGGTACGAAGGGGGCAGCCCGATCGACCCGCTGCCCTACCTGGAAAAGTGGGACCAGTACTCCTAGAGAGCTAGCCGGCGCATTTCTCGCAGCGGCCGCGAAGGATGACGTCGTGGTCGGTGACGTCGAAGCTGAGCGATTCGGACAGCTCGCCGATCGCCCGCTCCAGGGTCGAGTCCTCGAAGGGGACCATGCGACCGCAATCGCGGCAGATCGCATGGTGATGGTGGTGGCCATCGGGGTCGACGCGCTCATAGCCGGCGGTGCCGCGACAGACCTCGACCCGCTGGACGAGGCCGAGCTGCTCGAGCTGCTCGAGGGCGCGGTAGACGCTCGCCCTCCCCACCGGCGGTCTGCGACGGCGCAATTCGTCGTCGAGCTCGAGCGCGGTGACGGCGCAGCTGTGCCGGGCCAGCGCCTCGACCACCGCGGTGCGGGCACCCCCACGACGGTGCCCCGCCGTCTGCAGCGCCTCGAGGGCGTGCTCGGCCCAGCTGCTGCCGGCGAGCGTGCTCATGCGGCGATCGTAGCCTCCGGCCGGGGTCGTCCAAGACCGTGGCCACGCAGCCAGGCGGCCGCCGCGGCAATGACGAAGGCGGTGGTGGCGCAGCCGATCACGGCACTGCTGGCCGGCAGCGAGTCGACCTCGTAGCTGAGCGCCAGGCCTGCCCAGGTCGAACCGACCGCGATCGCCGCGGAGAGCGCCAGACCCCGCCAGGGGTTGGCGGTGAGCAGGCGCGCCGCCCCCCCGGGCGCCGCCAGCAGGCCGAGCAGCAACAGGGCGCCAACCGCCTGGCTCGCCTCGGCGGCGACGACGCCGAGCAGGGCCAGGAAGGCGACGCCGAGAGCGCGAACCGGCACCCCGAGGCCGCGGGCGACCTCGGGGTCCACCGAGGCGAAGAGCAGCGGTCGGGCGAGAAGCAGGAGGGCGAGGGCGGCGACGACCCCGATCGCGGCGGCAAGACGGGCTTCGCCGGCCGAGAGGCCGAGGATCGAGCCGAACAGGACCCGCACCGCGGCGGTGCCGTCGGCGCCGCTGGAGCCGGCGGTGAAGATCGCCAGGAAGAGCGTGCCGAGGCCCAGCACCCAGACGAACACCGAGCCGATCACGACGTCGTCGGGCCGGGCCCGCTGGCCGAGCAGACCGATCCCGATCGCGACCGCGATGGTCGCCACGAAGAGCCCGAGCCGGACGTCGAGCCCCGCCGCGGCGGCGGCGAGGGCGCCGGTGAAGGCGACGTGACTGAGGGCGTCGCCGGCGAAGATCTGGGCGCGAAGGACGACGAAGTATCCGACCAGTCCGCAGGCAAGCGAGATCGCGGTGCCGGCGAGGAAGGCGTTGCGCATGAACTCGTGCGCGAGCATCAGGACACCGCCGCCGCGAGCTGGGCGCGTGCTCGCGGGCGCCGCGCCGCGACGAGCAGCCGCGCCGCCAGGTAGAGGCCGAAGGCGACGCTGGTCGCCCAGAAGCCGAGCGGATAGGGCGAGAAGTAGGCGATCGTCAGCCCGACCCAGACGACGACCAGTCCGCAGGCAACCGAGATGGCGAGGCCCGGGCCAGGCCTAGCGGTGAGCTGCTGGGCAGTTGCGGCCGGCATGACCAGGAGCGTGAAGACGAGCAGGGCCCCGGTGATCTGCGCCGTCGCCGCCACCGCCAAGCCGAGCAGGACCAGGAAGACGACGGCGAGAGCGCGAACGGGGACGCCGCCGGCCCGGGCGACCTCGGGATCCACCGAAGCGAAGAGCAGCGGCCGACCGATCGCGACCAGGATCGCCAGTGAAACAAGCGCCACCCAGAGCAGCGTCTGCACTTGACCGGCGGTAATGCCGAGGAAGGTGCCGAAGAGCAGCGACTCGAGATTGGCCAGCTGCCCCCCATAGAGGTTGACGAAGAGGAAACCGAGGCCGAGGCCGAAGGCCTGGACGACGCCGATCGTCGCCGAGTTGCCGGCCTCGGCGTCGCGGCGGTTGGCGGTCGCGAGCGCCAGCACCAGGGCCGCCAGGCCGCAGCTTCCGAAGTAGCCGAGGGCGAGCGGCAGGCCGGCGAGTGCCGCACCGGCGGCGCCGGGAAAGGCGACGACGGAGAGCGTATGGCCGGCGAAGGTCTGTCCGCGCAGGACCATGAACCAGCCGAAGGCGGCGCCGAGGACGGCGACGATCGTCCCCGCCTCCAGGGCCTGGACCATGAAGGCGTATTCGGTCAGCTGCCGGAAGTCGCTGACCGGGTTCAGGGAGAGGGCGGCAAGATCAGTGGGCATGGTCCCCGCAGGGGTGGTGGTGGCCGGGCGGCTCTGGCGTGCCGACGACGACGAGGCGGCCATCGGAGGTCTCCAGCACCTCGATCGGGACGCCGTAGAGGGCGCTCAGCGTCGGGCCGTCGATCACCTCGCGCGGCGTCCCGGCGAGGCCGTGGCCGGCCGCGAAATAGACGACCCGGTCGAGGTAGGGCAGGATCGGGTTGACGTCGTGGGCGACTAGCAGCACGGTGACGCCCTGCTGCCGGCAGATCCGCTGGACCAGGGCGGCCACGGCTCCCTGATTGCTGAGATCGAGGCTGTCGAGCGGCTCGTCGAGCAGCAGCAGGCGGGGACGCCGAACCAAGGCCTGGGCGATCAGCAGCCGCTGCTGCTCACCGCCGGAGAGCTCGCCGATCGGCCGCTCGGCGTAGGCGCCGGCACCGACCAGCCCGATCAGTTCCTCGACCCGCTGCCTGACCTCGCGGGCCGAGCCGCTCAGGGCCGGCGGCAGCGGGACGCCCCAGCGAGCGCCGTCAAGCCCGAGGCGGACCAGGTCGACCCCGCGGACGCGGGCACCGGCATCGAAGCTGCGTCGCTGCGGCAGGTAACCGATGCGAGCGCGGGCGGCCGCGGGTGGACCGCCCAACACCGATAACTCGCCGGCGCCGAGCGGCAGCAGGCCGAGGATCACGTCGAGCAGGGTCGACTTACCGGCGCCGTTGGGGCCGAGCACGGCGACGAACTCGCCTTCGGCGACCCGCAGGTCGAGCCCCGACCAGACCGGTGCCCCAGCGCGACTGGCAGCGGCGCCCCGCAGCTCGAGGGCAGTCATCTCCGCCCCGCCTTCGCGAGGGCCGCCGCGAGCCCGCGCAGCTGCCGCACCTGCCAGGCCTCGAAGCTCGCGCCTTCCGGGGTGGGCGTCTCGGTCACGGTCGCGACCGGGATCCCGGCGGCCGCGGCCGCATCGTTGAGGCGCTGCACATCGGGCGTCGCGTTCTGGCTGTTGTAGACCCAGACCGCGATCTGCCGTCCGGCGATCTGGCGGTCGACCGTCACCTTCTCTGACGGCGTCGGTTCGGTCCCCTCCGAGACCGAATCCAGGAACCCCGCGGGGGTCAGCAGGCGCAGGCCCAGCGCCGTCGCCAGCGGCGCGAAGATGCTCTCGGAGGCGCCGACCGACATGCCGGCGTAACGGGAGCGGATCCGTGCGATCAGAGTGTCGTACTGGCGCAGGCCGACGCGCTCGAAGCGACGGCGGCTCTGGCGGAAATAGGCGGCGTCGGCCGGATCGGCCGTCGCGTAGGCGGCAGTGATGGCGCTGGCCACCTTACGCACCGCGGCAGGCGAGTACCACTGATGCGGGTTGTCGCCAGCTTCGAGGCCGAGGACGTCACCGACGTCGATGACGGCGCGATCTTCGCTCGGGTTGGCTTCGAGCAGCTTCGAGGCCCAGCCGTCGTAGCCGAGTCCGTTGACGATCGCGAGCTGCGCCTCGGCCATCGTTCGTGCGTTTTCGCTGGTCGGTTCGTAGTCGTGAGGATCGGCCGCGGGGTTCGAGATCACATCGGTCACTTCGACGCGACCGCCGCCGAGCTGGGCGGCAATGCTGCCCCAGGTGCTCTCGGCCGCCACGACCCGCGGCTTCCCCGCGACCGTCTCCCCCGGCCCGGCGTCGCCACAGCCGGCCAGCAGCCCCACCAAGACGAGGAGCAGGGTCAACAGCAGGGGAAAAATGCGCCCGGGCACGCTCTGGACCTTAATGAGAATGAATCTAATTTGTATTTACACCCTGTAAAGAGGTTTTCAGCGACCAAATTGCGGGCTTTACGGGTGATCCAAACAATTACTCAATACGTATTCGATTAAGCAGTAGGTCTCTGGGTTACCTACGTCCCCCTCTCAAGGAGTCCCCCGTGAACCGAGATCGCCCCGAAGTAATCGACCAACGCCTCGTCAAGGCGTTAGGCCACCCGCTCCGCATCAAGATTCTCGAGATCCTCACCGAACGAGTCGCCAGCCCCAACCGCCTTTCCGGCGAGCTGGACGCCGGCCTCAGCCACGTCGCCTACCACACGCGCGCCCTGGATGAGTGCGGTTGCCTGGAGCTCGTCGATACGGCGAAGCGCCGCGGCGCGACCGAGCACTTCTACAAGGCCGCCCCCCGCTCCTTCATCGGAGACCGCATCTGGCGCCGCGTCCCCCGTGTGCTGCTAGGTGGCGTCTCCGGCGCAACCCTGCAGAGCTTCATGGACCGAGCCGTGGCTGCCTTGGAAGCGGGCACGATCGACCGCCGGGAGGACACGGTCCTCTACTGGATGCCGGTCCGCCTCGACGAGCAGGGCTGGAACGAAACGACGGCAACCATGGAAGGCGCGGTCGACCAGGTCCTGACGATCCAGGCCGAGAGCCGCGAGCGCCTCGCCAAGAGCAAAGGCAACGGAGCCATCGCGGCGATCGTGGGGGTGGCCGGATTCGAGACCCCGGGGTCGCGGGAGGCGATTTAGGGCAGGGGCGCGGCCGAGCCCGGGGTGTGAGTGGCCTCCCCGGGAATTGACTCGCGCGACCCCTATGGGGCCGCAGCTCGGGATGTCAGAGCGCGAGCTAAAGCTCGCGCATGAATCAGATTGCATATCGCGCGCTTCGCACACATTCCCAGGAGGCCACTCACACCCCGGCCCCCACACATCCCGCCAGCACGAGTGCGTTACTCCGTGTTGACCCGTTGGTATGGGCCTAGTCACTCCCCGAAGTGAACAGGCGGCGGTGTCAACGCAGCCACCCGCCCACTGTCAAGCGGGCGTGTTGGGGCTGGGCGGGGGGTTGGGGACCCCTGCGAACGTTTTGCGGAGGAGGAGCGACCCCGACCGGGGCTACGCCACAACCACTGCGAGTCGACGAGGTACCGAGTGAGCAGGGGCCCCCAACCCCCCGCCCAGCATCACTACTCCCACTCGATGGTCGCCGGCGGCTTCGAGGAGATGTCCAGCGCCACCCTGTTCACGCCCCTCACCTCGTTGATGATCCGGTTCGAGGCTCGCTCCAGGAGGTCATAGGGGAGGCGGGCCCAGTCGGCGGTCATCGCGTCGTCGGAGGTGACGGCGCGGATCACGATCGGGTAGGCGTAGGTGCGGCCGTCGCCCTGGACGCCGACCGAGCGAACGACCGGGAGGACGCAGAAGGACTGCCAGAGCTCGCGGTAGAGCTCGGCGGCGCGGATCTCCTCCTGGAGGATCGCGTCGGCAGCGCGGAGGATGTCGAGGCGCTCGCGGTTGACCTCGCCGCCGACGATCCGGATCGCCAGGCCCGGGCCCGGGAAGGGCTGGCGCCAGACCATCCGCTCCGGCAGGCCGAGCTCGGCACCGACGGCGCGGACCTCGTCCTTGAAGAGCATCCGCAGGGGCTCGACCAGCTCGAACTCGAGGTCGTCGGGCAGGCCGCCGACGTTGTGATGCGACTTGATCGTCGCGGCGTGGTCGGAGCCGCCGGACTCGATCACGTCCGAGTAGAGCGTGCCCTGGACCAGGTAGGAGACGTCGTCGAGCTTGTCGGCCTCCGCCTCGAAGACGCGGATGAACTCGGCGCCGATGATCTTGCGCTTGGTCTCCGGGTCGTCGACCCCGGCGAGCTTGTCGAGGAAGCGCTCCTCGGCGTCGACGTGGACGAGCGGGATGCCGAACTGGCTGAAGGCCTCGACAACCTGCTCGGCCTCGTTCATCCGCATCAGGCCGTGGTCGACGAAGACGCAGGTCAGCTTGTCGCCGACCGCCTTGTGGACGAGCAGCGCGGCCACCGAGGAGTCGACGCCGCCGGAGAGGCCGCAGATCACCTTGCCCTCCCCCACCTGGGCACGGATCTTCTCGACCTGCTCGGCGATCACCGACTGCGGCGACCACTCCTGCTCGCAACCGGCCACATCGCGCAGGAAACGAGTGAGGATCTCCGTCCCGTACGGCGTGTGAACGACCTCGGGGTGGAACTGAATCCCATAGAGCCCCCGATCGGGCATCTCACAGGCCGCCACCGGTGAGCTCGGACTGGAAGCCAGCGCCACGAACCCCTCCGGCGCCTCGAGCACCACATCCCGATGGCTCATCCAGCAAGTCTGCTCCGCCGGCAAATCCGCCAGCAACCGTCCACCGCCATCGATCAGCGTCAGCTCGGTCCGCCCGAACTCCCCCGCCTCGGCCCCTTCGACCTTGCCCCCGAGCGCCTGAACCATCACCTGCATCCCGTAGCAAATCCCGAGAAGAGGAATGTCCAGATCGAGCAGCTGCGTCGGAAACTCAGGAGCCTCGGGCTCGTACACGGAAGCCGGCCCACCAGAGAGGACGATCCCCTTCGGCTTGCGCTCCCGAATCCGCTCCACGGACGCACTGGCAGGCAGCAGCTCGGCAAACACCCCGCATTCGCGGATGCGGCGAGCGATCAACTGCGAGTACTGCCCACCGAAGTCGAGTACGAGGACCTCCTCGTGAGCGACTTTCCCGGGGGGTGGCGCCGTAGGGGGACCCGTCTCCGAGGAAGCTTTAGCTACCGGAGGAGATGGGGGGTCCCCTGCGGCGACAGGACCCGCCGGGAAAGTCGCTCCCGACCCGTCAGTCATCCGATACAGCGACCCCGGCGGACACAGCCGCTCGCCCGTTCGAGCCCATCCCCACCGACTGCTCGTTCTGCAGCTTCTTGCCCTCGCTCATCAGCGCCGGCGCGACCATCACCTCGGCCCGCTGGAAGGAGCGGATGTCCTCGTAGCCGCAGGTGGCCATCGAGGTTTTCAGCGCTCCCATCAGGTTGAAGGTGCCGTCGTTCTCCTGGGCGGGGCCGAGGAGGATCTCCTCCATGGTCCCGTCCTGCTTGGTGGCGACACGGGTGCCGCGCGGCAGCGAGGAGTGGAAGGTCGCCATCCCCCAGTGGAAGCCGCGGCCGGGAGCCTCTTTGGCGCGGGCCAGGGGCGAGCCGACCATCACCGAGTCGGCTCCGCAGGCGATCGCCTTGGAGATGTCGCCGCCGGTCCGCATGCCGCCGTCGGCGATCACGTTGACGTACTCGCCGGTCTCGAGCATGTGCTGGGAGCGGGCGGCGGCAACGTCGGCGATCGCGGTCGCCTGAGGAACGCCGATCCCGAGCACGCCGCGGGTCGTGCAGGCGGCGCCGGGGCCGACGCCGACGAGCACCCCGACGGCACCGGTCCGCATCAGGTGCAGCCCGGTCGAGTAGGAGGCGCAGCCGCCGACCACGGTCGGCACCGGCACCTCGGCGATGAACTCCTTCAGGTTGAGCGGCTCGACCGTGGTCGAGACGTGTTCGGCGGAGATCACCGTGCCCTGGATGACGAGGATGTCGAGGCCGGCCTCGACCGCCACCTCGTAATGCTCGCGCACCTTCTGCGGAGTCAAGGAGCCGCAGACGACAGCGCCGCTCTCCTTGATTTCGGCGACCCGCTTGCCGATCAGCTCAGACTTGACCGGCTCGGCGTAGATCTCCTGCATCAGCCGCGTCGCCTCATGCTTGGGCGCGGCGGCGATCGCCTCCAGCCTCTCCTCGGCGTCCTCGAAGCGGGACCAGATCCCCTCGAGGTTGAGAACCCCGAGTCCGCCCAGCTCGTTGACGAGCACAGCAGTGCCGGGGCTTACGACCCCGTCCATCGCCGAGGCGACCAGCGGTAGCTCGAAACGGTAAGGACCGAGAGTCCAGGTGATGTCGATGTCGTCGGGATCGCGGGTGCGGCGAGAAGGAACGATCGCGATGTCGTCGAATCCATAAGCCCGGCGCCCCTTCTTGCCGCGGCCGATTTCAATTTCCAAGTTAGTCCCTCCAGGGCTGGGCGTTGAATCCCCCAGCCTACACTTCGGCGGGGACCTCCAAATCGTGCACGGCGACCTCGCCGAGCAGGCGCTCGACCTGGTTGCGGTCGACGGTGCCGGCGCCGAAGTGCTGGGTCGACTCGGCCCCGCAGGCGACGGCGTAGGCGAGGCAGTCCTCGGCCGAGCGCTCCTCGTACCGAGCCGCGACGTAGCCGGCCAGGAAGGCGTCGCCGGAGCCGACCGTGGAGACCGCCTCGAGCGATTCGGTGTGGACCTCGAGCAGGCGCCGCTCGGCGCCCTCGCCGACGCTGGCCACGCAGCCGTCGGGCCGCGTGATCGAGGCCTCGACGGCACCGAGGCGGACCAGCTCGGCGAGGCCGTGGGCGAGGTCGCCGCGGTCGGAGAACTCCTGGCCGACCAGCTCCTCGGCCTCGAGCTCGTTCGGGGTCACCATCGAGGCGCCGGCACGGACCCCGGCCAGCATCGCCTCGCCCTCGGCGTCGAGGACGACGGTGACGCCACGACGGCTGAGGTCGGTGACCAGACGGGCGTAGAGATCGTCGCCGGCGCCGGGCGGGACCGAGCCGGCCAGGACGCATATGCGAGCACCGCCGGCCAGGTAGCCAATCCGCTCGAAGAGCCGCTTCACCTCCTCCGGGCTGACCGCCGGGCCGCGCTCGTTGATCTCGGTCTGCTCGCCCGAGGTCGGGTCGATCACGGCCAGGTTGATGCGCGTCTCCGAGGCGATCCGGGTGAAGTCGGTGAGGACCGACTCTTCGCGCAGCTCTTCCAGCACCCGGGAGCCGGTCGGGCCGCCGACGAAGCCGGTCGCGATGACCGGGCGGCCGAGCAGGCTCAGGGCCCGGGCAACGTTGATGCCCTTGCCGCCGGCGACGGTGCGGCTCTCGACGGCGCGGTGCCGATGGCCAAGCCGGAAGTTGGGAACGGCGACAGTCCGGTCGATCGCCGCGTTCAGGGTCACGGTGAGGATCACTCGTTGCTCCGGATCTCAGTCTCGCCTGCGGGACATGCGGCGGTACAGCAGTACCCCGCCAATGAGTATCACGAACGCTGCCAGGGCGATAGGGACGAGGTTGTCGTCGAGGAAGGCGCGAGCGCGGTCGAAGAAACCGGCCTTGGGGATCGCCCGACCGGCGCGCAGCGCCACCGTCGCCGCCGGGCGGCCGTCGACGAGGACGACGGCGTGGCCGAGCGGGGCACCACGCTTGATCGGTCCCTCCACCTCAGATGGCGCCCGCGCCGCGACCGTGAGGCGCTGGCCGCGGCGCAGGCCGACGGCGACCGATCGCGACGCCCGCAGCGGCAGCTGACCGCCGGAATAGCGAATCGACGGGTCGGCGAGGTCCTGGCCGGCGTGGACCGGCAGGCGCCGCTGGTACTGGCCGAACCCGTATTCGAGCAGGCTGAGGACATCGTCGAAGCGGGCTTCGTCGGTCGGCGCGCCGATCGCGACGGCGATCAGCTCGACGCCCTTGCGGCGGCCGGAGCCGACCAGGACGTAGCCGGCGCCCCAGGTGTGGCCGGTCTTCACCCCGGTGGCCCAGGGAGCCATCTCCAGGAGCTCGTTGATCGTCTCGATCCGGCGCTGGGGGTGGACGCTGCGCAGGACGGCGCTGCGGGAGTCGGCGATGTGGGCGAAGGCCGGGACCTGCAGCAGCTGCCGCGTCAAGGTGCCGAGGTCGGCGGCGCTGGAGAAGTTGCCGCGCTGGTCGAGCCCGACCGGGTTCGCGTAGTGGGTATCGGCGAGGCCGAGGGCCGCGGCGCGGCGGTTCATCTGCGCCACGAAGCGCTTCTGCGAGCCGGCGGCGGCAAGGGCGAGGTCATGAGCGGCGTCGTTGCCGCTGCGCAGGATCAAGCCGTAGATGAGGTCGCGGACGCTGATCCGCTGGTAGGGGCGCAGGCCCAGCAGCGACTCGCCGAATTCGGCGTCGTAAGGGGCGGCGCGCACCACCTTGTCGAGCGGCAGCTCGTGCATCGCCACCCAGGCGGTCATCAGCTTCGTGGTGCTGGCGATCGGCAGGTGCTTGGCGGCGGCGTGGGAGACGAGGACTTCGCCGCTGCGGGCGTCGATCAGGGTCCAGGCCTTGGCCAAGACGGGCGGCCCGGCCTGCTGGCCCAGCTGGGCGGGAGCGCCGAGAGCCGGCGTGGCGAGCAGGGCGAAGAGCGCCAGCGCCGTCGCCAGGACGGCGCCTCTGCCTCGCCTCATCGAAGCTTCAGCGTCTCGCCGGCGATCAGGATCTGCGGATCGACTTCGGGGTTCAACGCCAGGATCTGGGCGACCGGGACGCCCGTCTGGTGGGCGATCGCGGTCAGCGTGTCGCCGCTCTTGACCACGTAGGTGGCCGCCTTGGTGCGGTGGCGCTTGGTGGTGTGCTGGTTGCCGTGCTTGTCGTGCTTGGAGGAGTCCGAGCTGCCGTTGAGGGCGCTGGGGATGGCGACGATCAGCACCACGACCGTGGCCGCCAAGGCGAGCACGGCGACGAGCCGTGCGACGAAGCTGGTTCTTTTCTCCTCCACTGGGCTGGATCGATCAGGTGATGGGCCGCTGATGTATAGCCGCTGAGGCCGCCCTCAGGCGGTCGAAATCTCCCAGACGGCGTCGCGCAGGCGCGCCGCGGCCGCGGCCGGGTCGGGGTCGGCGGCGATTCCTCGCGAGGCGGCGACCAGGGCCGACGCCGGGCCGGGGGCGAAGGCGGGACCGAGCAGCTCCGGCTGGCCGCCCTGGGCGCCGACGCCGGGGATCAGGAAGACGGCGCGGGGCATCAGCTCTCGGAGGCGGCCGATGTGCTCGGGCTCGGTGGCGCCGACAACCGCCCCGATGCCGCTGAGTCCGCGCTCGCCGAGCAGCCGCGGCGAGAGCCCGTCGACGATGCGGGCGAGCCGCTCGTGCAGCGGCCCCTCCTCGGTGGCCAGGTCCTCGACGTCGGCGGCGCCCGGGTTGCTGGTGCGGACGAGGGCGAAAATCCCCGCCCCGGCCTGTTCGGCGGCGGCGACGAGCGGCTCCAGCGCGTCGAGGCCAAGCAGGGGGTTGGCGGTGAAGGCATCGGCGCCGAGCCCGGGCACGGGGCCCCACGGCGTTGGCGTCTCGCCGACCAGGGCCTGCGCGTAGGCGGCGGCGGTGACCGGAACGTCGCCGCGCTTGCCGTCGGCGATCGTCAGCAGGCCCGCCTCCTGGGCGGCGGCGCAGACCTCAGCGAGGGCGGCCCAGCCGGGGGCGCCGAGGCGCTCGAAGCAGGCGAGCTGCGGCTTCACCGCGACGCAGGCGGGGCCGGCCCGCTCGATCAGCTCGCGGCAGTGAGTTGCGACGGCGGCCGCGGCGGACTCGGCGGCGTCAGCGGTGATGGAAACGGCTGTCGGCCCCGACCCGGCAAGCTTGGCGGGGTCGGGGTCGAGGCCGAGACAGATCTGGCTGCGGCGCTCTTCAACGAGCGCCGCGAGCCGATCCGAGAAGCGGGGCGTCAGCGAATCAGCCGCCCTTGACTTTCGTCTTCAGGGCCGAACCGGCCGAGAAGCGCGGCACTTTGCCGCCCGGAATCGTGATCCGCTCACCGGTGCGCGGGTTGACGCCCTGGCGCGGGCCGCGCTCGGCGACGTGGAACTTGCCGAAGCCGGTGAAGGCGACCTCCTCGCCAGAGGCGAGGGCACCGGTGATCGCGTCGAGCACGGCGTCAACCGCATCGCTGGCGGCTTTTTTGCTGCCCAGCCGCTCATCGCCAGACAGTTGATCCAGAAACTCAGCCTTGGTCACGTCGAAAGTCCTCCTCTGGGGTTGAAGATCGGCGCAATCTAACAGTGGCTACGGCGTCATCCCTGCCTGGAAGCCAAGTTTTGCTCAGGAACCGCTGACTGCAAGCTCCGCGACGAGCAGCGGCGGCGTCCGAACCGAGCCCCCGAACGGCACCCAGCGAGCCACGGCGCCGGCCTCGCGGACGGCGCCCAGCATCGCGATCAGCTCGCCGGCGATCGTGAACTCGCGGACCGGCTCGGCCAGCTCGCCGCCGCGGATCGCCCGGCCGGAGGCACCGACCGAGAAGACGCCGGTGACCGGGTTGACGCCCGAGTGCAGGCCGGCGACGTCGGTCACGAAGACCCCCTCGCCGGCGGCGCCGAGCAGCTCCTCGAAGGAGTGCTCGCCGCTGGCGACGACCAGGTTCGAGGCCGAGACCGAGGGCAGCGAGCGGTAGCCGTGACGGGAGGCGTTGCCGCTCGAGGCGACGCCCTCGCGGCGGGCGGTGTAGGTGTCGTAGAGGTAGGCGCGCAGGCGGCCGCCCTCGATCAGGGCGGTGCGGCGGCGCGGCACGCCCTCGCCGTCGAAGGGCGCCGAGGCAGCCCCCTCGGGGTCGCGGCCGTCGTCATGGAGGGCGAAGGCGGGTGCGGCCAGCTCCTCGCCGAGCTTGCCGGCGAAGGGCGAGCGGCCGCGCTGGACGGCGTTGGCGCCGAGCACGCCGCCGATCAGGCCGGCGAAGCTTGCCGCGACGGTCGGGTCGAGCACGACCGGGCAGGAGCGCGAGGGCGGCTTGACGGCGCCGATCATCGCCGCCGCCCGGTCGCCGGCCTCGGCGCCGATCGCCTCGGGGTCGAGGTCGGCGGGGCCACGGCCGAGGCCGAAGCCGAGCCCGGTCTCACGAGCGCCCTCACCCTCGGCGAGGGCCTGGGTGTAGGCGAAGCAGCTGGAGGCCTCGTACTCGCCGGCGACCCCGGTCGAAGAGGCGATCGCGACCCGCTCGGCGGCGTCGGCGTAGACCGCCTGCTCGACCCCGGCCACGCGCGGGTCGGCGGCGAGGGCGGCGCGCTCGACCGCGACGGCCAGCTCGGCGGCGCGGTCGGTCCCCCAACTGCCCAGCCCCGGGTCGCTGATCCCCGCCAGCGCCTCCACCGCGACCGGCTCGGGCGGCGCCGCGAACTCGTCCTCGTCGGCGGCGCGGGCGGCGGCCGCGGCACGGGCGGCGATCTCCCCCACCCCGGCCGCGGAGAGGTCGGTGCCGTAGGCGTAGCCGACCCGGGTGCCGATCCAAACGCGTACGCCGATGCCGGTCTGGGCGGCGGCGGTGAGGCTCTCGACCTCGCCGCCGTGGACCCGCACTTCGCGGTTCTCCTCGTGGGATGCGTAGGCCTCGGCCTGCTCGGCGCCGGCGCCGGCGGCAGCCTCGACGGCCCGCTGCGCGGTGCCGCTGAGCTCGCTCAAAGCTCGGTCCCCCCGACCGTCAGGGCCCGCAGCCGCACGTGGCCCTGGCCGGTGCCGACCGGGACTCTCTGGCCGCCCTTGCCGCAGATGCCGGTCTTCATGAAGAAGTCGTCGCCGACCGCGTCGATCGCCTCGAGGGCGTCGAGGCAGTTGCCGATCAGGGTGGCGCCGCGGCAGGGACGGGTCACCTTGCCGCCCTCGATCAGGTACCCCTCGGAGACGCCGAAGACGAAGTCGCCGGTCGCCGGGTCGACTTGGCCGCCGGCGAAGGAGACGGCGTAGAAGCCCTTGCCGACCTCGGCGATCATCGCCTCGGGGCTGGCCTCGCCGGGGGCGATGTAGGTGTTGGTCATGCGCGGGATCGGCAGGTG
>Ga0105247_10000130_pt1 | contig 73144 bp, 45 predicted proteins | sample KBSS24metaG_FD_81519 | JGI IMG/M metagenome (GOLD analysis project Ga0105247, IMG submission 81519) | Switchgrass rhizosphere microbial communities from Kellogg Biological Station, Michigan, USA - KBS S2-4 metaG | ecosystem: Host-associated > Plants > Roots > Rhizosphere > Soil | place... | reverse complement strand
TCAAGCGGACGGAGATCCTCGGGGAGCTGGCCGGGCAGTTGGGGCTGGTGCAGGCGGGGTCGGCGGAGCTGGACGAGGAGGTCGTCGAGGAGCTGGCTGCGATCAAGACCGTCCGTGGCATCGTCGACTGGATCCTGGACCGCATCGGTGGCGTCACCGCGCCGACCACGGCCGCCGACCCCTACCCCGCGGACCCATACGGGGCCGCGCCGGGCGCCGGCCGCGGGGCCGACCCACGGCATCCCGCCGCTCCCGCCGCGCCTACTCCGGCCGCGCCTACTCCCGGGGCGCCCAGTGGCCTCGCCGGAGTGGGGGACTCCCGGCCCGGTGTCACCCTGCCGGGCCAGGGCGGTGCGGAGCGGACCGGGCGCGACGAGCCGGCGCTTGTCGGAGCGGCCGCGTCGGCCGGCACGTCGGCGGCTGGCGCGTCGGCGGCCGACGTGAACACGCTGCGGCGCTTCGCGGTGGAGCCGGAGAACGTCGCCGTGCCAGCGGACGCCCTGCCGGCCAACCTCACCGGCTCGCGGTTCCTGCTGGTGGAGGGCGGCCTTGGTATCGGCCTGGCACTCGCGACCCGGCTGGAGCACGCGGGCGCCGAGGTGCGCATCCTCGCTGCCGACGACCCGGGCCTCGTCGACCAGATCCGGGCCGGCGTCGGCGCCGACGGCCTGGCCTGGATCGCCTCGGCAGACCCGGACGCGGGAGAGCGCGCGGTGCTGCCGGGGGCGTTCCCCGCGCTGCGGGCGGCCGCGCTGGGCGGGAGCCGGAGGGTACTCGTCGTCACCGGCAACGGTGGTCGGTTCGGCCGCTCGTCGACCCGCGGAGCCGGAGCTGCGGCCGTCGGGGCTGGTGGGGCCGGCGAGACGGGGGTGCCCGCCATCCGGCCCACGCCCGGCGCCGGTCTGGCGGGCCTGGCGCGCACGATCGCCCGGGAGGTGCCCGGTCTCGCGGTGCGGGTCGTCGACGTCGAGGTGAAGGCCGAGCCGAGGCGGATCGCCGACGGGCTGTTCGTCGAGCTGCTGGCCCCCGGCGGTCCGGTCACGGTCGGCTATCGGGAGGGTGTGCGGGCGGCGCCCCGGGTCACCCCGGCGCCGATCGGGTGGAGCGCCGACGTCCCCGCGGGGCTCGACGCGTCCTCGGCGGTGCTGCTCACGGGCGGCGCGCGGGGCATCACCGCCGCGGTCGCCCTCGAGCTTGCCCGCCGCACGGGGTGCGCCGTCGAGCTCGTCGGCCGCACCGAACCGCCCACCGGCCCGGAGGACCCGGCGACCGCGGGCGCACCCGACGCCCCGGCGCTGCGTCGGGCCCTGATCGAGACGGGCATCCGCCGCCCGGCCGAGATCGAGGCGCGCGTCGCCCGGCTGCTGGCCGAGCGGGAGGTGCGGGCGAACCTGGCCGCGCTCGCGGGACTCGCCGCCTCCGTGCGCTACCACACGGTGGACGTGCGGGACGCCGCTGCCGTCACCGCCGTCGTCGCCGACGTGTACGCCCGCCACGGCCGCCTCGACGGTCTGGTCCACGGCGCCGGGGTGCTCGCGGACCGGCTGCTGCGCGACAAGACGGCCGAGGCGTTCGACCGGGTCTTCCGGACGAAGATCGACGGCGCCCGGGCGCTGCTCGCCGCGGTGCGGGACGACATCGGGTTCATCGCCCTGTTCGGCAGCGTCGCGGGTGTCTTCGGCAACCGCGGGCAGGCCGACTACGCGGCGGCCAACGACGCCCTCGACACCCTCGCCGCCGCGGCGGCCGGCCGGTTCACCGGCCGGGTCGTCAGCGTCGACTGGGGCCCGTGGGGCGCCGCGCCGTCCGCCGCCGGTTCCGCCGCCGGGATGGTGTCCCCGGAGCTCGCCCGCGAGTACGCCCGGCGCGGCATCGGTCTGATCGACCCGGCGGAGGGTGTCGCCGCGCTGCTGCGGGAACTCGCCGGCCCGGCTGACGGGCCGCCCCAGGTCGTCTACATGTGCGCCGACGCGGGAGCGTTCGATGCGTGATCCCGGCGACGGGCCGGGGGCGCCGCCGATCGCCGTCGTCGGAATGTCGGCGTTGTTCCCCGGCGCCGGCGACCTCGACACCTACTGGCGCAACATCCTCGGCGGCGTCGATGCCGTCCGGGAGGTCTCGCCGGGGCGCTTCGACGTAGACGACTACTTCCCGGCCGCCGCGGGCGGGTCGAGCCTCCCGCCCGGCGGCGCGGCCGACGCGTTCTACTGCCGGCGCGGCGGCTTCGTCGACGACCTGGCCTCCTTCGATCCGACGGCGTTCGGCATCGTCCCGAACGCCGTCGAGTGGGCCGAGCCGGACCAGCTGCTCGCGCTGCGCCTCGCCGCCGAGGCGATCACCGACGCGGGTGGGCCGGAGCGCCTCGGGGACGCCGAGCGGATCGGGGTCGTGCTCGGCCGCGGTGGCTACGTCGGTGCCGGGGTGGCCCGGCTCGAGCAGCGGGTGCGCACCTCGCGCCAGCTCGTCACGACCCTGCGGGAGGTCCTGCCCGACCTGCCGGACGACGCGGTGGAACGGGTCCGGGAGGCGTTCGTCGACAGGCTGGGCCCGGCCCGCCCCGAGGCGTCGATCGGCCTGGTGCCCAACCTCGCCGCCTCCCGGGTCGCGAACCGGCTCGACCTGCGCGGACCTGCCTACACGGTGGACGCGGCCTGCGCGTCGTCGCTCATCGCCGTCGAGTCGGCCATGCGGGACCTGGGCGCGGGGCGGACCGACGCGATGCTCGTCGGTGGCGCGCACGTCGTGCACGAGGCGTCGTTCTGGAGCGTGTTCACGCTGCTGCGCGCGCTGTCGTCGAGCGAGACGATCCGCCCCTTCGACCGGCGGGCCGACGGCATCGTCATCGGGGAGGGCGTCGGCATGCTGGTGCTGCGCCGCCTCGCCGACGCCCGCCGCGACGGCGACCGGATCTACGCGGTGCTGCGGGGTGCGGGCACGTCGAGCGACGGCCGGTCCGCCTCGCTGATGGCCCCCGCCGCCGACGGTCAGGCGCTGGCCGTGCGCCGCGCGTGGGCGGACGCGGGCCTCGACCCGACCGCCCCAGGCGCGATCGGCCTCGTCGAGGCGCATGGCACCGCCACCCCGACCGGTGACGCCGTCGAACTGGCAACCCTGGGACGGATCTTCGGCACGGCTGGTGGGACCGGCGGGCCGGCCGGGACCATCGGGATCGGGTCCGTCAAGTCGATGATCGGCCACGCGATGCCGGCCGCGGGCGCCGCCGGGCTGATCAAGACCGCGCTCGCGCTGCACCACCGGGTCCTGCCACCCACGCTGCACTGTGACGATCCCCATCCCGCCTTCGCCGGCAGCCGTTTCGCCCCGGTCCGGGTCGCGACCCCCTGGGACGTCCCGCTCGGTGGCGGCCCGCGCCGCGCCGGCGTCAACGCCTTCGGCTTCGGTGGCATCAACGCCCACCTCATCGTCGAGGAGGCGCCGCCGGACACCCCCGCCACCCCCGCCCTCACCTTCCCCGCCAGGCCCGTGACGCCCGTGACGCCCGTGACGAGCGCTGTTCCGGCCGATGCCGCTCCGGTTGTGGCGGCTCCGGTTGTGGCGGGGCCAGCCCCGGCCGTGGTGGTCCCGCGGGAGGCTGATCCGGACGCGGAGGCCGTGCTGCTGTTCGCCGGCTCCGGTCCGGCGGACCTGAGCGCGCAGCTCGCGGCGCCGGATGCGGAGCTGCTCGGGCGGGACGACGCGGCGAGCCCGCCAGCCGGTGGCCCCTGGCGGCTCGCCATCGTCGCGCCGTCGCCGCGCCGGCTCGCCCTCGCCCGCACCGTGGTCGAGCGCGGGGTGGCGTGGCGCGGCCGCAACGACCTGTGGTTCACGCCCGCCGGCCTGCTCGACCGCGCCGGCGGTGCGGCCGCCGGGCGTACCGCGTTCCTGTTCTGCGGGCTGGAGGACCGGTTCACCCCGCGCATCGACGACGTCTGCGCCCACTTCGGGCTCGCCGACCCCCGGCTCGGCGACACTGAGGTGCTCGGCAACCACGGCGTCGCCAGCGTGTCCGTCGGGCGGGTCCTCGACGCCGCCCTGCGCCGGTTGGGGATCGTCCCGGACCTGGTCGGCGGGCACAGCATCGGCGAGTGGAACGCGATGATCTCGTCCGGGCTCATCTCGGACGCGTTCACCGACGCGTTCATCGCCGGATTCGACCCGTCGGCGCTGGAGGTGCCGGGAGTCGTCTTCGGTGCGCTGGGCTGTGGCGCCGCGCGGGCGGCGGAGGTCATCGCGGACCTGCCCGACATCGTCGTCTCGCACGACAACTGCCCGCACCAGTCGATCGTCTGCGGCCGCGAGGACAGCGTGCGCACCACGCTCGAACGGCTGCGCGGCGAGGGTGTGATCGGCCAGACCCTGGCGTTCCGGTCGGGCTTCCACTCGCCGTTCCTCGAGCCCTACCTGGGTCTGCTGCAGCCCCACCTCGACGCCACCCCGCTGGCCGAGGCGGCCGTCCCGATCTGGTCGGCGACGACGGCCGCCCCCTACCCGCGCGAGCATGGTGCCGTCCGCGAGCTCGCCCTGCGCCACCTCGTCGAGCCGGTGCGGTTCACCGCGCTCGTCCGCCGGCTGCACGACACCGGCGTGCGGGCGTTCGTGCAGGTGGGCGTGGGCAGCGTCGCCGGATTCGTGGACGACACGCTGCGCGGGGACGAGCACATCTCGCTGGTGACGAACACGGCGAAGCGGTCCGGCCTGGACCAGCTGCGCCGGGTCGCGGCCGCGATGTGGGTGGAGGGCGCCGCCCCCCGCCTGGACCTGCTGCCCTGCCGCCACCGCCCCGCGCCGGCGGCAATCGCACCGCCGGCCCGCGCGCCCGAGGCGGAACCCGTGGGGCCGACGCACATCGACTCCGGGCGACGGGTCCAGCTGCCGCGGCGGCGGGGCAGCGCGGTCCGGCTGAGCCTGAGCACTCCCCTGGTCCGTCTCGGAGCCGCGGCCGCCGGCCTGCTGGGCCCCCGGCCCCTCCCGAGCGCTGTGCCCGTGCAGCCCGCTGTGCCCGTGCAGCCCGCTGTGCCCCAACCCGCTGTGGCGTCCCCGGCGGTCGGGCTCGCGGGGAGCCATCCGGTGCTGGCCGAACTGCGGGCGGCGCTGGCCGACGCCGACGCCGTGCGCGCCGCGGTCGCCGATCGGTGGTCACGCGGTGTACCCGCCCGTCGACCGCGGCCGCGGATCTCCAGGGTCGCGCCTCGGTCCGGCGGGACCGCGATCGTCCGGTCCGGCGGGACCGCTGGCGATCCGTCCGGCGGGATACCTGCCGGACCGGCATCAGCCGCGCCGGCTCCTACGGCGGCCCCCGCGGCCCCCGCGGTGTCCGGGCCGCGCACCGTGCGCCGGCGGCTGTCGCTGGCGTCGCTGCCGCACATCATCGACCACTGCTTCTACCGGCAGCCCCCGGGCTGGACCGACATGTCCGACCGTTTCCCCGTGGTCCCGATGACCGAGGTCCTCGAGCTGCTGATCGCCGAGGCGGCGGCGACGATGCCAGGTCGGGTGCCGGTCGGGCTGCGGGACGTGCGGGCGCTGCGCTGGCTCGCGATCGAGCCGGCCGTCGAGGTCGCGATCACGATCAGCCCGGCGGGGCCGGACGCCGTGCGGGTGGTGATGGAGGGCTACGCACGCGGCACGGTGCTGTTCGCGGACGCCTACCCCGCGCCGCCGCGGACCAGCGTCGTGACGGCCGACCTGCCCACGGGCACCACGCCTGGCACCTACCGGCTGGCCGGCGAGGAGCCGTCCCGGCACCGGGGCGCCGATCTCTACGCCGCCCGCTACCTGTTCCACGGGCCCGGCTACCAGGGGCTCGAGTGCATCGAGGCGCTCGCCCCCGACGGCATCCGCGGCCGGCTGCGGGTGCCGTCCGCCTCTGGCGCGCTGCTGGACAACGCCGGTCAGCTCTTCGGTTACTGGGCGATGACACGGCTCGCGCAGGACTCCCTGCTGCTGCCGCAGGCCATCGCCGACCTGCGCTTCTACGGCCCGGCGCCGGCTCGTGGCGATCTCGTCGACTGCGTGGTGCGTATACGGGAGGTCGCCGAGCGCACCGTCACGGCCGATCTTGAGCTGCGCCGTGCCGATGGCCGGGTGTGGGCCGTCATCACCGCCTGGACCGATCGTCGATTCCCCAACGACGAGGTGCTGTGGGCGATGGTGCGTGCCCCGGAGCTGCACACCGTCGCCCAGCCGTCCGGCGACGGCTGGCTGGTCGCGCGGGACCGGTGGCGCGACGGCGCGTCCCGGGAGCTGATCGTGCGGCACTACGCCCGCGCCGACGACCGGGCCCGGCTCGCCGCGCTCACCCCGCGGGCCGCCCGCGGGGGACTGCTGGGGCGCATCGCCGTCCAGGACGCGGTCCGGCACTGGCTGTGGGAACGCGGTGCGGGACCCGTCTGGGGCATCGAGGTGGTGCTCGGGCACGACGAGCTCGGCGCACCGTGGGTGCGGGAGCTGCCGCGGCGGGCGGGCCTGCCGGCGACGGACCCGCCGCGGGTGTCGCTGGCGCACAAGCCGGAGCTGGCGGTGGCACTGGTGTCCGCCGACGGGCCGGTCGGCATTGACCTCGAGCAGGTCGTGCGGCGGGCTCCCGGTGTCGAGAAGGCAGCGCTGGCCGCGTCCGAACTGGGCCTGCTCGACCGGCTCGCGGGCGACGATCCCGATCTGCGCGCGCTGTGGTTCACCCGGCTGTGGGCGGCGAAGGAGGCCGTCGGCAAGGCGGAGGGCACCGGGCTCGCTGGCCGGCCCCGCCGCTTCGTCGTCGACGATCCACTCACCGAGGGCGACGCGCCCGCGGGTGGTGAGCCGGGTCCGCTGCTGCTCCGTGTCACCATCCGTGGCGACGGTTCGGACGAACCCGGCCCGCACCGGTCGCGGTGGGTGGCGTTGCGTACCGTGGACGGTGCCGGCCTGGTCCGGCCGGACGGCGAGGTGACGCGCCCCGCCGCGCCCGGGGAATCCTCCCCCGCCGAGCGGGAACGAGCCGCTCCGAGCTATGTGGTCGCCTGGACATCCCCCGAGGTCGAGGCGAGACGATCTTCCACCGAGAGCGAGGGGAAGTGAACAGGTATGTCCGGTGAGGGTGGGACGCAGCGGTCGGCGATCGAGGCCAGCGTGCTCGGCGAGGTCGCCGAGGACCTGCGCGACGTGATCGGCGAGGAGTACGCGCTCGACATGGAGATCTCCATGGAGACCACGTTCAGTCATGATCTGGAGCTCGAGAGCATCGAGTTCGTGGCGTTGGCCGACCGTCTGCGCGAGCGCTACGGCGAGGCAGTCGACTTCGTCGGCTTCCTCGCCACGATGGACGTCGACCAGGTCATCAACATGCGGGTCGGCGAGGTCGTCGAGTTCATCGTCGACAGCCTGCCGGCCCCGGCGACGGCGGGTTCCGCCTGAGCCGGCGCGTGGCCGGCAGGGGAAGAGAAAGAGGAGCGGTGAGGTGAGGTGTAGTGGCTGAGGTTCTCGCGAACGGCGTCCGGCTGCACGTCCAGCGTCTCGCGCCCAGGGGCGGGGCATCTCCGGACGCACCGGTCGTCGTGATGGTGCACGGCATGGTGATGGACAACATGTCCAGCTTCTACTTCGCGCTGGGCACCTGCCTGGCCGATGCCGGCTGTGACGTGATCTGTTACGACCTGCGCGGCCACGGCCGCAGCGAGCGCACGCCGGAGGGCTACCAGCTCGCCGACTCGCTGGCCGACCTCGCCGGCCTGCTCGACGCGTTGGGCGTGGACCGGCCGGTGCACGTCGTCGGCAACAGCTACGGCGCGACGATGGCCCTCGCCTTCGGCCTGGGCTCCACCGAGCGGGTGGCGAGCCTGACGCTCATCGAGCCGCCGTTCCTCATCGACGGCCTCGGCGAGGAGATGGCCCGTTCGCTGAGCCAGATCCTGGTGGCGATGGCCGACGACGAGGTCCAGGAGTGGCTCGACAACGGCGCCGGCCGGGTCGCCGGCCGGGCGACGCGGGCCGCCCGCCGCCTGCTGGAGGAGACATCGATCGCCACCGACATGCTGGCGACCCCGCCGTTCTCCCCGGCGGCGCTGTCCGCCCTGCCGGTGCCCGTGCTCGCGGTGTACGGGGAGAACTCGGACATCATCGGGCAGGCCACCGGCCTCGCCTCGCTCGTCCCGGACTGCACGCTGATCGTGCTGGAGCACCACACCCACATGGTGCTGCGCGAGGCCACCGCCTATCTGCGGGAGCTGCTGCGCTGGTGGCTGCTCGACCGCGACGCCCCGGCACCGACCTACGTGCGGGCCACGACCCGGCGCTTCGAGACGCCGCAGTGGGTGACGGACATGGTGCCGCCGCCGGACCTGAACAGGACGCGCCGCGGCGAGCTCGCGGAGGGCTCGCGTCGGTGAGCCGGGTCCTGTTCGTCGTGCCCCCGCTGACAGGCCACGTCAATCCCGCGGTCGGCGTCGCCGGGGAGCTCGCGGCGCGCGGCCACCAGGTGGCGCTCGCCGGGCACGCCGGGGTGATCGGCGGGCTCGTCCCGCCCGAGGTGCCGTTACTCGGCCTGCCGGAGAACGGCAGCGAGGCCGAGCGGGACGAGCTCGTCGCCCGGTCACGGGCGCTGCGGGGGCCCGCGTCGCTGAAGTTCCTGTGGGAGGAGTTCCTGCTGCCGCTCGCCGCGGCGACCGCGCCGGCGATCGACGCGATGGTCGAGGAGTTCCGTCCCGACGTGCTGGTCGCCGACCAGCAGGCCGTCGGCGCGGCGCTCGTCGCCCGTCGCCGGGGGCTGCGCTGGGCGACGCTCGCGACCACGTCCGCGGAGTTCGACGACCCCTACGGCGTGCTCGCCGGCCTCGGCCAGTGGGTCCAGGATCTGCTGCGCGGCTTCCAGCTCGCCCACGGCGTGAGCGCCGCTGACGCGGCCCGGGGTGACCTGCGTTTCTCTGACGACCTCGTGATCGTCTTCTCCGTCCGGGAGTTGCTGCGCGGTGCGGGTGGTGCTGGTGGTGCGGTGGTGCCGCCGAGCACGGTGTTCGTCGGCAGCTCGGCCGGGGGGCGCCGGGCACCGGGCGGGCCGTTCCCCTGGGAGTGGCTGGACGCCGGCCGCGACGCGGTCCTCGTCTCCCTCGGGACGGTGACCCGGGAGGCTGGCGGCCGGTTCCTGCGCGCCGCGGCCGAGGGGCTGCTCACGCTGTCCGACCGGGTCCAGACGATCGTCGTCGCGCCCGGTGGCCTCGTCGACGACCTGGCCGCGCCGGACGACCTGTTCACCGCGCCGTTCGTGCCCCAGGTCGAGCTCATGCCACGGCTGTCGGCGGTCGTCTGCCACGCCGGGAACAACACCGTCTGCGAGGCGCTCGCCCACGGCCTGCCGCTGGTCGTCGCCCCGGTGCGCGACGACCAGCCGATCATCGGCGACCAGGTCGTCCGCAGCGGCGCCGGGGTGCGGATCAAGTTTGGCCGGGCCGGTGCCGCGGTCGTCGCCGGCGCCGTCCGCACCGTTCTGACCGACCCCGTCCACCGTGAGGCGGCCGCCCGCCTGGGTGACGCCTTCGCTGCCGCCGGTGGCGTCGGCGCCGCCGCCGACCACATCGAGAAGCTCGCTGCCCGGGGCCCGTGCGAGCGAGGCGAGTCCACGGCGTAACGTCGGGGTTTGATGAGGAGTGTGCTCGGCGTCCTGCCGATCCTCGTGTGCGTCGGGCTGATGGTGAACGGCGTGCGCCTGCGCGGCCGGTTGCGCCGTCTGGAGACGCTGCCTGCCTCCGGCCGCCCGGTCGATCCGGATCACGAGTTCCTCGTTGCCGCCGGCGTCGAGCTGACCGAGCCCGGCCGGCGCGCCGCGAGCTACCACGCCAGCCGCGACAAGCTTGACGTCCTCGACCTCGTCCCCGCCGACCTGACCGTCGAGCGCGCCCTCGACGTCGCCCGCATGGTCGACACCCGCACCTACCGGGCGGATCGCTGTGTCCCCGGCCGCGGGGCGTTCCAGGCGCTGCTGGTGCGCTCGGAGATCCTCGACGCCGCGGGCATCGAGCGCCGGGAGGGCTTCGACCCCGTCGAGCTCGTCGACATCACCGAGCGGCTCAAGCTGTTCGCCGCCGGTTCCACGGATCTCGCCGTGCTGCCGGGGCTGCGCGCCGCCCGCGACGACGCGGCGATGCGTGTCCGGGTGCAGCAACGCTGCTACCGGTTCACCCGGCGCTTCCAGGTCTTCCCGTTCATCCCACAGGTCTGTACCGCGATCGGGGTGCACGTCAACCGGCCGTGGGGGCTGGCGGCGACGGCGCTGTTCTGGTGCCAGCCGTTCTTCGTATGCGCCGGGCGGGTGCCGCTGTCCCCGCGGGACCTGATCCGCTCGCCGATCGTGCGCCTGCTCGGCGGCGTGCTGTTCGTCGTCCACTCGGTGCGGGCCGGCCGCGCGCAGGCCGTGCGGGCCGCCGAGGCGAAGGCCGCCGGTCTGCCCGCCGACCCGGTCAAGCACGCGGCCCGGCAGCGGCGCGCGGCGAGCCGGGCGACCTACGGCCGTGACGTGCGCGCCGGCCTCGACCGGTTCCTCGGCGAGGAGCGAGACGACTGCCCCTGGTGCGGGTCGACGGATCTCTCGGTCCGCCTCGACTCACCCGACATGTTCCTGCGCAAGCCCGGCAGGTTCCGGCTGGAGGGCTGCGCGCACTGTGGGCACGTCTTCCTCAACCCTCCGCTCAGCCGGGTCGGCCACGAGTTCTACGACCGGGACCGCTACGACGGCCTGCGAGCCGACGTCGGCGAGCGCGTTCTCGCGGTGATCGCGCGGGACCGGCGTGGCCAGGCCGCCGCCGTGCGCCCGTTCGCCGTGCCCCGCAGCTGGCTGGACGTCGGCTGCCGGTACGGCCACTTCCCCAACGCCGCCCGGGAGGTGTGGCCGGCGACGGTCTTCGACGGCGTCGACGTCGCCGCCGTCGTTCAGGAGGGTGTGAGCCGGGGCTGGCTCGACCGCGGCTGGCGGGGCCGGCTGCCCGACCTCGCCGAGTCGGTCGCCGGACACTACGACGTGATCAGCAAGTTCGGCTATCTGGAACGCTGCGACGACCCGTCGGCTGAACTCGACGCGGTCACGAAGGCCCTGCCGGCCGGTGGCCACCTGGTGTGCGAGGTGGCCAACGCCGAGTGCCACCAGGCGCGCTGGCTCGGCCGGTTCTGGTCCGGCTGGGCGGTGCCGGAACGATCCCACTTCATCCCCGTGGAGAACCTGCTCGCCGCGCTCGTCGACCGCGGGCTGCGACCCGTGCTGGTCCGCTACGCCGCCCCCCGCGGCCCCGGCGACCTGACGATCGGCCTGCTCTTCGTCGTCGCCGCCATCGCTCCCCGGCCGATGCCCTGGCTGCGCCAGGCCGCCGGCCCCGTCCAGTCGGTCGCCTGGGCGGTGATGATGGCGGTGGTCAGCCCGCTGCTGGCGCTTGCCCGGCTCCTCGACCGCCTCGCCCGCCGCCGGGTCCACCGCCCCGCCTTCGCCGGCACCTGCTTCATCATCGCCCGCAGGGAGGTCTGAGCCGCCAGGGCGCTCGTCGGGGCGCCCCGTCGGGCCCCGTGGCGCCCCGGTGTGCCGCCCCCCGGGACAGATGGTCCATATCGGGCAGGGGTGCGTGGGAAGAACCGTCCGTGCACCGAATGTACGTTTATGTTCGATTTGTCCCTGCAAACCGTGCAGGGAGTATCTCTCCCACCCACCCGCGCGGCTACGTCCGTGGCCAGCGCTGGAGCGGCCAGCGTTCTCGGCGCCAGGCGGCGTCCCAGAACATCCACTCGTAGCGGGCGGTCACGGCGAAGTGGGCGGCGGCACGCGCCCGCTCGCCGGGGGAGGCGACGGCGCCCACCCGGTCGGTGAGTGCGATGACACGATCCGCGACGGCCTGGAACGACGGGTCGCCATAGGCGGCGATCCAGCGGGCGTAGAGCGGGTCGGGGGAGGAGGTGGCGAGCAGCTCCGCGCCTACCCGGGCGTAGATCCAGTAGCAGGGCAGCACCGCGGCGAGCCCCTCCAGGAACGACCCGCCATAGACCGTCGCCAGCAGGTAGCTCGTGTACGCCCGCGTCGTCGGTGCGACCCCGTCGACCGCACCCGCTTCGCCAGATGCATTCCCGCTCCTGGCGCCGCTTCCGCTCCTCTCCGTACCGGGGCCGGGGCCGGTGGCGGTGGCGGTGGCGGCGTCGGCCAGGGCGATGAGGAGGTCGGCGTGCATGGCCTGCTCGGCGGCGATCGCCTCGGCGGCATCGGTGGCAAGGGCGCGGACGTCGGCTTCGGTCGGGGCCTTTGCCGCGCACACCGCGAGCGCCCGGGCGTAGTCACGCAGGTAGTGGGCGTCCTGGACGACGAAGTGGGCGAACGCCGGCCGCGGCAGGCTGCCGTCGGTGAGGCCGGTGAGGAAGGGGTGGCGCAGGATCGCACCGTACACATCCTCGGTCGACGCCCACAGGATGTCACTGAACGGGTGAGCGTCGCTGAACGGGCCGGTCACGGCTTGGGGAGGTAGGTGTTGGTGACCACGTCCGCGGCGGGCACGCTGGTCCTGATCAGGTTCTCGTCGTGCATCCAGGTGATGAACGAGGTCCAGGCGCCGACGTCCATCCGGCCGAAGCCTGCCGGGTTGCGCAGCAGGGGGACGGTTGCCTGCACCATGGTCGGCAGCAGCTTCGGGTCGTAGCCGTCGGCGGCGCCCGACAGTGCCTCGGTGGCCTTCGCCGGGTCGGCCAGGGACCGCGCGTTGCCGGCGGCCGTCGCCCGCAGGAAGTCGCGCACCAGCGTCGCGTAGGCCGGGTCGCTGGCCAGGCGGCTGCGCCGGGCCACCACGACGAGTTCGTCGTACTGCGGGACGCCGGCCTCGGTCACCGGGATGATCTTCGGTGCGAGGCCGCGGCTGGTCAGGGTGACGCCCTCGACATTGCGGTAGCCGCCGAGCGTCGCCTGCACCTTCTTCGAGATCATCGCGGGCAGCAGGTCCGCGCCGACGTCCACCTGGTGGATGGCCGAGCTGTCGAAGTGGTTGGCCTTCGCGATGGCGTCGAGGAACGCCTGGTCGGTACGCAGACCCGCGGTGCCGACGGTCGCCCCGGCCAGGTCGGCGGGCTTCGTGATACCGGCCGAGCCCACCGCCATGATCGAGTTGAGGGCGGTGGGGACGATCGCCGCGACCGCCACCACGTCGAGCTTCTCCGTCCCCGCGATGATGACTTCGGGTTCGTAGGAGATGCCCAGGTCGACGGTGCCCGTGCTGACGAGCTTGAGCGGATCGGACGGGTCGGACGGCGAACGCAGGGTGACATTCAGCCCCGCGGCGGCATAGTCCCCCCCGTCCTGCGCCGAGTACAGCGCCAGATGGTCCGGGTTCGGCTCCCAGTCGAGCAGCACCGTCGCCGACCGGCGCTTCCCGGCGGACGTGGAGGCGGACGAGCCGCCGGACCCGCAGGCCGTCGTGACGGCGAGGGTGACGGCGGCCAGCGCCGCGGTGAGGAGGACCAGCCGGCGTGGACGCCGCGAGATCATCGCGAGTTCCCTTCTCGGGTGCGTGGACGATGCCAGGGGACGAGCAGGCGCTGCGCGACGCCGACCAGCGCGAACAGGGCGACGGACATGGCGGTGAGCAGGACGATCGCGGCGAACACCAGCGCCGACTGCAGCTGCGGGACACCCTGGCGCATGACGTGCCCGAGCCCGTCGGCCGCGCCCGAGTACTCGCCGAACACCGCACCCGTCGCCGCGTACGCTGCCGCCAGGCGCAGTCCGGTGAACACGCTCGGCAACGCCGCCGGGAACTCCACCCGGATGAAGATCGCCAGCCGCCGCCCGTGCAGAGTTCGCATCATCTGGACGAGCCGCGGGTCGACGGAGGCGAGCCCGTCGAGCGTGCCGATCACGATCGGGAAGAAGCAGATCAGCGCGACGAGGATGAGCTTCGGGGTGATGCTGTAGCCGAAGACGATCGCGAGGATCGGCGCGATGACGACCACCGGAATCGTCTGCGAGCCGATGAGCAGGGGGTAGAGCGCCCGGCGCGCGGCCCGGGAGAAGTGCAGGGCGGTGCCGAGGGCGAGCCCGGCGGCGACCGAGATGACGAACCCGAGGATGACCTCGGTGAACGTCACCCAGGTCGCGCTGCGCAGCGTGCCGTCCCACCGGTCGACCAGCGCCGTCGCCACCTGATCGGGGGCCGGCAGGATGTACTCCTCCACCCGCAGTACCCGGGTGACGAACTCCCAGCACCCCAGCAGACCCACCCCGACCAGCACGCTCGGCCAGAGCCTCCCGACGCCGAGCCTCCGCGTGCCGGGCCACGGACGCTGTCCCCCCCGATCCGCCTCTCCCGCCCATGGTGCGCCTGCCTCCGACGGCCTGCCATCCCCGATGGCTGCCGCGCTCACCGGGCGGCTGCCGGGAGGAACGTCGAGGCTGCGGCGACCTCGGGGGAGCGGGCAGCCTCCAGATGCTCGAGGACGGTCTCCCGCAACGCGACGAAGCCGGGATCGGCGAGCCGCACGCGCCGGGCCACCGCGCCGCCCCCCGCGTGCGGCGGCACGTCGACGGTCGCGACGACGCGCCCCGGGCGTTCGGACATCACGGCCACCCGGTCGCAGAGCAGCAGCGCCTCCTCGACGTCATGGGTGACGAGCAGGACGGTGCGAGGCTCGTCGGCGAGCATCGCGCGCAGCCAGTCCTGCAGGTCGGCGCGGGTGATCGAGTCGAGGGCGCCGAACGGCTCGTCCAACAGCAGCACCGGCTTGTCCGCGACGATCGTCCGCAGGAACGACACCCGCTGGCGCATGCCACCGGAGAGCTCGGCGGGCCGGTGGTCCGCGAAGGCGGCGAGCCCGAACCGCTCCAGAAGCGGCGCCACCCGCCGCGACGCCTCCCGCCGGGTCAGCCCCTGGTTCTCCAGCGAGATCCGGGCGTTGGCCAGCACGCTGCGCCAGGGCAGCAGCAGGTCGTTCTGCGGCATCCAGGCACAGGCCGCCAGCCGCCCGGCCGCCTCGGTGCTACCGAGCACGCTGATCTGCCCCGCGTCGGGCTCGGTCAGCCCGCAGACCATTGACAGCACGGTCGACTTGCCGCAGCCGCTCGGGCCGACGATGCCCAGCCGGCTCCCCGCCGGCACGGACAGGTCAACCCCGTCCACGGCAACGAGCCGCCCGAACCGCCGGCCCACCCCGGCCAGCTCGACCCCGCCCGCCGCACCGACCGCCGACCGCGCCGGCACTGGCCTGGCCGGTGACGGCGTGTTTCCACGGCGACGTGCGAACACGGTTCCCTCCTTTCCCACTTCCGCGCAGGGGAATGTGGTGTGCGTTGCCCTTGCGGGCACGCGGCGACCGTCGCATCGGGCGCGGTGGATGTGCCGCTGGTTGGCGCGGCGATCGGCCGACGGCGGCCCGTCAGGGTCGCGGCGTGCGCTCTCGGTGGGAGGCGCACCAGCGATGGCCGCCCCGAGACACGCCGACCACTCGGCCCGGCGTCGATCAACGAGGTGAAGCGGAGCCGACCTCGCACAGCGAGCTGCCGCGCCGGCTCCGACGGACTCCGGACCGCTCGGCCTCAGTCGGCGGGCGGCACGGCGGCGGGCGGCACGGCGGCGGCGACCGCCGGGCGGCGATCTGGCTCTGGCCGGAACGGTGCTGACCGTGGTCGCCTGCGGACCCTCGGGCGGGTATCGCAGCGGTCTGGTGCCGGACGCGTCACGGCCATCACTCCCTACGCCGGAATTACCCGGAACAGGTTCAGGCGGTCGGCGGCGCCGGGCTTGTGCCCAGCCGCCCTCTCAGCCTCCTCGGGTGGAAGCTCCCGCATCGTCAGCACAAAATACGGCACGAACAGCCCACGGCCAACCGGTTCGGCCACACTGCCTGGTCTTATGACGCCAGCACCGCGCCGGCGCCGGGCAGCCCGCGGGCCCAACCCCGGCGGTGCAGCGCGGCCGCGACGAGCCCGGCCGCGTCCTGCGGCCCGCGCCGCAGCACCGACGGGGACAGCCGGACCAGGAGTTCCCCGGCGGCCGTGCACAGCGTGATCGGCTCCGGTACTCCCAGGGCGATCTCCACCTGGACCTGCCAGGACTCGTAGCGGATCCGCAGCCTGGACATCGGCTCGTCCGCGGGACCTGCCACCTCGACACTGCCGGCGGGCAGCCCATGGGCCTGCGCCAGGTGGCGGAACGTGATCTCGGTCAGGCGCGGGGCGTCGGCATCGAGGGCATCGATGACGTCGGCGATCAACGTCCGCCGGGTGATCGGGCCGCGGCGGGACAGCGCCGTGCGCAGCCCGCTCAGAGTGACGACGCCCTGGTGCACGGCGTCCAGAAGAACTGCCCTGGCCTGCGCGCGGGACTCCGCCCACTCGGCCATGTCGATCACCGACCGGCTCGGCGTCGTCCGCCGGGGAACGTGCAGCGGGTCGACCTCGGCATGATCCAGGCGCGCGCTGCGGCGCAGCACGACGCCCTGTGGCGCGGTGACGCGGCGCAGGGTCGGGAGCAGGATCGTCACCGGCTCGGCGGTATAGCCGACCAGCCCGGACAGGGACGCCGCGCTGGCGCCCGCGAGCACGGCGTCAGGACCGACTGCCTGCGCCGCGGCCCACAGGCGCTGCGGACCGCGGCCGTCGGTGAGGTCGGTGACCAGCACGCCCCGGAAGGGCTCGCGCCAGGTGCCGGCCGCCAGGCGCGCGCGGATCTCGGTGCGGGTGAGGCCGGCAGCGATCGCGTCGCGCAACGTGATCACGCCGGCCTGGGCGGTGGCGATCTCCTGCCAGGAGAGTCGGCCAGGGGTATGGGCCATGAGAAAGACGATGACGGTTGTTCTGGCGTTGAGCCAGCGTCTTTCTATGGTTGTGGATAACCTCGGCTGTGGACGCCGCGGGATCAGCGTGGATCCCGCGGCGGTACGCTGATCCGCCGCCGCCCCCGTGGCGGCGGCCGCTCGCCAGCCCCGGGCCGCCCGCTCTCGGGCCTGGCCCCGCTGCCTTCCCCCGCGGTCCCATCATGCTGCCCCGCCCCACCGCGTTCCGCGGAACGCGCCGGCTCCGCGGGACCCCCGTACTGATCGGGACCGCCGTACGGGTCCGGACCGCTGGGACCTGCGGCTGGGGCGCGTTCCGCGGAACGCAGGGGCTCCGCGGAATCGCGTTGCCCCGGTGCCCCGCTCGGACTCGTCGGACTCGTCGGACTCGTCGGGGTGGGCGGGGTGGGCGGCGGCGGTGCCGCGAGGGCCGGCACCCAGCCGCCCGGTGCGGGGATGGGCGGTCGCCGCGGTGGGGCGGGCGATGTGAGGTGGTAGGCCGACGCGTCGCCCGCCATGAGGGGGTCCGGTGTCGAGTACGGCGGCTCCGTGGGAGCCGGAATGGGTTGGGCTGGCGGTCTGAACGGCAGGCGGTGGTCGGAGCCTGCAGCGGTGACGGGCGCGACGGCGGGCACAGCGTGCGGCACCACAGCGTCCGGCGGGAACGTCGCGGGCGCCGGCCAGGCGGGTGCGGAGGCCACGGCGGGCTGGTCGGCGGGGGCCCAGACGTGGAAGGGGGGGAACGCGTCGGCTGCGGTGGGCAGGGCCGCGTGGGTGGGTGTCCGGCTGGCCGTCCACCGGTCGACCGGGGACACCCGGGGCAGCAGGACCGTGCCGGGGTTGCAGTCTCCCGGGGTCACCCGCCCGGCGCCGTCCACCGGGCGCACGAGCAGGAACGCCGTCGTCGGCAGGGTCTGCAGGGTGGTGGGTTCGACGAGGAACTCGTACACCCGCGACGAGGTCGTCCCGTCGGTCGTCGAGTCGGCGACGGAGGTGTTCGTCGTGCGCTGCCACGTACGGGAGCGTGACGTCGTCACCGACTCCTGCCAGCCGGTGTTCGTCGAGGTGTTCTGCAGCCAGGGCAGCAGCCGGGTGCCGTCGTAGGTGCGGCCCGAGCCGCCGCTGGTGCCGGTGGTGTCGGAGGTGCCGTCCTGGTAGCCGAGGCTGTCGCTGTCGCCGACCGTGAAGCTGCGCCCGACCTGCGCGGTGACCTGCGACATCACGAAGCGGTACCCGCGCCCGATGTACTCGGCGGCGGTGGCGGCGTCCTTGCCGTTGCCCAGCCGCATGAAGATCGTGGCTCCACCCTGGGCGCCGAGCATGCGTTCCGCGTCGTCGGCGAGGCGCTCGAACAGCAGCACCAGACGCACCCCGGCGACCTCGGCGTGCCGGCTCAGCCCGCCGATCACCGGCCGGCCGAGCTGGTCCGCGCCGGCGACGACCAGCATGTCCCGGCCCGTGGACGGCAGCGGCGGGCGGCGGCGCAACTGGTGGAGGACGGCCTGGACGACGAGACGGTCGGCGAGCTCCTTGTGCCGGGTGGCGGAGGCGCGGCTGGAGGTCGCGAGCACCCGCAGGCCCCGCACCGGCCACCAGGCCGCCAACCGCCGCGGCTCACCCCCGCCGGGCCAGCCGCCCTGGACCGTGCCCGCGGGCAGCCCGACCTGACCGGGCACGCCCGCCGCCCCCCAGCCGTCGCCACCCGGACCACCCGGGCCGCCGGTGGGGACGGGCGGGCACAGTGCCTCCAGTGAGGAACGCAGGTAGCGCAGCTCGTCCGGGACCCGTTCGCCGCGGCCGAAGCTGTTCATCCGGGCGACGAGTGCCGCGGACTCGGACGGGGTCAGCGCGGTGGCGGCGGAGCCGTCGTCAAGGCCTTCGAGGATGCGCAGGCCCTCGGCGATCCGGCGGAATGTCAGCTGCCCGCCGAGCACCTCGCTGACGCCGGTGATGAGGTCGGCGTGCAGGGCGTGTCGATGCTGGTCCGCCTCGCCGTCGCGGATGGGCTCGAAGGCGTCGGCGACGAGCTCGCCGGCCTCGCGCGGCCCGAGCCCGTCGAGCAGGGCCACCTCGTCGAGCTGCGGGGGGAGGTCCCAGGACTCGACCGGGCAGCCGGCCTGGCCGACGACGCGGGCGAGGCCGCCGCCGACCGTGCGCTCGCTGAGATCGACGAGCAGGACGCCGGTGCCGCTGGCCAGAAGGGAGCTGCCGGCGGTCGCGAGAAGGCTCGCCCAGCCGTCGCCGTCGCCGCCGAACACGTCGACGCGGGGCGCCGCCGCGGGCGTGGTGATCGGGTAGAACCTGCTCGCGGCCTCCCGGCGCGCATCGTCGGCCAGCTGGTGCGCCCCGACCTCGGCCTGCCAGGACGCCAGGGCCGTCTCGTGCTGCTGGCGGGCCTTCGACGCCAGGACGGGGGCGCGGCGGCGGGCGCGCGCCAGCTGGCCATGACGCACCATCGCCGGCAGCCCGGCGAGCAGCGCGAGAGCGAACCCGGCTGGGACGAAGAACAGCCCGCCGTCACGAGCGAGCAGGACACCGAACACGACGAACACGACTGGCAGCAGCATCCGGACCCACAGCGACCGCAGCGCCAGGCTCCGCTGCTCGGTCATCGCCGAAAGATCGGGCAGCGCCGGCGGTGTGAAGGCGGGCGGCCGGTCGGCGAGCGGGCTGGGGACGGGCGGGCCGCCGTCCACGAACTCCCAGCCCCACCGCTCGCGCGCGACGTAGAGGCCCCGCACGAGCTGGGCCTCCGTCGTCGTCAGGGCTGCGTTCACCATCGTTGCCCCTGCCCCCGCCCTGCAGCGTCCTCGGCCCACCACCAACTGGCACGGGCCGTGGTGGTGTCGAATCCCTCAGTACAGAGTATGGCCTTTGGTGTCCGAACTGTCACCTTATGCGGCGGGGTCGTGTGTCGGATCGGAGGACGCGCGCTCGACCAGGCCCGCGATCTGGCCCGCCAGGTCGGGCAGACCCGGCCCGGAGCAGGCCTGCTCCAGCGCCGACAGGACGCCGTGGGCGTCCGTCCGGCCGGCGATCGCGCGGACCGCCTCGGCCAGGCCGCTCGCGGTCACGTCGCCGACGCTGACCCGGTCGGCGCCGTCCGCGTAGATCGGGCTCGACCGCAGCCAGGCCAGCTGGGCGCCGAGGGTGGCGCCCGTGATTGCGAGGCCGCGGTCGCGCCAGGATGACGTCGACGGGTGCGGTGGTCCGTCGGCGCCCTGGCGGCGCACCGCCTCGCCGAGCGCGTTGCGGACGTCCTGCCAGCGGTAGACGCCCGCGGTGAACCGCCGCGGGTCCGCCTGCCCGGCGGGCGCGGTGGCATCGGCGAGCAGGCGGTGGGCCGTGGCGCGCAGGGCGTCGGCGAACTCGTCCGGGTCGACGAAGGCGCGCAGCAGGGCGGCGCGGGCCTCGGTGGCCCGGTCGACGGCATGCGTGAGCAGGCAGTCCAGGCTACGGCGGGTGGGTGCCGCCAGCAGGGCGCGCAGCGGTGGCGACGGCGGGAAGGGTGCCACGCCGAGCACGTGCGCGAACCCCATCACCTGATGGGCGGCGAGGGCCTCGACCCACAGCACCACCAGCGGGACCTGGGCGGTGAGTGCGGCGGTCTCCGTCTCCTCCAGCGTGCAGGCGCGGCCGGTCGCGCAGTCCGCCCCGCAGCGCGGGCTGCGCCGCCCGGTCAGCGGCACCCGGTCGTGCCGGGCGCGTTCGGGTGACTCCCGGGCGTCGCCGGCGACCATCCGGGCGAGGACAGGCCGGTCCATGCCGTCCACGCTGACCGCCGCCACCCCGGGCGGCAGCGCCACCACGACCTCCGACTGCTCGGGGCGCAGGTTCATCGTCGCGCCGACGGCCTCCCGGTCGTCGGCGGCCGGCAACCGGTGCATCACCTTCAACGCGGTGTTCTTGACGACGTCGGGGAGGATCTTGGCCGGGATCTGCTCCACCACGACGAGCCCCTCACCGTAGGCGCGGATCTCGGCGAGCAGCGACGCGAACAGCTCGACGGCCGCCGCCGCCGGCCCGTCGGTCACGTTCTTGAGCAGCCGGTGGGCCTCCTCGACGACGAGGACGTGGCGCAGCCGGCCCGTCCCGCGCGCGCCGAACCGGACCCGCAGGTGCTCCACGATGCGGATGAGCACCGCACCGAGCAGGAAGGCCTTGTCCTGGTCACTGGTGATGTCCTCCAGCTCGACGACGACGTTGCGCCCCAGCAGCGCGCCGATGTCGAGCGGATGCCCACCCTCGAAGAAGCGCCCGGGGCTGCCCTCGCGCAGGCTGCCGATGCGGACGTCGACGAAGCCGCGGACGTCGGCCGTCACCTCCGCGCCATACCCGATGTCCTCGACGACGCGGGTCGCCGTCCGTTGCAGGTCGCCGAGGGTGGGATAGCGCCGCCGCGCCGGGACGGCCGGCTCCTCGGCCGGTCCGGCGACGAGGAAGCGGGGCCGGTGCGCGGGCTCGGGGCGGTCAAGGACGAGGTTCCAGCCCAGGTCGCGGTAGCAGGCGGTCAGTGCCCGCGCGAGCACCTGGGGGAACGGCTCGTGCGCCTCGAACGCGGCGAGGAACAGCGCCCGCACCAGGTCGACGTGGCTCTGCAGCGGGAACCCGGCCTCCGGCTCCAGCGGGTTCAGCGACGCCGGCGGCGCGTCCAGCCGCCCCGGCCGGATGACGAGCACCTCGCCGCGGTCGTCCGGGGCGAGGTCGGCCAGGCGACCGGCCATCCGTGCGTACTCGGCCTTCGCGGGCTCCAGCACCAGCCAGGGCACCGGGGACGCGGCCCGACTCAGCGACTCCAACAGCGAGCGCACGGTCTGCGACTTGCCGGAACCCGTGGCACCGCAGACGAACGCGTGCCGGTTGAGCGTCGCGCGCGGGACGGACAGCGCGCCGGCCGCGGACCAGCCCGCGTCGAGCACCTCCCCGAGCCGGATGGCCTCCGGTGCACCGGCCGGATCCGCGGGGCCGCTGCCGCCCGGATCCTCCGGGGTGACGTCGAACGTGTGCGGGGTGACGAGCGTGATGCCGGGCAGTTCCCGGGACGGCGGCCGGGCGAGCGCCGCGAGCAGCTCGGTGCCCGCCCGGAAGGGGCTGAGCGGCGCGTTCCGGGTGACTGGGTCCCGGGTGTCGGTGGGCGACGGGCTCGACCACGCGCCGGCGAGGGAGGTCACCGGGCCGAGCGGGTGCAGGGTGTACGGGAGCTCGTCCAGGTCGCTGGCGCTGCACAGCAGCGCGGCCAGGGAGAACGCGCTGGCCCGGCTCGCGCCGCCGACGAGGATCTCCACGTCCCACATGCCGCTCGCCGCGGCGCGACCGAGTTCGCGATGGCGCTGTTCGGCGCGTTCGAGGTCGAGACGGGCGTCCTGGTCGTGCTCGCGCAGCCGCAGCGCCGGGATGGCGCGGGCAAGGGCGTCGCGTTCCTCGGCGAGCCGGGCCGGCGGCACCGGCCAGGCCAGCACCAGCCAGGCGAACGGGCCGACAAGGTGAGCGGCATGGTCGTCGAACGATCCGCGCCGGGGTGCCGCCGGCTGGCCACCACCACCCCCCGCGCCACCCGCGCCTGATCCCGCGCCACCAGGCCCTGGCCCCCACAGCGCGTCCGGCGCCCCGGCGCAGCGCAACCAGTAGGGGAGTCGGGTCAGCTCCGCGAGCACCTCACCCGCCGTCGTCGCCCGGGCCGTCGACCCGGGCGGGTACAGCAACGGCGCCGCCGGGTCCGGCGGGACCGCGCCCGCCGCGAAGGATGATGGCGCCGCGACCGGCGATGGCGCCGTGGGCGCCGGTCGCGGCGCGGGCCGCGCGCCGCCGGCGGGCAGGGTGGGGAAGGGCGGCAGCGCGGGCAGCGCGGCCTCCCCCGGAAGCGGCCATGCGCCCGGTTCAGGCAACCCCGACGGTGCGGCGGGGGAGCCGTGCATGGCCAGCCGCTCGGGCCCGGGGCGGGTGCGCGCCGCGCCGGCGGGAGACGAGGCCGGCGGGAGGTGCGCCCGGCTCGGGGTGGAGTTCGGGCTCGGGGGGAAGTAGGGCCGCCCGCCGGCCAGGAACCGGATGTGAGGGTCGCCGGGGCCCCGCAGCCAGGCGACGGCGATGCCGGGCGCTGTCGCGGCGGCGTCGAGGACCGACAGCTCCGCGTGGGCGCCGACAAGCGCGGCGAACAGCGCGGCGGGAACGGGATCGGGCCGATCGCCTGTCTCGGGCCGGCGTGGTGCGCGCAGGATGCGGTGGAACTGGAAGCCGTCGAGCACGGTCGGATCGGGCCTCTCGCCGCTGCGCGCCCGACTGCCCGGGCGGGTCGTTGACCGGAGGGATGCGGACGGACTTTATCACCCTCTGCGTGTCGTTCGATTCGGAAAGTACCGAGAGATGCTGAAATCCGCACAAGTCGGGCCATGAGGTGGCGAGCGCGGGGAGGACTCAGCGCCCAGGTTGACCACGAAGAGACACAAATCTGATGCGTACAGTGCAGGAGTTGAGCCCCGAAGGCGGGGGCGGAGCACTGGGGTACCCCACGACCGCCGAGATGGAGATACGTATCGTGATGGCCGGTGCGTCGCGGTCGCACCCTGACGGCGGGGCCGGGGAGCGGTCCGGTCGCCGTCAGCGACAGCGTCACATCCGTGAGCGTGACCGTGGCGAGCGTGACCGTCGCGAGACAGCGCGACGCCGACAGTGTCCCGCCGGTCCGCCGGCGGCGTCCTCCCCGGAAACGGAGACATGGCCGATCACCGCCGCAGGAGACGACCGACCCCACCCGTGGTCGGGGCGTCCGCACGGGGCCGATCGGTCGCCGTCGGTGCCGCGGCCGCGGGCGTGACCCTGGTGATCGGCGCCGCGGGCGCCCTGCACGTCACCGGGGCCAGCGCGCACAGCGACGGCTCGTCCCCGCCCACCTCGTCGGTGTCCGCCGCAGGCACACCCGCAGGCGCCGGAGCTGGTGTGGCCGCAGCGGGTGCGGCCACGGCCGCCGGTGCGTCGGGAGGCTCCGCGAGCCTGGGCACGGCCAGCCCCGTGCGGCCGAACCGGGTGCCCGGCGCCGCGGGGGCCGAGGACGCCGGGGCGATCCCGGGCGTCGGCTCGGCCATGATGGCGAAGATCCCCAGGGCGGCGCTGCAGACGATCGTCGTCACCGGCGCCGACCGGGACGCCAACTCCAACAGCATCACACTGTGGCAGCGTGCGAGCGCGGACGCGCCCTGGGTGCCGTCCGGCGCCCCGATGACCGGCCGTAACGGCGCCAACGGCTGGACCACGAGCCACCACGAGGGCGACCTGCGCAGCCCGATCGGGGTCTTCTCCCTCACCGCGGCCGGCGGGCGGCTGCCGGACCCGGGGACCTCGATGCCCTACGAGTACCGGCCGTCCTTCTTCCAGACCGCGGCCCCGCAGGGCCAGCCGTTGGCCGACGCGTTCAACTACGTCGTCGCCATCGACTACAACCGGGTGGCCGGCCGCCCGCCGTCCGACCCGGCCCGGCCGCTGGGCGACGGCGTCGGCGGCGATATCTGGCTGCATGTCGACCACCAGTCACCGACCCGCGGCTGCGTCGCCCTCCCGCAGGACCAGCTGGTGTCGGTCCTGCGCTGGCTGAACCCCGCCGCCCACCCCATGATCGTGATGGGCGACGCCGCCGACCTCGGCGCCGAGGTCTGACGTCGGCGCCCGACCCGGCCGCGGCGGACCTGGTGGTGCGGGCAGTGCGGGCAGTGCGGGTGGTGCGGCCGGTCAGCCGTGCTTGCGCTCGGCGTGGCCGCCGAACTGCTTGCGCATCGCGGAGAGCAGCTTGTCGGCGAACAGGCCCTCGCCGCGGGAGCTGAACCGCTCGTACAGGGACGCGGTGAGCACGTGCGCCGGCACACCCTCCTCGACGGCGGCAAGCACCGTCCAACGGCCCTCACCCGAGTCGGAGACCTGGCCGCCGAACTCCGCGAGGGCGGGGTCCTCGTGCAGCGCGGTCGCGGTGAGGTCGAGCAGCCAGGAGCTGACGACGCTGCCGCGGCGCCAGAGCTCGGAGATGGCGGCGGTGTCGAGGTCGTACTGGTAGTACTCCGGGTTGCCCAGCGGGGCCGTCTCGGCGTCGTGCTCGGCGGACTTCTGACCGATGTTCGCCTTGTCGAGGACGGCGAGGCCCTCGGCGAAGGCGGCCATCATGCCGTACTCGATGCCGTTGTGGACCATCTTCACGAAGTGCCCGGCGCCGTTCGGGCCGCAGTGCAGGTAGCCCTTCTCCGCCTGGACCGGCTCCCCGGTGCGGCCCGGGGTGCGGGGGATCGAGCCGACGCCTGGCGCGATCGTCTCGAACAGCGGCTCCAGGCGCCCGACGGCCTCCGCGTCGCCGCCGATCATCAGGCAGAAGCCGCGCTCCAGGCCGAACACGCCGCCGGAGGTACCGACGTCCACGTAGTGGATGCCCCTGGCGGCCAGCTCGCGGGCGCGGTGGATGTCGTCGCGGTAGTAGGAGTTCCCGCCGTCGATGATGACGTCGTCGGCCGCGAAGTGCTCGGCGAGATCGTTGACCGTCTGGCCGGTCAGCCCCGCCGGGACCATGATCCAGGCCGCCCGGGGTGGGCGGAGCGCCGCGGCGAACTCGGCCAGGGTCCGCGCGCCGGTGGCGCCCTCGGCCTCCAGCGTGCTGATGGCGTCCGGGTTCACGTCGTAGACCACACACTCGTGGCCGTCGCGGATCAGCCGGCGAACCAGGTTGGCGCCCATCCGGCCGAGTCCGACCATCCCGAGCTGCATCTCGTCTCCCCGCTCGCTTCGTCTCGGCGGCCCGGTCGGCCCGCGGTCGAGCCCGAGGGCCGGGCCGGGCCCTGCTTCGGTACACGTCATTGTTCCCCCGCCCTCCCCGCTGTCCCGGCGGGTGGTGGCCCGGGCCGTCCGATCAGGCGAGGTGCTTCTCGTCACCGCGTGACGCACGTCGCGTCGGTGGTATGCCTGGGCGCGCCGGGAGGTGTGCCCGGACGGCGCGCGGGGAGGCAGGGGAAGTGGGCCAGGAGACGAACGTGGACGTGGACGTCATCGTGATCGGCGCGGGTCCCGCGGGGGAGAACGTCGCCGGGCGCTGCGCGGGAGCCGGGCTCTCCGTGGCGATCGTCGAGCGGGAGCTCGTCGGAGGCGAATGCAGTTACTGGGGGTGCATCCCGAGCAAGACGCTCCTGCGGCCGGGGGAGATCCTGGCCGCCGCGCGCCGGGTGCCCGGTGCCGGCGCGGCGGTCACGGGCCCGCCGAACGTCGCCGCGGTGTTCGCCCGCCGGGACTGGATGGTCGGCGGCTACGCGGACGATTCCCAGGTGCCGTGGCTGACCGACCGGGGCGTCGAGCTCGTGCGCGGGGTCGCGCGGCTCACCGGATCGCCCCGCGAGGTCGCCGTCACCGCCGCCGACGGCACCCGGCGACTGCTGACGGCGTCGCGGGCCGTGGTGGTGGCCACCGGTACCCGGGCGACCGTTCCGCCGATCCCCGGCCTCGCGCAGGCCGACCCCTGGGACAACCGCACCGCCACCGGCGCCCACACCGTGCCGCGGCGGCTCGTCGTGCTCGGCGGCGGGGCGGTCGGCGTGGAGCTCGCCCAGGCGTTCCGCCGCCTCGGCAGCGAGACGGTCACCGTGGTGGAGGGCTCGCCGCGGCTGCTAGCCCGGGAGGAGGAGTTCGCCGGCGACGAGGTGCGCGACGCCTTCGAGGCGGAGGGCATCACCGTCCTGGTCGGCACCCGCGCGATCGAGGTGCACCGCGCCGCCACCACCGACGCGGACCAGCCCCGCGGCGCCGTGACCGTCCACCTCGACACCGGCGCTTCGCCAGGCGGCACCGCGGCCTCGGGTAGGGCTGATGGGGTGGGCGCTGGTGCGGCGGGTGGCGGCACCGTCGTGGCCGACGAGATCCTGGTGGCGGTGGGGCGCACCCCGGCGACCCGGGACCTGGGCGTCGACGCGGTCGGCCTGCGCCCGGACGCCTTCATCGAGGTGGACGACGAACTGCGGGCCACCGGTGTCGACGGCGGCTGGCTGTACGCGGTCGGCGACGTCTGCGGCCGGGCACTGCTCACCCACATGGGCAAGTACCAGGCCCGCATCGCCGCCGACGTGATCACCGGGCGTCGCGACGGCGCCGGTCAGCCTGCCCGCGACCTCGCCGACGAACGGGCGATCCCCCGCGTCACCTTCACCGATCCGCAGGTCAGCGCCGTCGGCCTGACCGAGCGGGCGGCGCGGGAGGCGGGGATCGCGGTGCGGGCGGTCAGCGTGCCGACATCCGGAGTAGCCGGCGCCTCGGTGCGCGGCGAGACGACCGCCGGAACCTCGAAGCTGGTCGTCGACGAGGCCCGCCGGGTCGTCGTCGGCGCGACCTTCACCGGCCCGGACACCCAGGAGATGGTGCATGCGGCGACCATCGCGATCGTCGGGGAGGTGCCGCTCGAGCGGCTCTGGCACGCCGTCCCGTCGTTCCCGACGGTCAGCGAGGTCTGGCTGCGCCTGCTCGAGGAATATGGCCTGTAGCCGCCGTCGAAGTGGTGCGCCAGGGTGCCGCCGAAGCTGGCGGCCGTGGCCAGGGGTGCCGAGGGAAAAGCACGGTAATTCTCGTCGAAGCGTGTCTGGCGCTCGGCGCGATCCCTGGCTGGCCCGGCGGGATCAGGTGAACACGGAGACGCCGCCGGGGCCCACGAGCAGGCCGACGATGATCAGCAGGATGCCGTAGAGGAGCCCGCCGCGCACGATCGTGACGATGCCGGCGATCACGAGAATCACCGCGATGATCCAGAGGAGGAATTCCATGCGATCACTGTTCCGCGCCTGGACCCGGTAAAACGACCTGCCGGCCCCGGCCTGGCCCCGATTCCCGGGCCGGCGCCGGTTCGCCTGTTCCGGCCCGGCGACGAATCACCCCGCGGGGGTGGGTGCGGGGGTTCGCGTCTCGGTGTGGCCCAGGCGGCGGACGTCGGGGGCGCCGAGGCGGGCGGCGTCGGCGGTGGCGTCGTCGGCCTGGCGCTGGGAGGCCCGTTCGGCCTCCACCCGGGCCAGGTAGTGCTCGACCTCCCGGTCGCGGGTGGCCTCGTCCCAGCCGAGAGTGGGGGCGATCAGGTCGGCGACCGGGCGGGCCGCTTCGATCCCCCGGTCCGGCGTCTCGATGGAGATGCGGGTGCGGCGGGTGAGGACGTCCTCCAGGTGCAGCGCGCCCTCGTGGTCGGCGGCGTAGACGGCCTCGGCGGCGAGGTACGCCGGCGCGCCGGTCAGCGGGCGGGCGAGTTCCGCCCGGGAGGACGCCAGCTCCAGAACCTCCTCGGCCAGGGTGCCGTAGCGGCGCAGCAGGTGCTCGATCCAGGAGACGTCCAGGTCGAAGCGCCGCGCCAGGGATTCCCGGGCGTTCCACAGCGCCGGGTAACCGTCGGCGCCGAGCAGCGGGATCTTCTCGGTGCACGACGCCGGCACCGCCCGGTCCATCCCCCGTACCGCCGCGTCGACCGCGTCCGCGGCCATCACCCGGTAGGTCGTGTACTTGCCGCCGGCGACCATCGTCAGGCCGGGCGCGGGGGAGACGACGGCGTGCTCGCGGGACAGCGCCGAGGTGTCCTCGGACTCGCCGGCCAGCAGCGGCCGCAGGCCGGCGTAGACGCCGATGACGTCGGCCGTGGTCAGGGGTGTGCGCAGTACCCGGTTGACGGTCGTGAGCAGGTAGTCGATGTCGGCGCTGCTGGCGGCGGGGTGGGCGAGGTCGAGGTTCCAGTCGGTGTCGGTGGTGCCGATGATCCAGTGCCGGCCCCACGGGATGACGAACAGCACGCTGCGCTCGGTCCGCAGGATCAGGCCCGTCTCGCCCTGGACCCGGTCGCGCGGGACGACGAGGTGCACGCCCTTGGACGCCCGGACCGACAGCTTCCCCCGCCCGCCCACCATCGCCTGGATCTCGTCCGTCCACACCCCGGCCGCGTTGATCGTCTGCTCGGCGCGCAGCGCGATCTCGTCACCGGACTCCAGGTCCCGCACCCGGACGCCGGTGATCCGCTCGCCGTCGCGCAGCAGCCCGACGACGCGGGCACTCGTCGCCACCGCGGCGCCGTAGCGGGCGGCGGTCCTGGCGACGAACAGGGTGTGACGGGCGTCGTCGACCTGGCCGTCCCAGTACTGGATCGCGCCGACGAGGGCGTCCGGGCGCAGCGACGGGAAGACCCGCAGGGCGGCGCGCCGGGTCAGGTGCCGGTGGTGGGGCATGATGCCGTCGCCGCCGGGGGAGATGCGGGCCAGCCCCTGGCCGAGGGTGTCGTAGAGCAGCACGCCGCTGCCGATGTAGGCGCGTTCCCAGCCATGGTGGGTCAACGGCAGGAGGAACGGGACGGCGCGCACGAGGTGCGGGGCGAGCGTGTCGAGCATGAGGGAGCGTTCCCGCAGCGCCTCGCGGACGAGCGGGGCGTTGAGCTGCTCCAGGTAGCGCAGGCCGCCGTGGATGAGCTTGCTGGACCGGCTCGACGTGCCGGAGGCCAGGTCGCGGGCCTCGACGAGGGCGACGGACAGGCCACGGGTCGCGGCGTCGAGTGCCGCGCCGGCGCCGGTCACCCCGCCGCCGATCACGGCGACGTCCATCACCTCGGTGCGCATCCGGCGCAGCGCCTCGGCGCGGCGGGCTGGATCGAGGCTCGCGGTCGGCGCTGCGGGCCTGGTCGGCGTCATGGCGATCCTCCTCTGTGCCTTGGTGGCTGTGCTGGCCTGGTGACTGTGGTGCCCTGGGTGGCTGTGGTGCCCTGGGTGGCTGTGGTGCCCTGGGTGGCTGTGGTGCCCTGGGTGGCTGTGGTGCCCTGGGTGGCTGTGTGGCTTGGGTGGTGTTTCGGGACGGTCGGGCGGGCCCGACGGCGGTCGTCTCCATCGTGCCGGCTGACGGTGACGGGCGCCTGTGCGCGGATGAACGCGAGGCGTCGGCTGGTGGACGCGGTGGCGCCGGGAGCGCGTCGGCGGATGGTGAGTCTGTCGGGAAGCACACGGGCGGCCTGTGGGAGTACTACGGTCTGACTGGCCGCGCCCTCCCGCTCCAGGAGCAGACGCGGGCGGATGAGATGGGCGACAGATGGGGTGCACCACGTGGACCTGACCTATCCCCCGGCCGCGGAGGAGTTCCGCGCCGAGCTGCGGGCCTGGCTCGCCGCGAACATCCCCGCCGCCTGGGCCGCCCCCGGCTTCTGGGGCTCGCTGGGCGAGGACGAGGCGTTCGAGCTCCGGCGTGACTGGGAGCGGCGCAAGGCGCTCGCCGGCTTCGGCGGGATCGACTGGCCGGTCGAGTACGGCGGCCGCGGCGGCACCCCGGCGATGGCCGCGATCGCCGACGAGGAGCTGGTCCGGGCCCGCGCGCCCCGCTCGGTGAACACGGTCGGCCTGACCTTCCTCGTCCCGACGGTGATGGCGGTGGGCACGCCGGAGCAGAAGGCCGAGATCATCGGGCCGATGCTGCGCAACGAGGTCATCTGGTGCCAGGGCTTCTCCGAGCCGGAGGCCGGTTCGGATCTCGCCTCCCTGCGCACCCGTGCCGAGCCCGACGGTGACACGCTGGTCGTCAACGGCCAGAAGGTCTGGACCACCTTCGCCGGCCAGGGTGATCGGATCTTCGCCCTGGTCCGCACGGAGGCTGGTTCGAGCCGCCATCGCGGGCTGTCGCTGCTGCTCGTCGACATGCACGCCCCCGGCGTCGAGGTGCGCCCGATCCGGCAGCTGAGCGGGGTCAGCGAGTTCGGCGAGGTGTTCTTCACCGACGTCCGGGTGCCCGCCCGGGACTGCCTCGGCGGCCTCGGCAACGGCTGGGCGACGGCGATGCTGCTGCTCTCCTTCGAGCGCGGCGGTTCCGCCATCGGCCAGTACACCGCCTTCCGCCGTGCGTACGACCAGATCGTCGAGGTAGCCCGGGCCCTTGGCCGGGACGACGACCCGGTGCTGCGCGAGCGGCTCGCGATGCGCCTCGTCGAGATCGAGTGCCTGCGCTACCACGCCCTGCACGTGCTCACCGAGGTCGAGCGGGGCAACGACCTCGGCGCCGCCTCCTCGGTGACCAAGCTGCAGTGGTCGGCGGCCTACCAGGGCCTGTTCGAGACGTTTGACGAGGTCCTCGGCCCGGACGCGGCGCTGACCCGGCCCCTGCCCGACCTCGACCTCACCGATCTGCGGCGGGAGAGCTTCTGGACCCGTTCGGTGACGATCTGGGGCGGATCGTCCCAGGTGCAGCGCTCGATCGTGGCCGAACGTGTGCTCGGCCTGCCCCGCGGATCCTGAGCCCGCCCCAGCCGTCGCAGCCCCTCGCTCTCGCCCTCGTCGTCGCGGCCCCTCGCCGCTGCCATCGCCGTCGTCTCCAGGAGACCGCCGCCCGTGTTCTTCGCCCTGACGGACGAGCAACGCGCACTCGCCGCGTCCGTCCGTGACCTGCTCGCCGACCGCTTCGACCTCGCCGCCGTGCGCGCGGTGTTCACCGACCCCGGCGGCGACGGCCATCCTGCCGACCTGTGGAAGTCCATCGGTGACCAGGGCTGGCTGTCGGTGTGTGTGCCCGTCGAGCACGGAGGCCTCGGTCTTGGCCTGCTCGACGCCCAGGTCATCGCGCGCGAGTTCGGCGCCGGGGTGGTGCCGGGGCCGTGGGCGGCGACGGTGCTCGCCGGCGAGGCCGTGCGCCGCTCGGGCAGCCCCGACCAGGCCGCGGCGATCCTCGGGCCGCTGGCCGCGGGCGAGCTCGTCGCCACGGTGGCGACACGGGGCCCCGGCGGGCGCGGCGGGCGGGACGGCATCGGGGTGCGCGTGGACGGCGAGGGCCGCTTGCACGGCTCCGCGTCCGGCGTCGAATACGCCGCCGTCGCCGCCCTGATCGTCGTCGCGGCGATCGAGCCGGCCTCGCCAGGCGGGTCCGGCAGCGACGGCGGCGGTGTCGGCGAGGGCGATGGCAGGGAGGTCGGGCTGTACCTGGTCGAGCCGGGTACCGCGAGGGTGGCGGTCGAGCCGCAGGCGGGGTTCGACGGCACCACCCGCCTCGCCGAGGTCACGCTGAGCGGCGCGCGGGCCAGCCGGTTGCCGGGGTCGGACGGCCCGGCGTTCGCGGATCTGCTGCGGCGTGGGGCGGTGCTCGCGGCGGCCGATCTCGTCGGGATCGCCCGGGCGGCGCTGACCCGCACCGTCGCGTACGACCGCACCCGCGTCCAGTTCGGCCGGCCGGTCGGGTCCTTCCAGGCGCTGGCGCACCATCTCGCCGACCTGCACGTCGCCGTCACCATGGCCGAGCATGCAGTGCTGTACGCGGCACACGCGCTCGACACGGGTGCGCCGGACGCCGAGCTCGCCGTGTCCGTGGCGAAGAGCAAGGCGAACGAGGCCGCCGTGGACACGTGCGCGGCAATGATCCAATACCACGGCGGGACCGGCTACACCTGGGAGCACGACACCCATTTCTTCTACAAACGCGCCAAACGGCTGGCCGGTGCTTTCGGTGACACCCGCGAACACCGTGCCCGACTGGCCTACCTGACGATCGGCCCGCGCGTCTGACGAGGTATCGCGCGGGGGGTCCACGACCGTCGTGGGGAAGCCGGCAGGAGTGCCTGCCGGAAATGTCATTCGGCCGCCGATCGGCAACGGACTGGTCCAGCCCGGATCACCCGCCCCGGGCGCCGTGGCCGTCAATCAGCTCGTCCACACTTATGCGATATGAACGGACGCTCCGTGCAGGCGCTGTCAGCGGTGATGATTCGGTGCTCCGCCCAACTGCGAGCCTCGCAGATGGTGTTTCTGCTGGTGTTCGTCGCGGTCTGGAACGAGTGGTATCGCGCGCATCCGCTGGCCCTGGCCGGACCCGCCGCGGTGCTGGCCTGGTGTGTGACATTCACCGTGCTGCTGCGCCGGCGCACCCGGCGCGGTCTGGTCATCGTCGACGCGGCGGTGGCGGCGGCCGCGGGGCTGGCCGCCACCTGGATCACGCCCTCGCCGACCCGCGGTGATCCGGCGTCGTTCGTGTTCGTCGGCGCGCTCACCGCCACGGTCGGGGCGGCGTTCGTGCTGCGCCGGTGGGCCTTCACCGCGGCGGTCGTGGGCGTGGTGGCCTGCCAGTTCGCCGGCGCGGCGGGGCGGTCACCACAGGTGTTCGCGTCGTCGGTGATCGTGCTCGTCGTCGCCGTGCTGCTGTATCACGCGGTCCGCCGGCTGCACCGGGTCGCGGTCGAGGCCGACCGGCACCATCGGCGCGTCGCGGCGCGCCGTCGCCGGCTCGTCGTCGCCGCGGGCCGGGAACGCGACGCCCGTGAGCAGGAGCGCCTGCTGCACGACACGATCCTCAACACGCTCACCGGCCTCGGCATGAGCGAGGAGCAGCCGGCGGAGGAGCTGCGCCGTCAGTCCGCCGAGAGCGTCCGCGCCGTCGAGGACCACCTGGCCGGCCGGCGCCAGGTCGGACCCGGCGTGACCGAGCGGATCGCCCAGACCGTCGCCGCGGCCCGCGCCGCAGGCCTGCGTGTCACGGTGGTGCACACGCCCGAGTCGCCGTCCTGGGCACTGACGCCGCCCCCCGAGCCGCGGACGGATGCGGTTCCCTCGCCGGCCGACTCCGTGCTGGCCGACTCCGTGATGGCGGGGTCTGTGCCGGCGGGGTCCGTGCAGGCGGGGTCTGTGCCGCCCACGCGGCCGGACGGCGACGGCGGGGACTCGGATCAGCTGGCCTGGGTACCGGACGACGTTGGCGCCGCAGTCGCGGCCGCGCTCGGTGAGGCGCTGCGCAACGTGCGGCTGCACGCTGGCACCGGCGAGGCCCGGGTGGTGCTGGACCTGGGGCCCGGGCACCTGCGGGTGAGCATCATCGACCGGGGCTGTGGCTTCCGCCCGGACGAGGTACCCGTCGACGGGCCGCGCCTCGGGCTGCGTAACTCGGTGTCCGCCCGGATGCGGGCGGTAGGCGGCTCGGCCGCCATCCAGTCCGAGCCCCGGCGTGGCACCCGGGTCACCCTGCGCTGGGATCCGTCACCGCCCGAGGGCGCCGACGCCTCGGCCGCCGTCCGGCTGGAGGAGTCGCTGGCGACGACGGCTCGGCGGTCGTTCGCGGTGGCGGTGGTCGTGGGGTGGTTGCAGGCGCTCACCCCGGTCCTGGTGCATCGCGACCAGAGCCGCTCGGTGCTTGTCGGCGTCGGGATCTGGCTGGCGACGGCTGGCGTCGTCGGCCTGACGGCCTGGATGGCGAGCCGCCGGGCGCTGCGCGGCCCCGAGTCGTTCGCCGTCGTGCTGCTCGCGCTCGGCTCGGCGGTGGCCGGCGCGGCCAACACCGTCGAACACCCCGGGCACGTCGTCGTGAGCTGGGGCACCACGATGGTCAACCCGCTGCTGGTGGCGCTGGCGGGGCTGTCCCGGCCCCGTCGCGAGCGGTATGCCGCCACGGTCGTCGCGGCGCTCGCGACCGCCGGCAACGTCTACGCCCTCGGCGGCTGGTCCGACAACATGGTGATGGCCAGGCTGGTGGCGTCCATCCACGGGCTGGTGCTGCTCCAACTGGTGGTGACGATGTTCGGCCCGGTCCTGCGGGCCAGCGCCCAGGAGCGGGCCCGCGCCGACGACCTGGCCGCCGAACTGCGCAGCGGGCGGGTGCTGGACCGTACCGTGCGACGCGACCGCGCGCGCCGGCTGGCCGAGCTGGACGCCCGCTTCCTGCCGTTGCTGCGGGACATCGCCGCCGGCGATCTCGATCCCGCCGATCCGCAGGTGCGGGCCCGGTGCACGGCCCGGGCGCGGGCGCTGCGCCGCGACCTCACCGGCGTCGGACCGGCGGCGCTGCGGGACCTCGCCGGGCCGATCGAGGAGGTCGAGGCCCACGGCATCGCGGTCACCGTACAGATCGACGGCCAGTTCACCACCGTGCCCCAACCGGTCGCGCGGGAGTTCCTCGCCCGGGTCTCGGCAGTGCTCTCGGCCGTCCGCCGCGGCCCGGTGGTGCTCACCGGGTACCTCTCCGACAGCCAGGCGGACGTCTACCTGACCTACCCGTCACGCCTCACGCCAGGTTCGGATCCCGCATCCGGCTCCGTCGCCCCGCCAGCCGTGCCGTCGCAGCCAACACCCGACACCGATCTGCCCCTGGCGGTGCCCGCCGAGCGGGCGGTGTCGGTGCGGCCCGGCCGGGCGGGGGGCGAGCGGCGGGGCGGTGGTGGGCGGGTGCCCCGCCGGGCGATGACGCTGGCCGACTTCGGCCGCACCGGGGAGTTCGGCCCGGCCGGATCCGGTCTCGTCCGGGCCGGCGGGACGATCGCGGACGGCGTCGTCTGCGTCGAACTGCACTGGTCCACCGACGCGGACGCGGACGCCGGGACGGGCACCGCCGGGGCCGACCAGGACGGCCGTGCCGTCGTGGCCGACCCGGCCGTCGTGGCCGACCCGGCCGGCGGGGAGCGGCCTGCGGAGCCGGCGGGTGGCGGTGGGCGGCTGCCCGTCCTCCCGGGCGGTGACGCGCTCGCGGCGATGACCGGTCTGCGCGGCCTGGACCTGGGAGGCGGCCCGGTCAGATCGACGCGGCGTGGCCGAACAGGCGGGTGGCCGCGGCGAGCGCAGCGCGGCGCTCCGCCGGGACCAGGCCGACCCGCGTCCGGCGGTCCAGCAGATCCGCCGGATCCAGCGCCCCCTCGTGAGACACCGCGAACAACAACTCCGCCCCCGTGACGGCCACCCCCGGGGCGACCGGTGCGAGCAGCTCCGGGTCGCGGCCGGCCAGCGCGAGCACCCGCGGCGCCTCCGTCCCGTACCGCTCGACCAGCCGGCGCGGGGCCGCGAGAGCGGCGAGGTCCGCACGCGGGGCCGCGCCGACGAGGCCGAGACGCCGGGTGCGGCAGGGACCGGCCTCGAGCCCCGCGGCGGCGATGGCGGCCTCGACCGCGTCGGCGGCCATCCGCCGGTAGGTCGTCAGCTTGCCGCCCACCACGGTGACCAGGCCGTCCCGGCCGGTGTGGATGAGGTGCCGGCGCGAGAGGTCGGCGGTGTGGCGACCCGGTGCCGCGCCCGGGTGATCGTCGAGCAGGGGGCGCAGGCCGGCGAAGACGCCGAGGATGTCGGCTCGGTCCAACGGCGCGGCCAGCACCGTCGAGACGATCTCGACGAGCTGGGTGATCTCCGACTCGTCCGGCTGCGGAACGTCGGTGACCCGCGCGACGGGGACGTCCGTCAGCCCGACGTAGACCCGGCCGTCGCCCTGCGGCAGCACCAGCGCGAACCGGCTCCGCTCCCCGGGGATCGGCACGGACAGCGCCCCCCGCCCACCGGCGACCGCGTCGGCACGCACGACCAGGTGCGTCCCGCGGCTGGGCCGCAGCCGGATGCCGGGCGCGAGCGCCGGTGCCCACACCCCGGTCGCGTTCACCACCGCGCGGGCGCGGAGCCGGACGCCCACACCGCCGAGCGTGTCTCGCGCCGCCACGACGAAACCGGCCGCTCGCCGTCCCCCGCCGGCCCCACGCTCGGAACTCCCGCGACCGGCAGCCAGGGAGGTGGCGGACTCGATGCCCGTGACCCGCAGCCGGGTGAGGATCCGCGCCCCGAACCCGGCGGCGGTGCGGGCCAGGGCGACGACGAGACGGGCGTCGTCGACGAGCTGGCCGTCCCAGTAGACCAGCCCGCCGCGCAGGCCGGACTCCCGCAGCGCCGGGACGAGACCGAGCGTCTCCACCGCCGTCAGCCGCCGGGGCGGGGGAAGCACGGCCCGCGGGGTGCCGGCGGCACGGCGCAGCAGGTCGCCGACCCCGAGCCCGGCATGCACCACCGCAGCGGCCGGCGGTGGCACCGCCGGGGTCAGCGGCGTCACGATCGGTAGCGCCCGCACGAGATGTGGGGCGGTGTGCCGCATGAGGATGTCGCGCTCGACCGCGCTCTCCCAGGCCACCGCGACGTCACCGTGCGCGAGGTAGCGCAGCCCGCCGTGCACGAGCTTGGAACTCCACCGACTGGTGCCGAAGGCCAGGTCCTGCGCCTCGGCCAGCGCGACGGTCAGCCCCCGCGACGCCGCGTCCAGCGCGACCCCCGCACCCGTCACCCCACCGCCCACCACGAGCAGGTCCACCTGCTCGCCGTCCGCGAGCGCCGTGAGCTCCCGCTCCCGCCTGCGGGCGTTGAGGGACGTACGTGTCACCGCTGACTCGTCAACGTCACGGCCGTTGCCGCCGATCCCGCCGGGCGCGCTCATGGCCGACCTCCGTCGCCGCCGCGATCGACCGCCGATGCCGGCGGCGGGGCGAGGTAGGCGCACAGCAGGTGGCGCAGCTCGGCCGTCCGTATCTCGTCCGGCACCGAGCCGCCGAGCGCGTCCGCCGAGAGCACGAACGACTGCACCGTCAGCAGGATCATGACGGCGAGGGCCTGCGGGTCGGCCGCGCGCACCAGGCCGAGGTCGGCCGCCGCACCCAGCTGGCCGGCAAGCAGGTCGACGACCATCTGCTGGGTCGCGCCGCGCCGCTCGGTCAGGTAGGGCAGGAGCATCTCCGGATCCGTCTCGATGATCCGTAGATAGACGGGATTCGTCCGGAACGCCTCGACGGTGGCGACGATGTGGCCGACGAGGCTGTCCAGATCACCCTGGTTCGGGTCGTGTGCGGCGAGATCCGCCGCGGCGGTGACGATGCTGCTCCACTCCCGCGTCATCACGGCCCCGACGAGCGAGCGCAGGTCGGGCCAGCGCCGGTAGAGGGTCATCCGGCTCAGCCCGGCCCGGCGCGCCACCTCGGTCAGGGTCGTGCGCCGCACGCCCACCGCCAACAGCGACGCCTTGGCCGCGTCCAGCACTGCCGCCTCGCCCGCCCACCCGCCGGCATCCCCGCCCGACGGCTGGGTCCCGCCGGGGGGTTCCGGGCCGCGGTGGATCACGTCGAGCACCATCCGGGCGCCCTCCTGCCCGGCGCCCGCGCCAGCGTCGGGGCCGCGGGTATGCCATCGTGGGGACGAGCTCTTGTGACAGTGTTACGCCTACTGTCACACTGTCTCAGGTCGGAGTCTATCGAGCCAGATCGTGCGGGTGGACCGAGGTGGCCATGACGAGTACCGACGAAGCGCGCGGAGCTTCCCCGACCGAGCCGGTCTGGTGGGGCTGGGGCCCGGCCGTCGCCCACGATCCGCTGCCCGAGGGCGTGCGCCTGCTGCTGGCCCGCCTCGGCATCGAGGCGCGGCCGTCCCCGCCCGTCGCCCTGGCCGAAGTCCGGCTGCCCCCGGTGCGCCTGCCGGCCGCGGCGCGGGACGCCCTGGCGGCGGTCGTCGGGGAGCGGCATGTGTGCGGCGAGGACGAGGCGCGGGTGCGCCACTGCCGCGGGCGTTCCACGACCGACCTGCTGCGGCTGCGGGCCGGGGACGCGTCCCCCGCCCCCGACGCGATCGTGCTGCCCGCCGACCACGACGAGGTGCTCGCCGTGCTGCGGGTCGCGACCCGGGAAGGCGTCGTCGTCGTGCCGTTCGGCGGGGGGACGTCCGTTGTGGGCGGCCTCGCGCCCACCGGTGCCGCCGACCGGCCCGTGATCGCCCTGGACCTCGCCCGCCTCGACGGTCTCGGCCGGGTGGACCGGGAGTCCGGGACGGCGGAGCTCGGCGCCGGGCTGCGCGGGCCACGGGCCGAACAGCTGCTCGCCGAGCACGGCCTCACCCTCGGGCACGTGCCGCAGTCCTGGGAGTACGCGAGCATCGGCGGGTACGCCGCGACCCGGTCCAGCGGGCAGGCGTCCAGCGGCTATGGCCGGTTCGACGATCTGGTCGTCGGGCTGCGGGTGGCCACGCCCGCGGGAGACTGGCGGCTCGGACGGGCGCCGGCCTCGGCGGCCGGGCCGGACCTGCGCGAGCTGGTCCTCGGCTCGGAGGGCGCGTTCGGGGTGATCACGCAGGTGACGGTCCGGGTCCGGCCGCTGCCCGCGCGGCGGCACTACGAGGGCTGGTCGGTGCCCGACTTCGCCACCGGCACCCGGCTGCTGCGCTCCCTCGCCGCGCGCGACCTGCGCCCGACCGTCTGCCGGCTGTCCGACGAGACGGAGACCATCGCCGGCCTCGCCAGCCCGCCACGTGGCCGGGGCGCGGGTGCACCCGGCGGTGACGGTCCCGGCGGCGGCGCTGCGGGCGGCGGCGCTGCGGGCGGCGGCGATCCGGGTGCGTCCGGCGGCGGCTGCCACCTCGTGACAGGGTACGAGGGGGCTGGCCCCGCGGTGGAGCGACGGGCGGCCGAGGTGGGGGAACTGCTGGCGGCCGGCGGCGCCCACCGCCTCGAGGAGGCTGCCGGCACCGACTGGGAGCTGGGCCGTTTCCGCGCGCCCTACCTGCGCGACTCCCTGCTCGACCTCGGGATCTTCGCCGAGACGCTGGAGACGGCCGGGTTCTGGTCGGCGCTGCCGGCGCTGTACGCGGGCGTGCGGCAGGCGCTTGCCGACACGCTCGGTGCCGCCGGCCTGTCCCCGGTGGTGATGTGCCATATCTCCCACCTGTACGCCACGGGCGCGTCGCTCTACTTCACCGTCGTGTGCGGCCAGGGCGCCGATCCGATCGCCAGCTGGCAGGCGGCGAAGGCGGCGGCCGGCGACGCGATCGTCGCCGCCGGTGGCACGATCACCCACCACCACGCCATCGGGACCGAGCACCGGCCCTGGCTCGGCGCGGAGATCGGTGACCTCGGCGTCGACGTCCTGCGCGCCGTCAAGCGCACCCTGGACCCCGCCGGCATCCTGAACCCGGGTGTGCTTGTCGGCTGACGGACGATTCGGTCCGCTCGGGGACGAATATGGGAGAGGGTCGCGGTACCCCGCGCGGCGGGGTACATGTTCCGTATGGAGACCTTCGGTGCCGTGGTCGTCGCCCTCGTCCTGCTGGCCATCCCGGCGTTCATCGTCCTCCCGCCGCTGCTCTGGTCCTTCGTCAAGTGCGCGCCGCTACGGGTCGCCAACGAGGCCGAGCGGGCTCGCGCGGCCCGTCGCCCAGCCTGACGAGCCGCGCTCCGGCGACCCCGCCCCTGACGGCCGGTTCCGGCGACCCTGACATGTCCGGCGGTTCCCTCGGCCAGGATGGGCCCATGAGCAGCACCGGACGGCGTGACCGGGCCGAGGCCCACGGCGTCGGGAGGAGCCACGATGCCGGCGAGGGACACGGGTCCGGTGGGGCTGGTGGGGGCGGAACGGGGGATGAGCCCCTGGCCACCCGGGGGCTCGTCCTGGTGGGGCCGGGGGCGAGCTTCGGCGTCGAGCTGCTGCGCCGGTTCGGGCGGGAGGGGTTCGTCCTGGGCATCGTCTCCCGCTCGGCCGACACGCTGACCCGGGTCCAGGACGCGCTCGCCGCGGACGGCCTGCCTGTCGCGGGCGCCGTCGCCGACGTCACCGACGCGCCGGCGCTCGCCGCGGCCATCGGGCGGGTCGCCGGGGAGATCGGCGGGCTCACCGCCCTCGTCTACAACGCCAAGCTCAGCATCCGCGGCGCGGCACTGACCGTGCCGCCCGCCACGGTCAACCAGACCCTCGCGGTGAACGTCACCGGCGCGCTCGCCGCCATCCAGGCGGCCACGGGCCTGCTCGAGCAGCGCCCGGCCGCCACGGTTCTCGTCACCTCGGCGGGTCCGCGCACCGAGCCGGTGGCCGGGCGGTTCGCCCTCGCCGTCGGGAAGGCCGGGCTGACCGCCCTTGCCGAGGCACTGCGCCCGGCGCTGGCCGCCCGCGGGATCCGGCTGCGCACCGTCGTCCTGGACGGCCGGGTCGCGCCGGGCGGCCCGCTGCGGCCGGACGCCGTCGCCGAGCACTTCTGGCAGGCGTTCACGGCGCTGCGCGGTGACGTGTTCCGACTTGCGCCCGCCCGCCGCGACGTCCCGGTGGCGCAGCTGCCGCTGGAGGTGTGAGCCTGTCGGTGCCGAGGTGGGCGACCCCGGAGGTCGGTGGGTCGGGCATCCGACATGTCTGTCCTAAGGATGATCGGACCTGAGAGCCGGTGGATCGCGCGGAACGTGCGACCATCCGGCAGGGGCCTGACGCGTGACAACCGTCAGGCGGGACGAGCAGGCGCGGCCGGCTCCCGCGCGGCATGGCAGGAGATCTTCGGGTGAACAACGGACGTGACCGCGACCGCGACCACGATGGGTGGACGGCCGACGGCACCCCGCCGGACCGGGACGCGACCCGGCTCGGCGCCGCCGGCTCGCCGGAGCGCCCGGGCGGGGCGCGCTCCCCGCGTCCGGGCGCGCCGTCCGGTCCGCCGCCTCCGGCGGACTCGTTCCGCCCGGCCGGCCCACCCCCACCGCCGGACTCGTTCCGCCCGGGGCGCCCCCTCGACGTGCCCGGCCCCGGCCAGGGTGACCCCGCTCAGCACGGCTCCGGCCAGCACGGCTCCGGCCAGCACGGCTCCGGCCAGGGCGGCTCCGGCCAGGGCGGCTCCGGCCAGGGCGGCTCCGGCCAGGGCGGCTCCGGCCAGGGCGGCTCCGGCCAGGGCGGCTCCGGCCAGGGCGGGTCGGGTCAGGGCGGGTCGGGTCAGGGCGGGTCGGGTCAGGGCGGGTCGGGTCGGCGTGGTTCGGGTCACGACGGTTCCAGCCGCCCGGCGCCGACGGAGCGGACGGCCGCCGTCCCCCGTGGCGGCTCCGGCGCGGACCCGGCCGCCCGCCAGCCCGCCGACGACGGCACGACGGCGATCGACCGCAGCGGCCGGAGAGGCGCCGGCGTCCGGCTCGGCAAGGGGGACGCGGCCGGCGCGAACGCCCCCTGGCCCGGGACCGTCCAGCCGGCGGCCCCCGGCCAGCAGCCCGCCCCGGGCCAGGCTCCCCACGGCCAGACGTCCGCCTATGGCCAGACCTCCGCCTATGGCCAGACGTCCGCGTATGGCCAGACCGCCGGCTACGACCAGCCGTCGGCCTATGGGCAGCCACCCGGCGAGGCGGCGGCGGGGCCCGGGCAGCAGCCTCCCCAGCAGCCACCGTCCGGTGACGGGGCCGGCGGGGCGCCCCGCCGCCGGCGGCGCAGGAAGGTCCTGGCGATCGTCGTCGCCGTTCTGGTCGTCCTGTTCGTGGTCGGGGACCGGATCGGTGTGGCGGTCGCGAAGGATCAGATGCGCAAGCAGGTGGTCGCGTCGATCTCCGAGAGCCTCAAGCCGGGTGATCCGGTGCCGCGGGTCACGGATGTCAGCATCGGTGGCTTCCCGTTCCTCACCCAGGTGCTCTTCGGCAAGTACAAGGACATCGGGGTCGGCATCGAGGGCATCGCGACCCCCGGACCGAAGATCTCGTCGGTGAAGGCGCATCTCAAGGGGCTGCACGTGCCGTTCGGTGACGCCATCACCGACAGCGTCGGCGAGGTGCCCGTCGACAACGTGAAGGCAACCGTCGGCATCACCTACGCCGACCTCAACGCCTACCTCGCCAAGCAGCCGGGGAAGATGCAGGTCACCCCGGTCGACGGCGGGAAGCGCGTCGAGGTCAGCGGTATCGCGGACATTCCCGGCTTCGGCGCCCAGCAGGTCGGCGGCATCGTCACCTTCGGTGTGACGAACAACCAGCTCACCCTGGCACCCTCCGAGATCACGCTGAAGGGCGCACTCAACCTCACGATTCCGCTGCCAGGAGGAACGCTGCTGCCGGCGATCCCGATCCCGGTATCCGGACTTCCGTTCACCCTGCGCATCGTGCAGGCGTCCACGAACGCGAACGGTCTGTCGCTGACCGCGACCGCCAGGAACGTCGTTCTGCCGCCGGCGAAGTGACATCTCCGGGACAATTCTGGTCGATCGCGGACCATGGTTGAGCCGGCCAGGTGATGAGCATCACAGGCATTCCTGGGGTGGGTCGTGAGGCCGCCGCGCCGCGTGTTCCGCCGCCACGGCTGGAGGGGCTCGGCGGGCCCGCTGGCTCCGTCCGTGGGCGTCCGGTCGAGGTCGGTCGGTCGGCGGCTGGTGCGGTGCGGTGCGGTGCGAGGACGGTCGCGCAGGCGGGTGGCCAGGCGCTCCCGGGGCTGGTGGCGGGTCGTTTTGGAGGCCATGTGCCGTCGGCGTGTGATGGTTGGGTGAGGGCGGTTGACGGCCCGTCGAGAGCAGGTCACCCCTCCGGTCGGATCGGCGACAGATGCCACTGTCGGGGATCCTGGGCCGGCATTCTCATAGGGTGCCGCTCGGGAGAGGCGCGTCAGGGCCGTCGCCGCCTCCGCGGCACGGCCGCCGCACCAGGGGGGCAGTCCTGGCTCCCACGGGCAGGCCCATGCGGATCAACCGGACCAAGCAAGGGATCATGAGGCGGCGGGAACGCGGAAGATGTCCACAGGCCCAGCGCGACACGGTCGCGGGCGTCGATCGACTCGGCGCCAATCGTTACCCGGGGTGGATCAAGGTCATCGCGCGACGCTACGATCGGACATCCGGCATGATCGGTCAACCCGCGTGACCGTTCGGCGTGGCACCGCCGCCTGGCCCTGTGGCAGCACCCGACCTGATGGCAACGGCAAGGCTCGACCTGGCAACGGCAAGGCTCGACCTGGTGACATGGCTCGACGTGGTGACAAGGTGAGGTTCGGCGGGGCATCCCGGCCAGCGTCCCGTCGCGAAGGGGGAAACACGTGCAGACGACCTTCCTGAGAGTCGTCACCGAGGCTGGTGCGGCCACCGTGCCGGCCGACGCCCAGTTCATCATCGGCCGTGCCCGGACCGCCGACTACGTCATCGCCGACAGCCGGGTCTCCCGCCGTCACCTCCTCCTCGAGCAGACCGGCAGCGGCTGGGTCGTCCGCGACATCAGCTCCAACGGCACCTGGATCGACGGCCAGCGGATGCCCGAGGCCGTCGCCGTCGACGGCGAGGTGCGGTTCAACCTGGGCACGCCGACGGGCCCCGAGGTCGTCGTCCACCCCGAGTTCCCGCAGGGCCGTGGCCCGGTCGACGAGCCGTCGTACGACCCCGGCTACGACATGCAGACGATGCTGCCGAACGCCACCGGCTACACCCCGCCCCGGCCGACCGGTGGCCGCGGCAACCGCCCGCCGGCGCACCAGGGCCCGACGAGCCCCGCGCAGCGCGGCCGTGACTACGACGACTATGGCGACCGTGGTCGCGGTCGCGGCCGGGATCACGACCTCGGTGAGCGCTCCTCCGGCCAGACCAGCCTCGACCAGGAGCACGAGCGGAGCACCACCTACCGCCTGCGCCAGGGCACGATGTCCATCGGCCGTGCCCGGGACAACGACGTGGTCATCACCGACCTGCTCGCCTCCCGCCGGCACGCCGAGCTCTACATCGGCCGCTCCGGCGTACAGATCGCCGACCTGGACTCGGCCAACGGCGTCTTTGTCAACGGTCGCCGGATCAACCGGACGAACCTCGAGCAGGGCGACGTCATCGCCGTCGGCCACCACATCTTCCAGCTCGAGGGCGACCAGCTCGTCGAGTACATCGACTCCGGTGACGTCAGCTTCGAGGCCGATGGCCTCAACGTCTGGGCCGGCCAGAAGCAGCTCATGCACGACATGACGTTCAAGCTGCCCGGCCGAGCCCTGCTCGGCGTCGTCGGCCCGTCCGGCGCCGGCAAGTCGACCCTGCTCAACGCGCTCACCGGCTTCCGCCCCGCGGACAAGGGCACCGTCCGCTACGCCGGCCGGGACCTCTACTCCGAGTACGACGAACTGCGCCGCCGGATCGGCTACGTGCCGCAGGAGGACCTCCTGCACACGTCGCTGACGGTCCGCAAGGCGCTCGAGTACGGTGCCGAACTGCGCTTCCCGCCGGACGTCACCAAGGTCGAGCGCCGCACCCGGGTCGACGAGGTCCTTGCCGAGCTCGGCCTCACTCAGCACGCGAACACGCAGGTCTCGCGGCTGTCCGGTGGCCAGCGCAAGCGCACCTCGGTCGCCCTGGAGCTGCTGACCCGACCCACCCTGCTCTACCTGGACGAGCCGACCTCCGGCCTCGACCCGGGCATGGACAAGAACGTCATGGAGTCGCTGCGCAAGCTCGCGGACGACGGCCGGACGGTCATCGTGGTCACCCACAGCGTCGCCCAGCTCGACCTGTGTGACTACATCCTCGTCCTCGCGCCTGGCGGCTACGTCGCGTACTTCGGCCCGCCGCAGGACGCGCTGTCCTTCTTCGGCAAGCGCGACTACCCCGACGTCTTCCTCAACCTGGAGGCGACGCCCGGCGCCGAGTCGGCCGCCCGCTTCCGCAACTCGCGCTACTTCGTCCCCGCGTCGATCACCGCCCCGTCGGCCCGCCCGGCGCCGGAGGAGCTCCCGTCGCTGCGACAGCAGCCGGTCCTCTCCCAGTTGGTGACGCTGAGTAGACGAACCATGGCGGTGGTCGCCTCGGACCGGTCATACCTGAGGCTCATCATCGCCTTCCCGTTCCTGCTCGGCCTGATCCCCAGAGCCATCGGCGGAAACTTCGCGCTCACCGCAGACCAGGCGAAGACGTTCTCACCCAACTCCGACGGCCCGACGATCTTGTTGATCATGGTTCTCTGTGCCTGTTTCATGGGCATGGCGAACTCGGTCCGAGAGATCGTCAAGGAACGGGCGATCTATCGCCGGGAGAGAGCCATCGGCCTGTCCCGCACGGCGTACATCGGGTCGAAGGTCCTCGTCCTCGCCTTCATCACCGTGGCGCAGGCGATCCCCTTCACGCTGATCGGTCTCGCCGGGCGAACGCCGAAGTCCTCGCTCCTGGTCTCGAACGCCCTGATCCCGATGCTGATCGCGGTCATCGTCGTCTCGCTCGCCTCGGCGATGCTCGGCCTGCTGATCTCCGCGCTCGTCGACAACGCGGACAAGACGATGCCGCTCCTGGTCCTCCTGACCATGGGCCAGCTGATCTTCAGCGGTGGCATCGTGCCCGTCCACGGCACCGTCGGCCTCGAGCAGGTCGCCTACGTCGCGCCCGCCCGCTGGGGCTACGCCTCCATGGCCTCGGTCGCCGACCTGAACCGCATCACCCTCGCCGGTGTCACCCGCCCCGACGACCCGACGAAGAAGGTGAACCCGAAGGTCGTCGTCGACCCGACCTGGAAGCACCTCACCTCGACCTATGCCACCGACATCGCCATCGGCGTCATCGGCGGCGTCGTCTGCGTCATCATCGCCTCCATCCTGATCCGCCGCATGGACCCCAAGACCGTCAAACGCGCCCCCGCCACCGCCGCCGGCGGCGCCCCGCCGCCCCGCTAGTCCGCCTCCCCACACGGCTTCAGCCCGCCCCACCGACGGCCGGCCCCACTCCCGGGAGCCGGCCGTCGGCCTGTGGTCATGCCTGGGAACGGACGTCTCCGTCAGGTTCAACGGGACGAATCGGACACAGAACCATGTGAACCTGACAGCCGGAGGCTTTCCCGCGCAGCGTCACACGACTGGCTCGTCCTTCGGCACCACGAGTGGTTGGCATGGCACGGCGAGTTCGCCCCGGACATCTGCTAGTTCGCCGCCGCCGCCGCCGCTGCTCGCGCCGCCGCCGCCGCTGCTCGCGCCGCCGCCGCCGCTGCTCGCGCCGCCGCCGCCGCTGCTCGCGCCGCCGCCGCTGCTCGCGCCGCCGCCGCCGCTGCTCGCGCCGCCGCCACGCTCGCGAGCCGCCGCCTGGGCGAGCGCGTCGCGGACCACTCGCAGCAGTGCGGCCGGCGCGGCTGACACGTCCCACCAGGTGAACCGGAGGAGCTTCCAGCCGGCGCGCACAAGATTGTTCTGGCGAATTCGGTCACGATGCAGCGCTGCCGGTAGGCCGTGAGGCCCAGCACCGTCCGCCTCCACCGCCAGGCGCACGGACGGCCAGGCGAAGTCGACGCGGGCCACCAGCCGTCCGCTGCGCGGATCACGCACCGGCCATTGCGTCTCCTCCGGCAGCAGGCCTGCGTCACCGAGAAGCAGGCGCAGCCGTGTCTCCAGCGGCGATTCGGCCGCGCCGTCGTTCAGTTCCCACCAGGTCCGGGTGCGGCCACCGTCGCGGTGGGCCAGCACTCGGTCGCGCACCACCGCGAGGTCGCTCTTCTTCATTCGCCGCTCGTGCAGCATCGCGTCGATGACGCTGATGACCAGCTCGCGATCGCGCAGAAGAGCGAGGTCCTCCAACGTTCTCAGCGTCGAGGTAGCGCGCAGGCCGCCGAGGTCGACGACATCTCCCTCGCGTAGCGTCCTGCCGAATCGGAGATAGCCCCGCCGCTCGCGGAGACGATCGCCAGAAGGCACCGCGAGCTCGATCGGCTCGGATGACTGCGGCAGAGGCAGCCCCGACAGGCCATGCAGCCGCGCGGCGGTGAGCCCGCAGATCACCCCGCCGGCGACAGCGAGGACCGCCCGCGACCTGGCCCGGATCGGATCGCGGACCGGCGGAACGAGCAGCGCACCACGGACGGGCGACACCCAGCCGTCACGGCGCCGCCGCAGCACGAGGGCGCTTTCCGACAGACCGAGCTGATGGGCCTGCACGCGGGTGACGACGTCATCCTGACGACGTGCCAGCGCGACAACTCGATCATGAGGTGTGGGCACCACCCAAGTCTCAGGTGGGCCCGACCGGTCCAGAGGAGGTGACCTTCAATCTGTGGAACAAGGGCGGGGTGTGGACGACCAGCCGGAGTCTGCCCACGCTCAGCAGGATCCTCCAGCGTCGCTGCGTCGGTCGCCCTGATGTCGGATCAGCCGGAGGTCCAGCGGGGGTGGGCGGGGAGGGCGCCGCCAGCGGTGATGGGGTGGTCGGTGGAGGCGGGGTTGGGGTTGTTCGGGTCGAGGACGCGGAGCTGCTTACCTTCGCCCGGACGGTTGGAGCTGAAGACGATCCGGGGGTCCGTCTTGGGGCCGAAGGTCGGGTCCATGTCGTCGCCGCGGGCGTGGGTGAGCTGGTGCTTGTCGGTGCCGTCGGAGTTCATCTCGAAGATCTCGAGATCGCCGTTCTGAGTCCGGGTGAAGGCGATCTTGCCCCCGTCGGGGGACCAGGCTGGGTCCGTGTCCCCGTTACCGTCGCCGTCGGTCAGCTTGTCCGGCTGTGCGCCCTCCGCCACCGGGATCGTCACGATGATGCCGCGATCGCCGCCGCCGATGTTCGACCAGTAGGCAATCCGGTCACCAGCGGGTGACCAGGCCGGATCGGTGGCCTGCTCGACGGCGTTCGCGATCCGGGTGACGTCCTGCGTCCGCAGATTGACGATGTAGATGCCTGGCTTCGAGTTGCCCTTCTCGTCGGTGAGGGATCGGGTGACCATCGAGCCGCCGTCGGGAGACAGGGAGGCCCGGGAATCCCCGGGGATCGACAGGTTCGCTGCCTCGCCCGACCCGAGCAGCGGGACCGCTTTTCCCGACCCGTCGGCGGCGATCGCCATGTACTTCGTGCGGGTACCGCTCTCGACGGAGTAGACGATCGTCTGGCGGTCAGGCGTGATCGCGGGCAGGATCTCGTTCGCCGGCGTGTTGGTGATCGGCTTCTGGTCGGTGACCAGGCCGTCGGGACCCACGACGGCGCTGAAAAGGTCGTAGTTGCCGTTCTGCTTCGCGGTGAAGACGACCCTGTCCTCGCCGAGCGGCTGCGCCGACTGCGGCAGCGGGAACGAGGCGCTGCCCACCGAAGCCGCCGGGCTCGACCCGCCGGCCGTGGCGGTGCCGTCGTTCTTGTCGCCGCCGCTCGAGCTCAGGGCCAGGACGGTCGCGATGATCGCGCCGACCGCGACCACCCCGCCGCCCACCAGCAGCGGTGTGCGGCTGCGACCGCGGCCGTGGCGGGAGCCGTCGGGAGCCGCCCCCGGGGCGCCGGGTCCCGCGGGACCCCCCGACCCGGCCACTCCCCCCGGCCCACCTGCTGGGTAGCCGGGCCCGGTGCCGCCGCCGGCGGAAGGCCCGCCGAGGCCGGTGGGCAGCCGGGTCGGGGCGTCCTGGTCGAGGGTGTAGCCGCCGGCTCCCGCGCCGGTACCGCTGGGCAGGCGGGTCGGGTCGTCGGGGCCGAGGGTGTAGCCGCCGCTCGTGCCGGGCCTGGTGGCGTTGGGCTGGGTGGCGGCGGCAGAGGGGAGCTGCCAGCCCTGCAGGACGTTGGTGACGTCCTCGGGGTTGACGGCGGCGGCGTCCGGGTTGGAGCTGGAGGGGTCGCCGAGGAGGCGGAGCATCAGCTGCTGGGCTGTGGGGCGGCCGGCCGGATCCTTGCGCATGGCGAGCCAGACGATGGGGCGCAGGGCGGGGTCGACGTCGTCGAGGCGGGGCTCCTCGTGCAGCGCGCGGTAGAGCAGGACCTGCGCGGACGCCTCGCCGAACGGGTAGTGGCCGGTGGCGGCGAAGGCGACCAGGCCGCCCCAGGCCCAGATGTCGACCGCGGAGCTGATCGGGCGGCTCTCGATCTGCTCCGGGGACATGAACGCCGGGGTGCCGAGCTGCTGGAGGTCACCGGTGAGGCCGCTGCCGGCGTCGACGGTGCGGGCGATGCCGAAGTCGATCACCCGGGGGCCGAACGGGGAGAGGATGACGTTCGCGGGCTTGAGGTCGCGGTGGACGATGCCGGCGCTGTGGATGGCGGTCAGCGCGGCGGCGACACCGACGGCGAGCTGCTCGAGGTTCGCATCCGACAGCGGGCCGTTGCGCTGGACGTAGCGGGCCAGCGTCTCGCCCTCGATGAACTCGGTGACCAGGTACGGCCACTCAGCGTCGGGGTCGGCGTCGAGGACCTCGGCGGTGCAGACCCGGGCGACGCGACGGGCCGTCTCGGCCTCCAGCCGGAACCGGGCGCGGAACTCCGGATTGCCCACCGCCTCGGTACGGATCACCTTGATGGCGACGAGCCGGCCCTTGTCGGACCGGCCCAGGTAGACCGTGCCCATGCCGCCTTGGCCTAGCTTGCCGAGCAGCGTGTAGGAGCCGAGCCTGGAAGGGTCGTCCGGACCGAGCGGGATGGCGCGCGCCGCCACACCAGCATCCGATGACGCCATGGACCTGTACCCCTGCCTGCCGCGCGCCGACCGCGCCTCCGCCGAGCCGCGGCGCACCAGGCGCCCGACCCGCCGGCTCCACGCACCGACCCTGTGATCAACCGTGCTGATCTGATCCGAGCGGTCGGATCAGTTGTGAAAATCTTAGGCGAGTGTCGCCCTGAACAGGACTGTCGGGGCAGCGACTGTGGACAGGGCATCGTTGTCATCGGAATGACATCGTCTGGCTGGGATCTGACCCACCTCGTCCGCGAATCCGTATGCCATCGTCGGAGGCACCGAGATCGTCGCAGTCGCGGACGGAGAGTCACGCATGGTGAGGACGTTCACCCGCATCGCCAGGACGGCTGGCGCGCTGAGCTGCGCGTCAGCGCTGCTCGCGCTGGCAGCCTGCTCCAGCAGCGGTGACGGTGGTGACACGGCGAAGCCGGACGCCGTCGCGCCGGCCGCCTCGAGCCCGGCGGGGTCCGGCACCGGCGCCGGCCAGGCGGTGGCGGCTCCCACCACGCCGGTCTGGGGATTCGCCCGGTTCACCAACCCGGTCACGCCGGTGGGTACGCAGACGGTGCTGCCGCAGGCGGACAGTTCCGGCAGCTGGCGCACGGGCGGTGGTTCGGCCGCGTCCGCCCACGTCATGGTCGTGCACCGGGCGCGGGGCAGCTACCAGGTGACGTTCCCGGGTGTCGCGGTCCCGAGCGGGCGCGGCGTCGCGTTCGCGACCGCCCTCGACACGGCGGGTGCCGGCGGTGCCGGCGCGAGCGCCCCGGTGGCGTCCTGCCGCGCCGTCCGCTGGGACGCGGCCGCCCGCGACGAGCAGGTGGAACTGAGCTGCCGGGACGCGGTCGGAACGCCCGTCGACACCGGCTTCACGGCGCTGTTCGACCACGTCCCGGACGCCGCCACCGTCTCCCCGGGCGGAGCCTTCGCCTATCTGCGGGTCGACGCCGCCGGGTCGACGGCCACGACGTCGAAGCCGGTCGACTCCTACAGCGTCGCGGGCCCGGGCACGATCGAGGTCAACCGCGTCGGCGCCGGGCACTACACGATCGACCTCATCGGCCCGGCGTTCGCCAAGAACGGCAACAACCTGCAGGTCAACGCGACCGGCGAGGGTGAGATCGGCTGCAACGCGCTGGGCCGCGTGGTCAAGGCGGACCGCCAGTCCGTGTTCGTCGGCTGCGCCCGCGGCGCGACCTGGACGGACAGCCCGTTCGCGCTGCTCTACACCAGCGGCCACGCGCTGATCCCGACGGACGCGACGAGCTTCGGCCACGCGTTCACCGGCATCACCCTGCAGGGCGGCCCGACCCAGCAGGCGCCGATCGGCCAGCCGGAGAATGCCTGGGGCTGGTACTCGGCGAACAGCACCGGCGCGACGAACCAGGTCCGCCGGCTCGCCGTCGGCAGCTACGAGGTCAGCTTCCCCGGCGTCGCCCGCACTCCGGACTCGCTGCAGGTCACGCCCTACGGTGAGCCGACCGCCCGCTGCTCGGCCGGAGGCGCCGGAGCCGGCGCGCCGGAAAGCGGCGGCGTCGCCACCGTCACGGTCCGGTGCGTGGACGCGGCCGGCCATCCGACCGACAGCTACGCCAGCGTCGCCTACGTCAGCGCACCCGCCTCTGCCACACCCTGAGCACCCGGTGTCCCGGGGACACCGCTCCGTCGGTGCCCCCGGACCCCCCAACCCCCCGCTCCTCGGACCCCTGCCCCTCGGACCCCTGCCCCTCGGGACCCCTGCCCCTCGGGACCCCTGCCCCTCGGACCCCTGCCCCTCGGGACCCCTGCCCCTCGGACCCCTGCCCCTCGGGACCCCTTACCCTCGGGACCCCTTACCCTCGGGACCCCCGCCCCTCAGGACCCCCGCACCTCAGGACCCCCGTGGCGACCGGCCGACGCGTGAGCCGCGCCGCCCCCGATCAGCGCTGGCCCGCCGCGTCGCGCGGTCTGGAGCCATCAAACTGGCCCGGTGCCGAGCAGACCCCGTATCTCGGCGGTATTCGGACACTTCGTCAGCCCGATGGCGTCGTCAGCTCGGTGTGGTCCGGAAGATGTCGTCGACGTCGCGACGGGGGGTGGGCTCCTGCGCGGGCGCGTCCGGCTCGGGATAGCCGACCCGCAGGAGCATCTGGACGTGCCCGAGCCCGCCGGTGGCGGCGCGGAACTGCTCCCGTGTGCCCTCCACGTCGATCGCCTGCGACAACGGCGAGGTGGACAGGCCCAGGGCGGTGGCCGTCAGCAGCACCCGCTGCATCGCCTCGCCGGCGCGCAGCCGGTCGGCCGTCGTGTCCGCGGACGTGCCGATCAGCAGAATCCCGGGCCGCTCGACGGCGTGCTCGGCCAGGTGCGTGCCGGCCTCGCCGACGACGTCGAGGTCCCGCAGCGGAAACTCCGAGCGGCGCGGGGTGTCCTCGTGCACCACGACGCCGCGGGGGATGCCGTCGGGCGCGGTTTCCGTCCGGCTCCACGAGGCGAGTTCCTCACGGTAGGCGGCGTTGTGTGCCTCGATCCAGTCCGCGCGCGAGAGCAGCACGCTGACCTGGACGCGCAGGTCGGGATCGGTCGGCGCGGTGAGCCAGGCGCCCTCGGCCTCGGCGGCGGTGCGCAGCCGGTGCAGCGCGTCGGCCGGCAGCGGTCGCTCGTCGAAGGGACGCCGGTCGGTGTGACGGCGGGGGATCGCCCGGGCGAGGGCCTGCTCGGTGGCGTCGGCGGGGCGGCTCCCGACGACGGCCACCGTGGCCAGCGGCGCGCGGCGGATGTCGTCACCGTCCGGCAGCAGTGTGACCTGGGGTACCTGGCCGCGGGCCCGCAGGGCGAGACGGGCGTTGCACAGCGCCGCGCCGCAACTGAGCAGCAACTGGCGGCCCTGCGGGTCGGCGACGCCGAGCTGCCGGGAACTGTCGGCGAGCAGGGTGAGAACCCCCGCGTCGAGCCGCCAGAGCCAGGGCTGCGTGTTGTGGATGGACGGCGCCGCGGCGGACGCGGCGACCACCTCGCGCGCCAGCTCCGCGGGCAGCGGAGATGAGACTGACTGCGCCGTGTCGGTGGACATGTCGGCCTCCCTTCCTTCTCGTGTCCACCCAAGCCTGCCGGGGCGGCCACGTCGCGGACATACCCCGATCGGAACCCGCCACGCGGGACCGTCGGACGGCCCGAGGCGTGCTGGATGGCCCTGACGAGGGCGTTCGGCCGTGCGCGGCGGGTAGGCCGATGGCGCGGGCGGGTAGCCCCATGGCATGGCTGGAACTGACACCGAGGCGGTGGTCGCCGAACTGCTGGCCCGGCACGGGCACACCTTCGCCGAGGAGATCGACGCCGACGTGCCCGCCGACACCGCCGGGGCGATGTTCCGGCTTACGGTCTTCGCGATCCTCGCCAGCGCCCGGATCCGTACCTCCGCCGCCGTCCAGGCCTGCCGGGCCCTCATGGACGCCGGCTGGACCGACGCGGCCTCGATGGCCGACGCCACCTGGGCGGAGCGCACCCGGGTGCTCAACCACAACGGCTACGCCCGCTACGACGAGAGCACCTCCCGCCAGCTCGCCGACGCCTGTCACTACCTCTCCGAGACCTACGACGGCGACATCCGCGGCCTGCGGGAGGCCGCCGGCCAGTCGCCCGAGCAGGAGCGGGCACTGCTGCAGAAGATCAAGGGTATCGGCCCCGTCGGCGCCGACATCTTCCTGCGCGAGGCGCAGGCGGGCTGGGACGAACTGGTTCCCTACCTGGACGAACGGGTCCGCCACACCGCTGGTGAGCTGGGCCTGCCGACCACGCCGACCCGCCTTGCCGACCTCGTCGACCGGGCTGACCTGCCCCGCCTGGTAGCGGCCCTCGTCCGGGTCCGCCAGGAGCACGACGTGGCCGACCTGCGCAAGGCCGTCTCCGGCAGCTGACGGCACCCATTCCGGTGAACCCGGTGAACCCGGTGAACCCGGTGCCTCCCGCGGACACGGCGTGGCCTTCGTACTCTGGAGTGCGCGGGCGATCCGGTCCAGGCCCGGTAGGGGCACCCGGCAGGGGTGGACACGGGGCACTCGTGCCGGGCCGGGAAGGTTCGCGGGGGAAGGGCTGTTACCTTCCTGGCTCACCGTCGCGCGTCCAGGCAGCCCTGGAGCAGATCGCCGCACGACCTGATAGGAGCGTCCGTGCCGAGCACGCAGGATGTCGAGCGCGCCCGCGAGCAGGCGTACCTGGACACGCTGTACACCCGGCTGGACGAGGTGCGCGCCATCACCCGCGACCAGTTGCGCGGCGTGCTGCTCGCCGTCGGTACCGGCACCCCGCAGTCGATCGTCGAGCGGGACGTCTTCGCCGCGGCCCACGCCGACCGGCTCGCCCGCCTCGACGCCGCCGAGGGCCGACTCTGCTTCGGCGTTATGGACCACGCGGACGGCCGGCGAACCTACATCGGCCGGATCGGGCTGTCCGACAGCGAGCAGGAGCCGATCCTCGTCGACTGGCGCGCGCCCGTCGCCACCGCGTTCTACCGGGCGACGCTCGCCGACCCGCACGGCCTCGTCCGCCGCCGCCACCTGCGCACCCGCGGCCGCGAGGTGACCGGCATCGCCGACGACCCGCTGGACCCGCTCGGCCTGCGCGCCGTCGCCGGTACCGGCGCCGACTCGGCGGCCGTCCAGTCGGGCGACGCGATGCTGCTCGAGGCGCTTGCCGCCCCGCGCACCGGCCGCATGGGCGACATCATCGCCACCCTGCAGGCCGAGCAGGACCGGATCATTCGCGCCCGGGCGAACGGTATCCTCGTCGTCGACGGCGGCCCGGGCACCGGCAAGACCGCCGTCGCGCTGCACCGAGCCGCGTACCTGCTCTACAACGACCGGGCGCGGCTTGACCAGTCCGGCGTGCTGATCGTGGGGCCGAGCCCGGTGTTCCTGCGCTACATCGACCAGGTCCTGCCGTCCCTCGGCGAGACCGGCGTGGTCTTCGCGACCCCGGGACGGCTGTTCCCCGGCGTCGACGCCGTCGCGGAGGAGCCGGTCGAGACGGCCGCGCTCAAGGGCGATCCGCGGATGGCCGAGGTCATCGCCACCGCCGTGCGTGACCAGCAGCGGGTGCCGCGGCGCGAGCTGACGATCCCGTACGACGACCAGGTCCTGCGGCTCGGGCACGACACCGTCGCCCGGGCCCGCACCCGCGCGCGGCGCAGCCGCCGCCCGCACAACTCCGCCCGACGCGTCTTCCTGCGCGAACTTCTTGCCGAGCTCACCACCCAGGTCGTCCGGCAGATCCCCGGCGGTCTGCTGGACGCGGACGAACGCGGCCAGATCACCCGCGACCTGTGGCTGGACGAGGGCGTGCGCGCCGCCCTCGACGGCCTGTGGCCGCTGCTCACCCCCGCGCAGCTCGTCGGCGAGCTGCTGACCGACCCGGCCGTGCTGGCCCGCGCGGCCGGTAACCGGCTCACCCCGGATGAGCGCTCCCTGCTGCTGGCGCCCGAGCCGTCTCCGGCCGCGGGCCGCATCCCGCGCCCGCGCTCCGCCGCCGGGCACCGCGCGTCCCGTGGCCGGCGCTCCGCCCCCGCCGCCACGGCCCAGCTGCCCTTCGACGAGGCCCAACTGCCCTTCGACGAGGAGCGGCCCAGCCGCGCGGCCGCTGCGGGTGAACGGCGCTGGACGCCGGCGGACGTGCCGCTGCTGGACGAGGCGGCGGAGCTGCTGGGCGATCCCGACGAGGAGGCCGGGCTCCAGGCTGCCCGCCGTGCCGAGCGGGAGCGCGCCGAGGAGCGCGAGTACGCCCGCGGGGTGGTGGACATGCTGGGGCTGGAGGGGCAGGTCAACGTGGACACCCTCGCGGAGCGATGGTCCGGGCCGCGGGTGCGCCGCAGTGCCGCCGAGCATGCCCGGTCCGACCGCGGCTGGGCCTTCGGCCACCTGATCGTCGACGAGGCCCAGGAGGTCTCGCCGATGCTCTGGCGGCTGTTGTGGCGCCGCTGCCCGGGACGCACCGCGACTCTGGTGGGCGACCTCGCGCAGACGGCTCGGCAGGGCGCGCCGGCCAGCTGGGAGCAGCTGCTGGCACCGGTTGTCGACGACCGGTTCACCGTGGAGCGGCTGACCGTCAACTACCGCACCCCCCAGGAGATCATGGACGTGGCGGCGGAGGTCCTGCGGGCGCAGGACCCGGCGCTGGCCGTGCCGCTGTCGGTCCGCTCGAGCGGCCGGCGGCCGGCCGCGCTGCGGGTCGGTGACGTCGCTGTCGAGCAGGTGCCCGGGCTCGCGCGGCTGCTGGCCGGCGATGATCTGCCCCCCGGCCCGGACGGGCCGTCCGCGCAGCTGCTGGCCGCGGTCGCCCATGCGGCCGCGCGCGAGGCCGCCGGGGTGGCCGGCGGCCGGGTAGCCGTGATCGCCCGGCCGCGCGACGTCCAGCCGCTGCGGTCCGCGCTGATGGCGCTGCTGCCCGATCTGGCCGTCGCCCCAGACTCGGTCGACCCGGCGAGCGCCGCCGGCAACGCCCTGGACGCGCCCGTCGCCGTCCTGAGCGTCGCCGAGACGAAGGGACTTGAGTTCGACGCCGTGGTACTGGTCGAACCGTCCGCCCTGCTCGAGGAGCCGACCCGGGGCCTCGCCGATCTCTACGTGGCCCTGACCCGGGCAACGCGATCACTGCGCGTGGTCCACTCCGGCGAACTCCCGCCGTTCCTGCGCGCGCTCGCCACCAGCAACGACTGACCGGGCAGCCGTCCGCGACGTCGGTGAGGATGGTGACGTGAGACGGGACCAGGCGCCGGTGGGACGCCAGGCACATGGTCGCGCCCGGGTCCGACAGTTTCGGGACGGCGGCGAGGCTGGGCGCGCCGACGGGAGCCGCGAACTGCTGGTCGTGCGCCTGCGGGCCGCGCTCGGCGCCGGGGCCGGCGACCCGGAGCGGCTCGTCGACCCCACGACGCGGCGCCGCGCGGAGTACTCGTCGGACGCGTCCAACTACCGGGTGCCGCCCGCCGTCGTGGTCTTCCCGCGGGAGGTCGATGACATTCCCGCGGTCCTCGACGTCTGCCGGGCCACCGGCACCCCGCTGACCGCCCGCGGCGCCGGGACGTCCATCGCCGGTAACGCGGTCGGCTCCGGCGTCGTCATGGACCTCAGCCGGCACCTCGACCGGGTCGTCGCGCTGGACCCGGACGCCCGCACCGCCGTCGTCCAGCCCGGCGTCGTCCTGGACGCGCTGCAGGCCGCCGCCCGCCCGCATGGCCTGCGCTTCGGCCCCGATCCGTCCACCCACGCCCGGTGCACTCTCGGCGGCATGATCGGCAACAACGCGTGCGGGGCCCGGGCGATCGCCTACGGCCGCACCGCCGACAACGTCCTGGGCCTCGACGTCCTCGACGGCACGGGCCGCCGCCTGCGGCTCACCAGCCCAGGTCTGGGCGCCGTCACGGGACTCGACGCGTTCGTCCGGGAGCACCTGGCGGTCCTGCGCACGGAGCTCGGCCGCTTCGAGCGCCAGGTGTCCGGGTACGGGCTGGAGAACCTGCTGCCCGAACGCGGCGGCGATCTGGCGAAGGCGCTGGTCGGCAGCGAGGGCACCTGCGCGGTGGTGCTCGGCGCGACGGTACGCCTGGTCGCGCCGCCGGCCGCCACCGCGTTGGTCGTCCTCGGCTACCCGGACATGGCGGCCGCGGCCGACGCGGTGCCGGCGCTGCGCCCGCACGCCCCGATCGCGCTGGAGGGGATGGACGCCCGCCTGGTCGACATCGTGCGCCGCCACCGCGGCCCGGGCGCGGTGCCGGCACTGCCGGATGGCGCGGGGTGGCTGTTCGTCGAGGTCGGCGGCGACACCCCGGAGCACGCACGGGCCGCCGGGCGTCGCCTCGCCGCCGACGCGGGAACGTCCGCGAGCAGGGTGATCCCCGCCGGCCCCGAGGCCCGGGCGCTGTGGCGCATCCGCGAGGACGGCGCGGGGCTCGCCGGGCGGACCGCCGACGGCGAGCCGGCCTGGCCCGGCTGGGAGGACGCCGCCGTCCCGCCGGAGCGGCTCGGCGCCTACCTGCGCGCGTTCGAGGAGCTGCTGCGCGCCCACCGGCTGGCCGGCGTGCCCTACGGCCACTTCGGTGACGGCTGCGTGCACATCCGTCTCGACCTGCCGCTCGCCGACGCGCCGGGCCGGCTCCGCCCGTTCCTGCTCGAGGCCGCCGACCTGGTCGCGGCGCACGGTGGGTCGCTGTCCGGGGAGCATGGCGACGGCCGGGCCCGCAGCGAGCTGCTCTCCCGGATGTACTCACCTGCGGCGCTCGCCGCGTTCGCCGGCTTCAAGGGGCTGTTCGACCCGGACGACCTGCTCAACCCCGGCATCCTGGTGCGCCCGCGCCCGGTCGACGCCGACCTGCGCCTGCCCGCCGCCCGCCCGCTGCCCGCCGGGGCGTCCGGCGGGGCGTCCGGCGGCGGGTTCGCCCTGCGCCACGACGGCGGGGACCTCGCGAGGGCCGCGCACCGCTGCGTCGGGCTCGGCACCTGTCGGGCGGACACGTCGGTGACCGGCGGTTTCATGTGCCCGTCGTTCCAGGTCACCCGGGACGAGAAGGACACCACCCGCGGCCGCGCCCGGGTACTGCAGGAGATGGCGAACGGCTCACTGGTGCGAGGCGGCCCCGGGGCGGCGGAGGTGGCCGAGGCGCTCGACCTGTGCCTGTCGTGCAAGGCGTGCGCGCGCGACTGCGCCGCCGGGGTCGACATGGCGACGTACAAGTCCGAGGTGCTGCACCGCACCTAACGTCACCGGCGCCGTCCCGTCAGCCACTACGCGCTGGGCTGGCTGCCCCGCTGGACCCGTCTCGCCGGCCGGGTACCGGCGCCGCTGCGGCTGCCCGCGCTGGTCAACGCCCTGCTTGCCCAGCCCCGCTGGCGAGCCGCGTTGCTGCGTCTCGGTGGGATGGACCCGCGCCGTGACGTCCCCGCCCTCGCCACCCAGCCCTTCAGCCGCTGGTGGCGACGCCGGCGCACCGCGGGTCCACAGCCCGCGCACGGTGAGGTCGTGCTGTGGGTGGACTCGTTCACCGAGGCGTTCTCACCCGGGGTCGGGCGGGCGGCGGTCGAGGTGCTGACGGCGGCCGGGTACCGGGTGGTGGTGCCGGCGGGGCCGGTGTGCTGCGGCCTGACCTGGATCACCACCGGGCAGCTGGACGGCGCCCGCCGCCGGTTGCGGGCCGCGGTGACGGCTCTGGCACCGTACACCCGGGCCGGTACGCCGATCGTGGGGCTGGAGCCGTCGTGTACGGCGGTTCTGCGTGGCGACCTCCTCGACCTGCTCCCGGATGACGTGGATGCGGCGGCGGTGGCGGCCGGCGTGCGCACGCTGGCCGAGCAGCTGACCGCCACCCCCGGCTGGACCCCGCCCCGCCTCGACGGGACGCGGATCCTCGCTCAGCCGCACTGCCACCAGCACGCCGTGCTCGGCTTCGACGCCGACCGGGACCTGCTCACGTCGGCGGGTGCGGATGTTCGCGTGCTCGCCGGGTGCTGCGGCCTGGCCGGCAACTTCGGGATGGAGGCCGGGCACTACGACGTCTCGGTCGCGATCGGCACGCGTGGGCTCGCCGCCGCCGTCCAGGCCGCTCCCGCGGACGCGGTGCTGCTCGCGGACGGCTTCTCCTGCCGTACCCAGGCGGCCCACCTCACCCGGACCACCGGCAGCCACCTCGCCGAACTGCTCGCGATGCATGCCGGCACCCCGCCATCCGCCTAAAGGGACGCATGATTTCCGGGTGGAATGTCCAGGATTTCCTGGGCGGTTGGGGCACGCCTCGGATGTCGTAGCGGCGCCGGTTGTGTCTCGGAGTGTGCCCCGTGGGAATGCTCTCCCACTGGCGGGAGCCGTGCGGTAATTTTTCGCTCGGCCTCGGGGATAGGTGAGGCCGACGTTCGGGGCGGGGGCGTTTCCAGGAAATTGCCCGGACGGCTGTTCCATCTTCACGGCTCCGCATCTTCACGGCTCCAGCTGGGGGAAATTCGCCATGCCCATGGCCAGAAATGTTCGGCTCGCGTTGTCATGACACCTGTTCCCGCGGGCGACGAGCCCGACGACCTGACCGGACTGCTGCGCCGCCCGGTCCTGCCGCATCCGCGCACTCCACCGGACCGCGAACCCGGCGCCTACGCCGGCGCGTCCGGTGGGCGCCATCTCGCCCCGGTCCCGCAGGTCTGCGTCGTGGTGCCGACGCGTAACGAGGAGCGCAACGTCGAACCCCTGCTGCGCCGCCTCGAGGCCGCGCTGCGGGGGGTGGCCGCCGAGGTCATCTTCGTCGACGACTCCGACGACACGACGCCGGCCGCGATCGACCGGGCCAGCCAGGCGATGACCCTGCCGGTGCGGGTGCACCACCGCCCGCCGGGAGAGCGCCAGGGCGGTCTCGGCGGGGCCGTCAGCGAGGGGTTCGTCCTGTGCTCGGCGCCCTACGCCGTCATCATCGACGGCGATCTGCAGCACCCGCCGGAGACGATCCCCACCCTGCTCGCGACCGCCCTGCGCGAGGACGCCGACGTGGTCGTCGCCAGTCGGTATGTCACGGGCGGCAGCTCGTCCGGGCTGTCCGGCACCACCCGCCAGCTCGTCTCGTCGACGTCGAACCTGATGTGCCGGCTGGCCTTCCCGCGCCGGCTGCGCGCCGTCACCGACGTGATGAGCGGTTTCTTCCTCGTCCGGGTGGCCGCGGTGGACCGGCGTGGTCTGCGTCCCGACGGCTACAAGATCCTGCTGGAGCTGCTGGCGACGGCCGGCCCGCTGCGGGTGCGCGAGGTCGGGTACGTCTTCGCCGCCCGGCATGCCGGGGACTCGAACGCCTCGGTCGGCGAGGGGATCCGGTTCGCCCGGCGGCTGTTCGCGCTGCGGGTGCCCAGAGCCGTGCGGTTCGCGCTGGTCGGCGCGTCCGGGACACTGCCGAATCTGCTGGGGACGGCCGTCCTGCACCGGCTCGACCTGCACTACCTCGCCGCGGCGATCATCGCCACCCAGGTCGCGATCGCCTGGAACTTCGCCGGCTGCGAGCTGCTCGTCTGGGAACGCCAGGCCGGCTCGTGGCGGCGCCGCTACCCGCCGTTCGCCGTCGTCAACAACCTCGACCTCGTCATCCGGCTGCCGCTGCTGGCGCTGCTGGTCGGCCGGTGGGGGCTTGGCGTGGGGGTCGCGACGCTGCTCTCGCTCGCCGCCGCCGTCCTCGCCCGCTACCTGGTCGTCGACCGGCTGATCTACCGTCACCGCGTTCCCGGCGACACACCGGCGCCCGCGCCGGCCACGGCCACGCACGGATCGTCGGGCCCCTCCGGCCCGGTCCTCACGCTGCCGTGGTCGCCGGCCACGGCCGCGGGGGAGGAGGCCCCGGATGTCGCCACCTGACCCGCGGTACCGCCGTGGTCACTATCACCATCGCCACCACCATCGCCACCACCGCCGCGGGGTGCGGTCCCGCTGCGGCGGTCCACGGATGCTGGTCGCCGCGGCGCTCGCGGCCATGGCCGGGCAGTGCGCCGTCCTCGTCGCCGTGACCAGCGCGCCCGCACGGGCGGCGACCTGCCCGGACGGCCAGTGGAACGCCGAGTTCCACGCCGGCACGGCCCTCGGCGGCGACCCCGTCGGCCAACGCTGCGACACCGAGATCGACTTCGACTGGTCCCAGAACGGCCCCGGCGTCACCGGGCTCGGCCTCACCGGCTACTCGGTGCGCTGGACCCGCGCGTTCACCCTGGCCGCCGGCTCGTACACCGCCACCGTCACCGGCGACGACGGCGTGCGGGTGATCGTCGACGGCCAGACCGTCGCCGACGGCTGGGGCGACCACGGCCCCCAGACGTTCACCGCCACCCGCACGCTCACCGCCGGCGCGCACACCATCGTCGTCGAGTACTACCAGGCCGCCGGCGGTGCGATGGTCACGTTCGACCTTGCCGGCGGCCCGAACACCGGTGGCTCGGGCGGCACGGGCCCCGACTGCCCGGCCGGGCAGTGGTCGGGCCTGTACTTCCCGAACCGCACGATGGGCGGCACCGGCGTCCCGCGCTGCTCCGCCGCCATCGACTACGCCTGGGGCGACGGCGACCCGGGACTCGCCGGCATCGGCGCCGACAACTTCTCCGCGCGCTGGACCAGGGCCGACACCTTCGCCGCCGGCCCGATCACCATCACCGCCACCGCGGACGACGGGGTGCGCGTCTACGTCGACGGCACCCGCGTGATCGACGGCTGGAACGACCAGGGCCCGACCACCCCCACCGCGACCCCGACACTCACCGCCGGCCCGCACACGATCGTCACCGAGTACTACGAGCGGGTCGGCGGGGCGCAGATCCGGGTCAGCTACACCGGCGGCGGCGACCCGGGCCCGGCCCCGCCGCCGCCCGGGGGCTGCACGTCCGACTGCGGCGGCTCCTGGCAGACGCTCGGCTACCAGATGCCCGTGCGATCCGTGCACGCAAGCCTTCTGCACACCGGGAACGTGCTGCTCGTCGCCGGCTCCGGAAACGACCAGACCACCTTCGACGCGCACACGTTCCGATCCACCGTCTGGAATCCCGGAACCGGCGATTTCAAGGACACGCCCGTCGCCGACGACCTTTTCTGCTCGGGGCATGTTCAGCTCCCGGACGGTCGTATTCTGCTGGCCGGCGGAACAGCCGCCTACTCCACCGCGACAGCCAATTACAAGGGCCTCGCGAAAAGCTTCGTCTTCGACCCGGTCGCCGGTACCTACACCGCGACGAACGATCTCCCGGGCGGCGGCCACTGGTATCCGAGCCTCACCGAACTCGGCACCGGCGACGTGGTCGCCGTGGGCGGCCTTGACCAGAACGCGGCCGGCAACGTCGCCACCGAGCTGTACGACCACGCCCAGGGCCGCTGGCTGCCGACCGCCGAGGTCCCGCAGACCTTCTTCTTCTGGGGTCTGTACCCCGAGCTCAAGCTCCTGACCGACGGCCGGCTGTTCTACGGCGGCGTCCACACCTTCGGCAACGCCCCCACCGCCGCCGGCTCCAACATCTACGACCCGGCCACGGCCACCGTCAACGACGTGCCCGGCCTGCGTGACGTCAACCTGCGCGACCAGGGCGCCTCGGTGCTGCTCCCGCCGGCCCAGGCCCAGCGGGTGCTGACCCTCGGCGGCGGCAACGGCGACGCCGGCGCGGACGCCATCGCCAGCACCGACCTCATCGACCTGCGCCAGGCCGACCCGCACTGGCAGCCGGGCCCGGACCTGCCCGCCGCGAAGATGTACGTCTCCGCGGTGATCCTGCCCGACGGCACGGTGCTGGAGACGGGCGGTGGCCGCCACCTGCGCTCCGACCCGGTCCACGAGGCGTCGATCTACAACCCGGCGACGAACCACTTCACCTCCGTCCCGCCCGACCCGCAGGACCGCACCTACCACTCGCAGGCGTTCCTGCTGCCCGACGGCAGCGTCGCCGCCCTCGGTGACAACCCGATGGACGGCTCCTTCAGCACCGCCATCTCCGTCTACCGCCCCTGGTACATGACCCGGACGCGCCCCCAGATCACAGCCGCGGCCGACGTCTTCGCCTACGGCTCGCACCAGGACCTGACCGCCGACGGCGACATCGGGCGGGTCACGCTGCTGCGCCCCGCCTCCGTCACCCACCAGGCCGACCCGAACCAGCGCAGCGTCGACCTGCCGATCTCGGCCGGCGCCCAGACCGGCCACCTCACCGTCGACGTGCCCTCGAACCCGAACCTTCTCCCGCCGGGGTACTACATGATGTTCGCCCAGAACACCGCCGGGGTCCCCTCGGTCGCGCGATGGGTCCGCGTCCCGTGACCGCCCGGTGGGGGAGGCTCACCGCGGTGGCGTGCGCCGTGGCGCTCGTCGACGTCGGCGCGGCGGTCCTCGTGGGCGGCGGCGGATCCCCTCCCGCCGGCCGTCCGATCGCAGTGGCCGTGGCACCACCCGGTCGGCTCTCCGGCCGGGTGGTGCCACACGGTGACGGTAAACCCTCACCGGTTCCCGCCGCCCTCGACGGCTGCGACCACAACTACGCCGACGGCGTCACCGGCCGGCGCATCTGCGTCCCCGTGGCGCCGCCGCCGGGCCAGCGGATCGACTGCGCCTACCTGCGCGCCCACGGGATCCAGTCGGTGCGGGTGATCGGCGACGACACCCGCGGACTCGGTGGTGGCCTGACCGGCGCCCTGCGCGGCGCGGTGCTCTGTGCGCTCTGACCTCGTGGTGCGCTCTGACCTCGTGGCGCCGCTGGCCATGGCCGCCATCGTCCTCGCGGGCTGCGGCAGTGACGGCCAGGCCGACGGCAGCGTCACCGCCCGTGACGTGCCCGTGCGCGCCTCCGCCTCGGCCGCCTCCGCCTCGGCCGCCTCCGCCTCGGCCGCCTCCGTCTCGGCCGCTGCCGCCGGCGGCTGGCACGGGACCGCCTCCCGCGCCGATGAGCCCCGGCCGTCGTTCGTGCTGACGGACACCGCCGGACGCCGGTTCGACTTCGCCCGGGACACCGCCGGGCGCGCCACGCTGCTGTTCTTCGGCTACACGCACTGCCCCGACGTGTGCCCGACGACGATGGCCGATCTCGCGGCGGCCCGGGCGGTCCTAGGCCGCCAGGCCGCCGCCGAGGTGACGGTCGTGTTCGTCACGACCGACCCGGCCCGCGACATCCCCGCGGTACTGCGCCACTGGCTCGACCAGTTCGACAGTTCCTTCGTCGGGCTGACGGGCACCCCCGCGCAGCTCGCCGCGGCCCAGCGCTCGGTCGGAGTGCCCGTGGCACTCGCCGACCCGCCCACCACGGCCGGCACCCTCCCTGGCGGGACGCCCGGCGACTACCTGGTCGGCCACGCGGCGCAGGTCCTCGGCATCGGGTCCGACGACCGCGTCCACGTCCGCTACTTCGCGGACACGACGGTGGCCGAGTACGTCGCCGACCTCCCGCGGCTGGCCGCCGCATCAAGGCAGGTGCCATGAACGCAACGTCCCACCAGGTGCGGGCCCGCGACCTTCCGCCCGGCCTGCGCACCCACGCCCGGCCGCTGGCTCCCCGCCGGCTCGCCGGTGCCGGCCGCGGCGTCGTGCTGCACGTCACGCTGACGGCACTGGGTGCCGGGCCGCTCGGCATCGAACCGCAGCTGGCCTACCTGATCCCGTTCGCGCTGGCCGTGCTCGTCCCGCGCACGGTCGGCCGGGCCGGCCCCCGCGGGACCGCCGACCGGCGTGACCACCGCGGCAGCCGGCTGCCGCGTCTCGTCCAGCTCGCCTGGGAGACGGCCGGCTGGTACGTGTTCGTCCTCGCCGTCACGGGCCTCGACCTGCCCGTCTGGCTCGCCGCCGCCCTCGGCGCGACGACGGCCGCCACGGCCACCCTCGCCCTGCTGCAGCGGGCGGCCCGCACCCGCACCGGCGGGCCCGGGGCGTGGCTCACCGTCCTGACCGTGCCACTCGCCGGCCTGCTCGCGGTGCGGGCGGCGCAGAACCACCATGCGGTGCTGCTCGCGGCGTGGACGGCGGTGTCGCTGCTGATGCTGGTCGTCGCCGTGCTCACCCTCGTCCGCGGCCAGTACAGCTGGCAGCTGCCCGAGCGGGTGCACCACGTCGACCTTGCCGACCCGGCGCCGCCGCAGCACCGGTTCTCGCTGATCGTGCCCGCCCGCGACGAGCCGGTCCTCGGCCGCACCCTGACCCAGATCCTCGCCGGCGACTACCCACAGGACCTCGTCGACGTCGTCGTCATGGTCTCCCACGACCAGGTCGACGAGCTCACCCGGCGCATCGCCGAGCAGATCGCCGCGCGCCATCCCAACGTCCGCGTCCTCGCCCCCGAGGGCAGCCAGCGCAGCAAGCCGCTGTCCCTGGAGGACGCCCGCCGGCACTGCACCGGCGACCTGATCGGCATCGTCGACGCGGAGTCGCTGATCGCCACCGGGCTGCTCACCTATGTCAACACCCTCGCCCTGAGCCAGAAGGACGTCGGCATCTTCCAGGGCGGCGTGCAGCTGATGAACGTCCGCGCCCAGAGCGGGGCGTCCTGGTGGCGGGCCCGCAACTGCCTCGAGTACTACATCTGGTTCATGTCGCGGCTGCGCTTCCAGGCCCGGGCGCGCTTCATCCCGCTCGGGGGGAACACCGTGTTCATCCGGCGCGAGGTGCTCGAGGCGCTCGACGGCTGGGACGTCAGCTGCCTGACCGAGGACTGCGACCTGGGCGTGCGCGCCTCCGTGGCCGGCGTGCGCACCACCGTCTTCTACCACCCCGACCTGACCACCCAGGAGGAGACGCCGGAGAGCCTGACCAAGCTGGTCATCCAGCGCACCCGCTGGATGATGGGCTTCATGCAGGTCCTGTTCAAGGGGGACTGGCGCCTGCTGCCCGGGGCCCGGCAACGGCTGATCGCGGCCGAGATGCTGACCATGCCGTTCTTCCAGGCGATGGCCGGCATCCTGCTGCCGGTGTCGCTGCTGCTGACCTGGTTCCTCGCCGCGCCGACGGGCCTGGTCATCCTGTTCTGCCTGCCGATGGCGGCCACCGTCATGTCCGTCTTCTCCGAGCAGGCCGCGTTCCGGGAGTTCGCGGACGCCTACGACCTCGACGTCGGCTGGTGGGACAGCGTCCGGCTCGTGCTCAGCGCGCCGTTCTACCAGCTCGTGCTGTCGGTCGCGGCGGTACGGGCCACGGCCCGGCTGCTGCGCGGCCGGCTGGAATGGGAGAAGACGTCGCACTCCGGCGCCCACCACGGCCCCGCCGCCGGCACCGGACGCCTCGGCCTGGAGGCCGCGTCATGACCCTCTCCGACCTCGACACCATCCCGCTGGGAATCCCCCGCAGCCCTGCCGTCCCTGCCGTCCCCGCCGTCCGCGCCGTCCCGGTCGTCCACCGAGGGCTGGCGGCCGCCCGGGCGCACCGCCACAGCCTGGCGGTTCTCGCCGTGGTGCTGCCGGTCGTCGCCGTGATCCATGGCGTCAACTTCGACGGCTGGCCCGGGCGCGTCACCGACGACGAGGGCACCTACGCCGCCCAGGCCTACTCGATGCAGTACTGGAACCGCATCGCCCACTACACCTACTGGTACGACCACCCGTTCGGCGGCTGGCTGCTCATCGCCATCTACACCAAGCTGACCGACGGCTTCCACCGCGCGGCGACCGCCGTCACCGCCGCCCGCGAGCTGATGTTCCTGCTGCACCTCGTCAGCTGCGTGCTGCTGTACCGGCTCGGCCGGCTGCTGGGGCTGCGCCGCTTCTTCGCCGCCGTCGCGCTGCTCGCCTTCTCGCTCAGCCCGCTGGGGCTCTGGTACCAGCGGATGGCGTTTCTCGACAACATCGCGGTGATGTGGCTGCTCGCCGCGTTCGTCGCCGCGGCCTCGCCACGCCGCAGCGTCGCCGCCGCCGCGCTCGCCGGCACGTTCATGGCGTTCTCCTTCTGGTCCAAGGAGACGACCCTGCTGTTCCTGCCCGGGCTGTACGTGCTGCTGCGCCAGCACCGCGACCCCCGCAACTGGCGGTTCGTCCGGCGCAACTTCCTCGGCTGCCTGATCGGCATCTGCGGCATCTACATCCTCTACGCGGCCGCCAAGAACGAGCTCTTCGAGGGCCCCGGCCACGTGTCGCTGGAATGGGCGGTGCGCTGGCAGCTCTTCGACCGCGCCCCCAGCGGCAGCGTGCTCGACACCAGCAGCGACACCTACCACGTCGTCCGCTCCTGGCTGGACCTCGATCCGTACGTGGTGCTGGCGGGGATCGCCGCGGCGGTGCCGCTGCTCGCGCTGCGCCGGCTGCGGGTCGTCGCGGCGCTCCTGCTCCTCCAGTTCGGGTTCATCTTCCGCAACGGCTACCTGCCCAACCCCTACGTCACCGCGATGCTCCCGTTCGCCGCCCTGTGCGCCGCCGGCCTGCTCGACGTCATCCTGCCCAGCCCCAGCCCCAGCCCCAGGTCCGCCCCCGGCTGGCTCGCGTCGACGTGGGCGTGGATCCGCCGCGGCGCTGTCGCCGCCGCCCTGATCGGCGCGGTGATGACGCTCGTCCCCGGCTGGTCTCCGAAGATTCACACCGCGCTGACCGACGACGCGAGCGCCCCGAGCCGCGATGCGACACGCTGGTTCCTCGCCCACATCCACGACCACGGCACCGTCGTCACCGACGACATCGCCTGGACCGACCTCGTGATCGCCGGCCGCCGCCCCCTGCCGGTCTGGTTCTACAAGCTCGACCTCGACCCGGCGGTGCGCGCCCACTTCCCGCACGGCTGGCGGGACGTCAACTACCTGATGATGGGCAAGCCGCCGGACTCCGTCCTCACCGAAGTGCCCATCGTCGCCGAGGCGCTGCGCCACTCGGTGGTGCTGCGGTCGTTCGGCAACGGTGAGATCGAGATCCGCCGCGTTCTGCCCTCCCATCAGCCGCCGCCGTCCCCCTGACCCCCGCCGGCCGGCGGGCGGGCTGGGGGGTTGTTGAGGAGGACATACACGGAGTCGTCGAGGCTGAGGGGCCCGGTGCCATTGGTATGCGGACCACTGGGGGTGACATGACGGGTCGCATGGGTGAGGGTTGCGAGCGGGTCATCGTCGAGGGGGATGGGGTCGCGACCGGTGATGGTGCGCCCGTCGGACAGGGTGAGCCGCAGAACGCCGTCGGCGGCGCGGTGCACGGCGATGCCGTGATCATGGACCGCGCGGTGGTGCTGGCCGCACAGCAGGGTCAGGTTCCTCATTATCTGATTGAGGCACCGCAATTCATGAATTCCCTTAGAATTATTGTATGACGGTTACTGATCCTTTCGTCACGGTGATGCCGGTTCCTGGCCTGGTGCGTCCGGTGGGTTATGTGCGTATCTCGATGGATCGTGAGGGTGCGGGTCTGGGGGTGGCTCGTCAGACTGCGGACTTGAACGATTTGGCGGATCGGCTGGGGATCCCTCGTCCTGAGATCGTGTCGGACAACGATGTGTCGGCGTACTCGGGGAAACCGCGTCCGGGGTATGCGGAGGTTCTGGCGGGTATCGAGTCGGGCCGGTGGAACGTGCTTCTTGTCTGGCATGTGGACCGGTTGACGCGTAGCCCGAAGGAACTTGAAGAGATCGTCGATGTGGCGAACCGGACGGGTCTGCGTATCGAGACGGTCAGGGGTGGCCGTGTGGATCTGTCCACGGGTGAAGGTCGGCTTCACGCGCGGATCCTGGGCGGCCTGGCGCGGTATGAGTCGGAGCACCGTTCCGACCGGGTGCGGCGGAAGATGCTCCAGAACGCTGAGGCGGGTCTGCCGCACGGTGGCGCGCAACGCCCGTACGGCTATGACAAGGACGGGATGACGGTCCGCCCGGCGGAAAAGGAAGTGGTCGTCTGGGCGGTGGGTGGTGTCCTCGCGGGCCGTCCGCTGCGCGCACTGGTAGGTGAGTTGAACGACGCGGGGGTGGCGTCGTCGACGGGGAAGACGTGGTCGCCGAACGCGATGCGGAACATGCTGACCAACGGGCGGATCGCGGGCCTGCGGGTGCACCAGGGGAAGGTGCTGGGTCCGGCGGCCTGGCCTGCGCTGGTGGGTGTGGAGCGGTGGGAGGTGTGCCGGGCGGTGCTGACCGATCCGGCGCGGCGGAGCTCTCCGGGGAACAAGCCGAACCGGCTGGTGTCGGGGATCGCGCTGTGCGGCCGGTGCGGCAAGGCGATGCGCTCGGGTGGGAACCGTGCCGGTGCGCGGATGTACCGCTGTGCGTCGCAGGATCATCTCCGCCGTCGCGGTGATCTCGTCGATGACGTGGTGACCCGGTTCGTGGTCGGCTGGCTGGCCCGGGACGGGGTGACCTTCGACGTCCCAGACACCGCGGTGCCTACCCATGATCTGCGGGCGCGTGCGGATGTGCTGCGGCTGCGGATCGGCGAGGTGGAAGACGCGTTGATCGGCGATCCGACCGAGGACCTGGTAGGCATTTCCCGGGAAGGTTTGAAGCGGAATCTCGCCCGGCTACAGAAGAAGCTGGAAGACGTGGAGCGGGAGGAGAAACTGTCGGTGCTCCCGTCGACGGTGCATGGGGTGACCGCGGAGAACTTCCCGGGGCTGCCGTTGGATCGGCGTCGTAGCATCGTCGACTACCTGTGCCGGGTCACGATCCTGCCCACTACCCGTGGCGGGCGTGCGGGTGAAGAGTCCATCGACGTGATCCCCAACCCGGAACGGTTCCCGGCGGCTGTGCCGGCGTAGGCGGGCCGTCCACAACGTTCCCGTAGGGACTTACCATCCCGCGGGACGATGTTCGGTAAGGCGGCCCGGGAGGGTGTTACGAGCACCTTTCCCGGGCCTTGATCCCAACTCCTGATAACGACAGGAAGTGGAACCCATGGCTATCATGCCAGAATCTCGCATCGGCGGAACCAGCCGGTCCGTCCTGGGCGCGGACCTGTTCGTTCATCCCGCGGAACACGCGGACGTCTACCTTCCCCCGGTCCCCGCGCGGTTCTCGGTGCTGCGACCGACGCTGCTCCTACCCGGGAACGTGCGGGTCAGCGTGGCCCAGGACATGCCGTACGACGTGGCCTCACGCTGGTGGGACTCGGTCACGGTGGCTGCGACCATGGCGGGCCAGTGGTATGCCTCCCGCGTCAACGGCTGGCCCGGCGGCGACGCGCGCACCCGGTAGTCGGCCGGCCGCACGGGGCGGGCCCGGCCAGTCCAGCCGGACCCGCCGATCCGGTTCCCTACCGGTCGGCCTGAGTTGGCCTCCCATCCCATCGGGAGGGGCGGTCCTCGCTGGGCACGGCGCGCTTATGCGGTCGGACGGCTCGGGAGCGGGGGTGAACTCGAGGTCGATCAACGAACGTAACGTTTCAACGGTTCCGTTTCGTCGCAGCATTAACGAAACCCCTGCAACGAAATCATGAACGAAACGATGGGCTGCGCTCGTTGCATGAGCGGCGCGGCCTGCGTCGACGCCGCTGTGAGCTGCAACGATACCCGTGCGCGGGCTTCGGTGGCGCGGACGGCTCGGGACTCGAGTGGGTGGGGGCGGCTCGGCTGGTTCGGTGGCGCGGAACGCAAGGAGAGACCCTGATGCCGTGTCGGCCCCTCCATTTTTTCGTCCTTTCCCGACGGCGCTTGGCTTTAGCGGAGTGGTGGGTGGGTCAAGGGTCATCCGTAGGATGATCGCGTAGCGACGCGCTTGCGCGCCCTTGACGTGCCCGCCGGTCCGTTAAACGATTTTGCGCCAGCGGGAAAGGGGGAAACCCGCCGCCAGCGACCGACGGGGACTTTCGGGGCTGTGACCTTTGTCGGCCGTGCTGGATCCGCCGTCGCGGTGCGCACGGTTGTCCGGGTCTTCCTGGCGTTGGTGGTGGGCTGTGACGCTCCGACGCGTCGACACCCCGACACACCCGAGGGGCCGACGCCCCGGCGGGGTGCCGACCGAAGGGAGGCGGGGTCCCCGCCGTGCGCGGCGAGCTCCTCGGGCGTGGCGCGTGTGACGGCGCGGCGTGTGCGGCACCGTCCACGGCGGCCCGAAGGGCCGCCCTTGACACACAGTAGAAAGTTGGCGATGGCCTAGCTTTCCAGGGGTTTGGGCTGGTTGCTGCGGTTGAAGTCGTCGATGGCGCTGGTGAGGTCGTGGGCGGCTGGGGTGGTGCGGTAGATGGGGTCGGTGGTGAGCAGGGTGTGGACGCGGTGCATGCCTTGGCGGATGGGGAGGACGCGGTAGGGCTCGGGGATGGTGAACAGGGGTGTGAGTGTGTCCCGGGCGCTGTCGAGGCTGTGGAGGCGTACGTGTGCGATGGCGAGGTCTGCTCGGGCGATGGCCTCTGAGTTGTGGGATCGGTCCTGGTGGGGGGCATGGTTGTAGGCGGTGACGGCGTCGTGGGCTGCGCGTTCGGATTCTCGGGCGTCGGGGAACCATGCGGCGGTGCCGGCGATGATGCCGAGCTGTTCGGGTAGCGACAGCCGCATGAGTCCGCCGATCTCGTCGAGGTCGTCGGGTTCGACGTGTTCTCTTTTGCGGTGGCTGGTGAGGAGTGCGCGGCGGCTGCTGTCGAGGTCGCCGAGTGCGGCGTAGGCGCGGGCCTGCTGTACGTAGGGCAGGACAGCAACGGTCCCGTGGACGTGTTCGGCGTCGGTGTGGGCGAGTTCGGTGAACAGGATGGACGACTGGTAGTCGCGCATCCAGTAGGAGGTAGCGGCCTGCTCGGTGCGTACGGTCATTCTGAGACCGGGGTGGCCGGATCGGTCGGCGCAGAGGAGCGCAGCGTCCTGGTAGATGGACGCCTTGCGGGTCTGGCCGAGGTCACGGGAGGCGTGGGCGAGCATCACGCAGACCAGGCCGGCGAGGAAGTAGATGTCTCGGGCCTGGCGGGGTTCCACAGGGCTGTCGAGTATCCGGAAGAGCGCCTTACGGAGCACGGCGAGGTTGTCGAGCTGGCTGGCCAGATGGTGGCCGTAGGAACGGGAGAGGCGGAGCACCTCGTTCCGCAGAATCGCGATGACCTCGGATGCGGAGGCGTTTTCGGCGCGGACAAGGAACCGGAGTGTGTCGTCTGCGTCTTCCGTCACGGGCGTCGCGAACTCCTCCGCCGGGCGGTGCGTTGCACGCTGGAAGGGCCGGGCGTGGTCGCACGGCGAGACGGGAACAAGGGATGTGTCCGCCGCCCTGCCATGTGACCTCGGGTTCTCGGACGGGCCGGGGCCCATCAGTGCTTCGATCGGACGCTGGCAGAGGGCTTCCAGCACCAGGCATGCCGACGGGTGGGGACGGTTGGTGATCGTTCCGGCGAGCCAGCGTTTGGCCTGGCGTTCGCTGACGGTCGCGGCGCGGGCGTTGAGGGCGTGGGCGGTGGCCGTGTAGCGGCGACGGAACTCATCGACTGTCCAGCCTTGCTGGCGTACCAGATGTGCCAGCAGCGTTCGGGGCTCGGCGGGGGGAGACGACATCCGCGGACTCCTTCGCGTGGCTGGCTGCCTGGGCGCGCTGGAACGGCATCGGGACAAGCATCACCGGCTGACGGTGGGTGTGTCACGTTCCGAGGTGCGCCATGGCGAAATGGCACCGAGATGACACCCAGATGGCCCGATCGTCCGGAGTGGTGCCACGGTGGCGCCGCGTGAGGCGGCCTGATGGTGACACTGTGCGCCGATTCGGCTCCGGAGAAGGCTGGTCTGTGGCGGTGCCCGTCGGGTTGCACCCGATGCCCCGACGGGCACCGCGTCGACTATCCCGCCTGTGATCGGAGTGATGGTGATGGTGGAGGTGTTGTCGGCGTCGGCGTTCGGGCTGGTGCCGTCGGATCAGTTGTTCTCCCGGGAGTTGCACGCGGCGGGCAAGGCGGGTCTGTCCGAGTTGCAGGTTCAGATGCTGGTGGAGTGCTGCACGTTCTACACGGCGGACGCGGACACGCTCATGGTGCAGATGGCCGGTGACGTCTCCGAGATCCAGCGGATCGTGTACGGGGAGAAGCTGCCCGGGAAGACGGACCTGGATCGGGTCGACCGGCTGCTGATGGGCTGGTCGTACCGGGCGTTGGAGCTGGGCCGTACCTGGGTGCGTCACCGGGTGAACGGGCTGCGGGAACTCGACGCCGACCAGGTCCGGCGTGTCTCGGAGGTGCGTCAGGGCCTGACGGTGGCGCTGGCCGGC
>Ga0105247_10000126_pt1 | contig 74123 bp, 56 predicted proteins | sample KBSS24metaG_FD_81519 | JGI IMG/M metagenome (GOLD analysis project Ga0105247, IMG submission 81519) | Switchgrass rhizosphere microbial communities from Kellogg Biological Station, Michigan, USA - KBS S2-4 metaG | ecosystem: Host-associated > Plants > Roots > Rhizosphere > Soil | place... | reverse complement strand
GGTGAGCCCGGTCCCGGCGAAGGCGCCCGCCACTGAAGGTCCGCCGGTGGCGAACGTGGGCCGGGCGCGATTCCAGGGAGAATGGACTCCCAGCGGAAGCGCTGTATTTCGCGGGATTCCATACGCCCAGCCGCCGATCGGGTCACTGCGCTGGAAACCTCCGCAACCGCTGCGTCCTCAGGCAGGAACACGGCCGGCCGTGCAACCCGCCCCTACGTGCCTTCAGGCCTTTGTTGGTTGGAACCGCACAGAGGCGGAACGCAGTGATGAGGACTGCCTCTATCTGGACATCCGCACGCCGCGCGCCACTCGCAGGGCACGGTTGCCCGTGCTCGTGTGGATTCATGGCGGCGCCAACTGGGGCGGTGGCGGTGACTGGGCGATCGATTCGGGGCTTGCGGACCGCGGCCTCGTCGTGGTGACGGTCCAGTACCGGCTCGGCGTGTTCGGTTTTCTCTCGCATCCGCAGCTGACTCGCGAGTCGGCGCATGCCGCCAGCGGCAACTTTGGCCTGCAGGACCAGATCGCAGCGTTGGAATGGGTGAAGCGCAACATTGCCGCGTTTGGCGGAGATCCTGCCGCCGTAACCATCGCAGGGCACTCCGCCGGCGGCCAGGACGTGGGCCTGTTACTGCTCTCGCCACGTGCACGTGGCTTGTTTGCGCGCGCAATTCAACAGAGCGGCACCGCGGGGTTTGGTTTACCGGCCAGGACTCTGACGGAGAACGAGAAAATCGGCACCGCGTTCGCGCAGGCGGCCGGTGTAACGGAGGATGACTCGCAGATCGAAGCTCTGCGTGCAACCGACGGACGCAAGCTGCTCGATGCCCAGATGCTGCTCGAGTCCCCTTCCCTCGCCGACAACAGCTTCCTGTTTTTACAACCGGTCATGGACGGCTGGATCGTCCCCGGTCCACCCGGCGAGCTGCTCAAAAATGGCAGGTCGACCCGCGTACCGCTGTTGATCGGCAACACCGCCCAGGAACTCAACTTGTATGGAGGGGACTCAGCCGTCCGGCGCAGCGTCGTGCGAATATTCGGACCCTTTGCAGATCAGGCGCTGGCACTGTACGGACTGCATGATGGCACACAGCCGCCGGACGATCCGATCCTCGGGAGCACGGCCATGCAGATTGCTGCGGATGACACCTTCCGCTGCCCGGCCGAATTCACGGCTGCGGCCCATGCGGCCTCCGGCCAGCGGGTGTGGCGCTTTCAGATGGAGCGGGCCGCACCGGGCCAGCTGCGAATCGACCATGGCTCGGATCTCACGTTCATCTTCGACAATCGCCCGCTGAATATCAGCGTGGATGGCGTGCGCCCGCTGTTGCAGAGCTACTGGGTCAACTTCATCCTGCACGGCGATCCGAACGGACCCGGCCTGCCGCAGTGGCCGCACTATGGTGGCAAGCGTGCCTACATGGCCTTTACACAATCCGGGGCCGAAGTACGGACAGCGTTGCGCGCGCCCATCTGCGCCCTGCTGCAACGTCCATAGAATCCACCGGATACTTCAGCAAGAGAATCAGGTATGCCGATTTCGTATCACCGGCCACTTGCAGCGTTGGTATTTGTGGGGCTGTGCGCGGCCGCGCCTGCGGGAGCCGCCTCTCCAACAGTCACCAACAACCTCGGCCCCTACAACCTGACCTTTCTCGAGGGGGGTATCGGGCTGACCCGGCCGCTCGCGGCCGACAGTCCTGCCACTGCGGCGAACGGCTCGTGGTCCATCAGCGGTTGGTTGCGGCCCACGTTGGAACAACCGGGGGACGTCGTCGTTACCGCTGTGGGTGAAATGACTCCAGCGACGTGCCGCTGTCTAGCCCTGCACGACGGTAAACTCCAACTGCGCGTAGCGGGCTTTGAGGTCACCGCCGACCGGCCGCTGCACATCGCAACGTGGCAGGCGATTGCAGCAACCTACGACGGCCGCGCGCTCCAATTGTATATGGACGGTCAACTCGCAGGCTCCCGGCCGGTCACAAAGCCCCTGCCCGCAGTAAATCCGGTGCTGATGCTGGCGCCTGTTGACGGGTCCGACACCCATTTCGGGGGCTCGGTTGCGCACTTGCAACTGCACGCAACGGCGCTGACTCAGGATAACGTCAGGCAGTTGGCGGGCGAACGGCCTGATTTCGCGTTGCTCGTCTTCCAGAACGTCGGCGCGGGATGGCCCTGGCAGGAGCACGCCTGGCGAGGCTTGCAGGTACCACAAGATCCGTGGACGCTTCCAAAAGCGAATACCCCGCCCTCGCGACCGGTTGCAAACCAGGACGACCCACCCGCTCCAGCCCTGATCCCTTCCAGCAACCATTCCTGGAGTGTGGGTGCATGGAAACTGGCTGCAGCACCACAGGTAATAGCCGACGGAGCGCAACTGTCGCTGCCCGAATTCAATGATAGCGGGTGGTATGCGGCAGTTGTTCCAGGCACGGTTCTCACCACGCTGATAGCACGCGGTGTCTACCCCGACCCGGCTTATGGCCTGAACAATATGGCCATCCCGGAGAGCCTGGCCCGCCAGGACTACTGGTATCGCACCTCCTTCGATACCCCACCCAACCTGGATGGCAGGCGATTCACACTCACGTTCCAGGGAATCAACTACTACGCCGATGTTTGGTTGAATGGCACGCGCCTGGGTCAAATCAAGGGCGCTTTCGCGCGCGGAATATTTGATGTAACGGGGGAGCTCAAGAGCGGACGCCGGAACGTATTGGCCGTGCGGGTATCGCCGCCACCCCATCCCGGCATCCCGCACGAGGAGTCGATTGCCGCCGGACCCGGAGAAAACGGCGGCAACCTGGCGATCGACGGGCCCACGTTCGTAGCTTCCGAAGGCTGGGACTGGATTCCGGCTATTCGCGACCGGAACACGGGACTGTGGCAGGGCGTCGAGCTTGAAGCCACCGGCGCGCTCAAGATCCTCGACCCACACATCGTTACCAGATTACCTCTGCCGCGAACCGACTCGGCACAGGTCGCCATCGAGGTCGGTGTCGAGACTCATCGCGATACACCGGCGGCCGCTGTCATAGAGGCTCGCTTTGAAGGCGTGACCGTGAGGAAGTCGGTGACCCTCGCCCCTGGAGCCTCGAAGGTCGAGCTGACACCAGGTGAATTTCCGCAGCTGCGCGTTCGCGAGCCGCGGTTGTGGTGGCCAAACGGCTATGGCAAGCCGGAACTGTATCAGTTGACACTGTCGGTTTCAGAGGACGGCCAGCCATCGGACACCCGCTCGCTACGCTTCGGCATCCGGCAACTCACCTACGAGCTGTCTCTGTTCGATCATCAGGGGCGTCTGCGGCGAGTGGAGGTGGACCCGACTGCGGGCTCGGCACGCTCCGAACGGCTCGTTGACGTTCGCCACGAAGCGATCAAGAAGACACCGAATGGATGGGCCGAATCACTCACAGCGGCCGGTGAGTCCTCACCAGCCGTTCACGATGTGGCGACGAAGACTTTGGCTCCCTACCTCGTGATTCGAATCAACGGCGTCCCGATCGCCGCGCGCGGCGGCAGCTGGGGCACGGACGACATGCTCAAGCGCGTATCCCGGGAGCGCCTCGAACCCTATTTCCGCCTGCATCAAGCGGCCAATCTCAACATCATCCGCAACTGGCTCGGCCAGAACACCGAAGAGGTGTTCTACGAGCTCGCGGACGAATACGGCCTGCTCGTGCTCAATGACTTCTGGGCCTCCACTGAAAACTTTCAGGTGGAGCCGCAGGATCCCCAGCTGTTCCTCGCAAACGCGCGCGAAGTACTGTTGCGCTACCGCAATCATCCCTCCATTGCTGTCTGGTTCGGGCGCAACGAAGGCGTCCCTCAACCCATCATCAACGAGGGTCTCGCGGACCTCATCGCGAGCCTGGACGGCACCCGTCACTACACCGGCAGCTCCAACGAGGTGAATCTGCAGGGAAGCGGGCCCTACAACTATCGCCCGCCATACCAATATTTCACCGAGCTGGCGCGCGGATTCTCGGTCGAAGTGGGAACGCCGTCGCTGTCAACGCTGGAAGCGCTGGAGGCTTCGATTCCCCCGGCCGAGCGCTGGCCGATCAGCGATACGCTCGCCTATCACGACTGGCATTTCGGCGGCAATGGCGACATCGCGAGCTTCATGAGCTCAATGGAGCACGAGCTCGGCGCCCCCGCGAGCCTCGCCGATTTCGAGCGCAAGGCACAGATGATGAACTATGTCGCCTACCGTGCTGTGTTCGAAGGCTTCCAGGCGCACCTGTGGACCCGCAACAGCGGCCGGTTGCTGTGGATGACACATCCCTCCTGGCCGAGCAACACTTGGCAGATCTACAGCTCAGACTACGACACACAGGCATCCTACTATGGTGTGAAATCGGCCTGCGAGCCCGTGCACGCGCAGATGAATCTGCCCGACTACACTCTCGCAGTAATCAACACGACCCGGCAGGACCGCCGCAACCTGACGCTGACCAGCCGGATATTTTCATTGGATGGCCACGTCCTGGCGCATCGATCCGATAAGGTCAATGCAGCCGCGAACGCCACTACCAACCTCAAACCACTCAATCTCGCGGCAGTTCTGCCGCAAAATGACCTCGTACTGGTCGTGCTGACGCTCGATGGGCCCGGGGGCGTACGAGTATCGGAAAACATCTACTGGCAGGGCCGCGACGCCGCCAGTCAGCAGAAACTCAACTCGCTGGCGCGCCAGGCCCTGACCGTGACCGCGCACGCCGCGCGGCAGCAGGGACAGACAGTTGTCAGCGTCGAGCTGCGAAATCGCGGCAGCGTTCCTGCGCTCGCGGCCAAACTCACGGCAGTCGACACCGGCGGCAAGCGAGTGTTGCCGATCCTGTACAGCGACAACTATGTAACCGTCATGCCTGGCGAGCCTCGCAGGGTGGAAATCCGCTGCCCGGCGGACAGTCGATGCGCCCGGATCCAGATCCGAGGCTGGAACGTCGAGCCAGCCACGGTGAGCGTCGAGGGCCTGTAAATCTCCCCGCGGCGGCTCGCTGGCACGGCATTCCTGGCCCTTGCCAACGAGCCGCCGCCCCAGTTTCACTGCGTCGAGCGCCGCTCCCGATCGATACTGTCGGCAAAATCATCCTCGGACTTCTGCGGCTCGAGCTTCTGCACGATCCTGTTCAGAGCGGCCGTATTCACCGCCGCCCTGACTGCAACGCCTGCCTGATTGACCGTCACACTGACCGGATCCGCCTGGTTCACCAGCGTCGCGCAATCGATGAGCTGATAAGCCGCGACGAAACGCTGCGCCAGGAACGTGAACAGGGAGTTTGCGGCGCCCGCGTCCGGAGTCGCGAAAGCCGTCAAGGCCTTCTGGTTGGCCAGCATCCGCTGCGGGGCGATCCGCAGCAGTTGGCGGCAGTAACGCGCCGTATCGACATCGAAGTACGAGTTGCCGGTCGGCATATCGGCACCCAGGCGGTACAGGTTGGTCTTGGTGAGACTCAGATTGCCATTGACGAGCGTCATGGGATCCCCGCCCGGGACCAGGGCTACCGGCGCAGGTTGTGTGAACCGAGCCTGCAGCTCGTTGAGGGGCAGAGCCGCCACCATCGAGCCAGGATCGGCCAGATCCGGCGCAACCCAAGGCTTACAGCCCAGGGCGGGGTCTATGAACGCATCCGTCAGACGGTTGTCGCTGGGATTGCCCAGGGGTACCGAGCTCGGATGCGCGGCGTGGTTCTTCTTCGTGAATTGCGACATATGTCCGCGGGGCGAGACAAGGTACTGTGTAGGTAGATTGTCACTCTGATCCTGGTCCACCACGAAGAAGTCGCGTACCGTCGGACACGGCTTGCCGTCGCTGGCGGTTCCCACGGCGGGGACCTTCAACTTACCGCTGGCAACAGCGGCATTTGCGGCGGTAAAGAACGCGGGGGCGTTACAGTATGCAAACTGGCCAAACACGTTGCCAGTCGAGCCGTTGACGCATTTGGCGTCGCTCAAACTAGCATCGCCGGGCGTGGACCTGAGCTTCAGGTCGCTGCCGTTGTATCCAAACCAGATGGCCACTATGGCGCCGCTGGGCAGCGTCGGCAGCACAGGCGGCACCAACGGATTGTCACCCTTGTCTACTACGAGCGGGTTGTAGATTGAAATCGCGCCGGTCGCCGGATCAAAAATGGCCGCCTGCACAAAAGCAGACTGCGCGCTGTTCGACTCGCTGCACGGCCCCATGCCGGGATCTGTTGCCGTGAGCTGGTACGGTGTGGCCAATCCAGCCGCGCTCAGCGCGTTCTTCGGTACGATCAGCGTGCAGTTGGCATTTGGGGTCGCTGGAGGTGCCGGTGGCTGCCGGCCGGCCGCGGTTGCCGCCGCACTCTGCATCTGTGCATTGAGACGCTCCGTGCTGGCCGGGTCGGTCTGCGCGAACGCAGCCGGAGAAAGAACCGACAGCGTGCCAATCAACACGGCCAGCAGGCCGATCCCTGTGCGTACCCACGATTGGTTCATTGTACGGACCCTCCTCCTCGTTGGCGTAGGAACCTACGTCATCCGAACTGAGATTGCGATGTGTGCAAACAGTGACATGGGTGCGAGACATGCCGGTCAAGCCCACGGGTAAGTTGCGCCATACATGTGTTGGGCGCGCCGCTGCGAGCCCGATGACAGTCGCGCTCGGCTGTCTGCTGCTTGCAGCGTGTGTGCATGTTCCGGTGTTCGATGAAACATTGGGCGGCACCCATTCCCCGGCTGAAATCGAAATCATGGGAGCGCGCGGCCCGCTGTCGAAGAAACAGTCGAAAGCCGTCATGAGCCGCCTGGCAGCTCAGGCGCCCGACGCCGGCGCGCTCGAACGCCATCTCGCAGTCGAGCAGGCCGTTGCCGAAAGCCCGCTTTTTGCGGGCAACGAGGTGAGTATCCTGCGCGATGGGGCGCAGACATTTCCGGCGATGTTCGCGGCCATCCATGCGGCGAAACACTATCTGTACTTGGAGTACTACATTTTCGAGGATGTGAGCTGTAATGGCGAACAGCTCGGCGACCTGCTCGTGGCAAAGGCGCAGGAGGGAGTGCGGATCCATCTCATCTATGACGGAATCGGCTCCATCTCGACACCTGCAGATTTCTTCACGAGACTTCAGACTGCGGGCATACAGGTGGTGCAATTCAATCCACCCAACCCACTGCACGCGGGAGGCCATTTCGCTCTCAACGGCCGCGACCATCGCAAGATGCTGGTCGCCGATGGCAGCCTGGTCATCATCGGCGGGGTGAATCTCAGCACCACCTATCAGAGTGGACCGGGCAGCTCGCAGCTCACAGCTGCGCGGGATGTCTGGCATGACACGGACCTGGAGATTTCCGGACCGGTGGTCATCCAGCTGGAGAAGTTATTTCAGGAGCACTGGCGCGAGCAGGGCGGCGCCGAGCTCGCGCCCGAAGCTGACTCCATCCCACCCGCGGCCGATGGCAGCGAAGTGGTCCGAATCATCGGCAGTACACCCAGGCACCTGAAATCACGTTACTACGTGACGGTGCTGTCGGCGATCCGCAACGCTGAGAAGAACATCTGGATAACCGCTGCGTATTTTGCCCCCACTCACCGCGAGAAGGAGGACCTGATACATGCCGCCCGGCGGGGCGTCGATGTGCGGCTCCTGTTACCGTCGCACAGCGATTCGAACCCGGCCCTGCATGTCCAACATTCACACTACGAAGCACTCCTGCATTCGGGCGTGAAGATTTACGAGCGTGACGATGGGATCCTGCATTCCAAGACCATGGTGGTCGATGGCGTATGGTCGATCACCGGGTCATCCAACTTTGATTTCCGTAGCGTCCTCTTCAACGACGAAGTCGACGCGGTGGTGCTGGGCAAGGACACCGGCGAGCAACTCTCGACACTGTTTCTGGACGACCTGCGCAATGCCACGCCCATCGACCTTCAGACCTGGCGCAAGCGCTCCGCCCTCACCAGACTGCGCGAGCAGTTCTGGCGGCTCTGGGAAAAACTGCTGTAACCCGGCGCCTAGGTCCGCGAGAAATCCCTGGACAGCCGAAATGCCATCCACGCGAGTAATGCGGCGCCAGCAATCAGGACCACCCACAGCAGCGCGGTTTTCCAGGCGTACGGCTCGGGTGGTGGAGTCAGTCGAGCATCTCCACCCAGTGGCTGCGGTTCGGACAACGATGCGGACGCTACTGACACGTTCTTGGGGAGAACAGCAAGAGATACCGCTGCGGAATCTGCGGTAGCATTCCCGTACGCAACGTAGAACGGCTCCGGTCCGCGCGCTACAAACACCACTTCGTGCGGAACCCACTCCACGACCAGGCCGGGGGCGGCGGACCCAAGCCCACCAGCCTTGGGATTGGTACGCAACAGCCAGTGAGTGTCAGTATTCAACGCGACCGCGACTGGGCCGTTGCGAAGCTCCTCGCCATCGCTCGTCAGCTTATAAAAGCCGCAGCGGCGCACAAAGTGCCATGGGTCACGGGGCTTGGCCCGCGACAGCAACTCCACCTCAACGACCGTATTGGTTTCAGGTAACTCGAGATTCACGCGATCAACAGGCAGGCGTCCGTCGAGATCGTACTCGAACTCGCCCGGCGTCCTTGTCGACACCGCTGAGACGTTGCGGCTGACGTGGCGCGCCTCGACGTTTTGCGTGGCCGGCTCCGCAAGCACGGCGGTTAGTACGAACGGAGCGGCTGACCCCACCCACGACAAACGCCAGTACCGGGCCTTGGTTGGCCGGAACTCCACCCGTTGCTCGATGAGCCGCCCGGCATCGGAGTGAAGATTCGCGACAGGCGCCGCCCCCGCTACTGATTGCCAGTCACCGAGGGTGTCGCTCGCTTCGACTCGCACGCGGCCCGCAAAGTCCGCGGCGTCCTGTGGCCAATCCAACCGTAGCGCGGCGACGGGAAGATCGAAAGAGCGGCCATCCACCAGGTACGTGCGGATCGCAGCCCGGTTGGTCCGTCCGCTTGGCGGAGTCTGGTCGCTGGCCTGTACGTTGATAGAGCCTCTGCCGGACTCGATCGTGACCCTGACGGCATCGAAGGTAGCGCTGGAGTCGTCCTGCAGGGGAAACAGGGCAAGTGCCGTGGCAGCGTTTGTCACGGTGCCGGATGCGGGGCGCTCGATGGCATACGGTACTTGCTCGCCGCTTCCATTGAAGACGCGCAGGTCGGACAAGTCGGGATGGACGATCTTTTGGTAGAGAGCGAGAGGCAATGTCACCCGATACGCGGCCGAACCGGCTTTCGCGCTGACCTGCATGCGATACGCAAAGTCAGTCGGCACTGAGCCGCCAGAATCAGCGCCGGCTGCGGCCCCTGCAATTCCTAGTGCACACGCGATTAATAGTGTGGCTAATGCCTTCATACCTCGGCCCGTGTGGATCCGGCCTCGTTGGCTATTGCAGGAGGTAGCGGCGAAAAGTATCCAATGACGAGCATGAGCAATCCGACGCCGACGAAGGAGACGATGCGCTCGATCGTACCGATATGAGATAGATCAACGAGGAACAACTTGGCAATAACCACACCTAGCAGACCCGCTCCCGTCAGCCAGACAACCCGGGTACCACCCACGCCGTCCGGCTTGCTGTAGCGGGTAGCCGCCAGCATCGTCGCGAGCGCGAGAACGGCCCAGAAGATTGAGATCGAGGTTTCGACCAGTGTCGAGCGAAGCATGGGCTGCAGGTCAAAGGGCACGCCCGCCCAGTGGTGCAGGGTCCTGAGCAGAGCGGCATTGAGCCAAATGAAGGCCAGGACCGCGAGACCTCCAAACACAGCCCCCTGTTTCAAGTCCTGATAACTGGGGAGGCGCGCGGACCGCAGATACAACCAGAAGCGCAGCAACACCAGGAGAACGAACAGCTCCGCGAGGTCCAATGGGTTCAACAACGGCACGAATGGCAGCGGATACGGGTCACCGGGCAGCGAGCTGTTGGTCTTGATACTCCACGCCGCGAGATATAAAGCCAGACCAACGGCGGCAAAACCTATGTAGGCCTCTCGATGTATCCTGATCGGCCAGGTCACTCGTTGGATGAGCCGCGGCAACGCAAACACGGCAACAGCGGGTACCAGCGCCCAGGCGATCACGGGCCACGAGCCACCTCCGGCAACGCCCTTGTCTATGGCCCAGGCGACTTCCCAACTGATGAGGGCGGTCAGCAACCATGCCGAGCCCACATGTAGCGAATCTGCCAGCACCCGTGCCGGCGCACCCTCGTGGCGCTTGCATACGAAATAGAAGGCCGCGAACGTCAAAGGCCACGCTATCCAGCCCCCATCGGCAAACGGGTGATGCACTTCCAGAGCGGCAATGCCGGCATACACCAGCATTGCCGGAAGCAGTCCGATCGGCGGGATCCTGGCAAAGCTCAGCCGGGTCCGCCGTTGCAGCTCGCTCGATATCAACGCCGTCAGTGCCATCAACAGCAAACCCGCTGCTGCCTCGTACTGATCCGGGACCGAGCGTTGGATCTCGGTCAAACCGCTGAACAACCACCACAGCAGGCCCCAGAAGAACAGTACCGGAGCCACGGCGATCTCGAGCTCGACCAACTTCCCGCGATGGCGTGCCAGCATGGTCGCGCTGAACACCGAGGCCGCACTCACCATCACGCCGCCCAGAAACGCGCTGTTGAGAATCGGAATGTTGCCGTGAGGTGCTTCGAGATCGAAACAGAAGATTACGCCTCCTGCGATCTGCAGCAGTGCGCCGAAGGCGCGGGGCAGCAGCCGGTCCTGCCGGCAGCCTATCCAGACGAGTGCGGCGCCTTCGACAGCCCAGGTAGCCGCGCTCCAACGTCCATCGAGGGCCAGCGGTACAGCGAGCGTCAGGAACAGAACCCCGAGCGCCATGAAGGCTTCGACCAGCAGCCGCTGGGATGACTGGCGGCCTCTGTGAAGCAACGTTGCTACTGCCAGATACAGAGCGCTTACGGCCAGGGCGCTGTATGCGAGCAGAAAGCGCCGCTCGTGGAGCATTCCCGATTGCAGACCGAATGCCACCATCGGGTTGCCGAACACGAGCGTGCCATCCACGTAACCTCGCAGCTCGGGCGGTTGCCGTGCGGCAAACAGAATCGCGATTGCCACGTAAAACAGGAAGAACAAAATGAGGAACGGCTCGGTGGTGGCGAACAGCTGCGGCTGATAGCTGAGCGCTCCCCAGGCGGTTCCGATGACGAATGTGAAGAGAAAGCCGGCGAGATTCAGCGGCCGCCAGGCTTTGAACCAGGCGATCGCCAGAATGCCACCGTTCAGCACGGCGTAATAACTGAACAGGGCGACATGATTACCGTGCCCGCTCGAGGCGAGAATGGGCGCGAGGAATCCGCCGCTGACCGCGAGAACCGCGAAGGACTGCGAATTCTGCAGAACCGCCAGGGCGGCGGAGAAAGCGGCCAGGACGACGAGCAACGCGAAAGCCGCCCCTGGCGGCAGCACGGTGTAGATTCGCAGACCGGCAAAGACGGTCAAATAGAGTATTCCAACCGCGCCACCCTGCAGGGCCAGCGCGTAACCCGCGCGCCGGGTCCGAAGCCTCCAACCCAACACCAGCAGTACGACGGCGCCCAAGGCGACCCCGCAGAGGCGAAACTCGATCGGCACGTGCGAGTGCTCGGCAGCATAGCGAAGCAGGAATGCCACGCCGAAGAACAGAATGATGATGCCAACACGGACGAGCGTGTTGCCGCCCGTGAAGTATTCCCGAATGTAGCCGAGGATGGCGTCGATTGCGCCACCACCGCCCGCAGGCCGATCCCGCTGCCCGTGAGCGGACGCGGGCCCTCCGGTGCCGCTGCCGGCCGGCGCGTAACGCTCCCGGGCGCCGGGTGCAGGCTCGGCCGGCGCTGCCGGCGATGTTTGTCCGGAAGGCGGCGGCGGCGGCGCAGATCCGCCCACCGTCTCTGTTGGATGCACCGAATCAGGCGCTACGGGACGACCCGGCGTGGCGGTGTCGGTTGACCCTGGACCTGCTCGCGCCACAGACGCCGCGGCCGCACTCCAGCCGGACGCGGCTTGTGTGGCGCTTTGGCTGGTGCCTGGTGGGTTCGCGGTTGAGCGCCCCGGCTGCGCCGACCCGACGTTGCGCAGCGCCTCCAGCTCACCTTCCAACTGTTTGAGCCTGCCGCGCAGTGCGCTGAGCTCGGCGATGCCAAAGCCTGCGAAACCGCCCACCAGGAGGCCAAACAGCTCGTGCGAGCTATTGGCCAGGCTCAGCCCGAGGACTGCGCCGATGATTGAGAAGACGACCCGCATTGGTGTGTAGCGACGGCCCGGATTACCCTGACTTGGGGTCGAGTGCGTCGCATCCTCCTCGGCCGGGAGGATACCACGGGCGGCGCTCCCCGCCGCCTGCCTAGCGGCTCTTCAGATCACGCGCCGTGAGATCGAGGCAGCGCCACGCCTTCTCGATGAGCTCGTCAATCTGCGCACGCTCCATGACCAACGGCGGCGCAATGATCATGGTGTCGCGCACGGCTCGCATCACCAATCCGTTGGAAAAGCAATGGTCGCGGCAAATCAACCCGACATCGCCCCGGTCGGGAAAGAAGCGCCGGGTGGCCTTGTCCGCAACGAGCTCGAGTGCCCCGATGAATCCCACCCCACGCACCTCGCCAACCAACGGATGTTCGGCCAACTCGCGCCAGCGCTTCTGCAGATATGGGCCGGTGTCATTTCGAACCCGCTCGATGATGCCCTCCTCCTGCAGGATGCGGATGTTGCGTACCGCGACCGCACAGGCCACTGGATGTCCCGAGTAAGTAAAGCCATGGTGGAACTCGCCGCCCTGCTCGATCAGGACATCGGCAACCCGGTCGCTGACCATCACGGCGCCCAGCGGCTGGTAGCCCGAGGTGATGCCCTTCGCCAGGGTCATCAGATCAGGTCTGAATCCAAAGCGCTCGTTGCCAAACCAGTGACCCAGGCGGCCGAAGCCGCAGATGACCTCATCCGCGATGAGCAGGATGCCGTACTGATCACAAATGCGCTGGATCTCGGGCCAGTAGGTATCCGGCGGAATGATGACGCCACCGGCGCCCTGGATGGGCTCGCCGATGAAGGCGGCCACACTCTTTTCGCCCAGTTGCTCGATCTTCTCCTGCAGCCGTCGGGCGGCCTGTATGCCGTACTGCGCAGGTGACAGACTCCCTCCGTTCTCATACCAATAGGGCTGCTCGATGTGCACGATGCCCGGAATCGGGATGCCGCCCTGCTCGTGCATCGGCTTCATGCCGCCCAGGCTTGCGCCGGCCATCGTACTGCCGTGATAAGCATTTTCGCGGCTGATGATGATCTGCCGGCCAGGCTCGCCACGCACGTCCCAGTAACGGCGCACCATCCGCACGATGGTGTCGTTCGCTTCGGATCCGGAGCCTGCGTAAAACACGCGCTTGAACTGCGGCGGCGTAATCTGCGCAAGCAGGCCCGCGAGCTCGATGGCGGGCGGGTGCGCACTCTTGAAGAAGCTGTTGTAGTAAGGCAGCTCCAACATCTGGCGGTACGCCACCTCGGCGAGCTCCTTGCGGCCGTAACCGACGTTGACACACCACAATCCTGACATGCCATCGAGGATGCGTGCGCCATCGGAGTCGTACAGGTACACGCCTTCGGCCCGGGTGATGATCCGGGCACCATGAGCCGCCAGCGATTTGAAGTCGGTAAACGGGTGCAGGTAGTGCTGCGAGTCAGCCGCTTGCCATTCACGGGTGCTGCGGGGAGGAATCAGCGGATTCTGCGTCATACAGTGAGCACCTTTGCTTCAGCCGGCTGTCAGATACCAGTCGTACTCGAGCGGGGTGACTTGGTTGTCGAAGACCCGCAGCTCTGCGCGGCGTGTGGTGGCGAATAGTTGTTGGAAATCCGTACCGAGGTATTCGCTGACGAAGCTGCTGCGTTCGAAGGCGAGTGCCGATTCATACCAGTTGGTCGGCAGTGGTGTACCGGCGCACTCCCGATAAGGGTTGCCACTAACCGCTTCGCCGGGCTCGATCTGGTCCGTTATACCGCGATGTACACCAGCGAGCACCAGCGCTGCCAGCAGGTATGGGTTGACATCCGCCCCGGCCACACGATGCTCAACACGGCGATTTTCGGGCGTGTCAGCCGGAATCCGCAACGCGACGCCGCGATTGTTGAGGCCCCAGGTCGGTGCCATCGGCACATAGCATTCCGGGCGGAAACGCCGATAGGAATTCGCTGTTGGAGCGAACACCAGCATCGAGTCGGCCATGGTGTGCGCGAGTCCGCCGATCGCATGGCGCAGGGCCTCGTTGGGCTCGAGGCTGTCGGATGCGAATTCGTTGCGGCCGTCGTCCCGCAGGAGGCTGACGTGAATGTGCGTGCCACTGCCGGGCTCATCCGCGTACGGCTTTGCCATGAACGTAGCATGCAAACCGTGTTTGAGAAAGACACCCCGGACGATGCGCTTCAAGCGGATTACGTGATCGCATGCGAGGCATGGATCGGCCACGTGACGCAGATTCACCTCGTACTGCCCCGGCCCGCTTTCGGCGAGCATGCTCGTTGCGGGTACGTTCTGGATCTCGCAGGTACGACTGATTTCCGCCAGTATCGCGGACAGCTCCTCGATGCGTGCCATCGAGTTGATCTGCTTCCCGGAGCGCCGCACGGCTTTGCCCGGCGTCGAGGCGGGCCTGATGCCGCCGTGACGGGTCCTACGCGGATCGACGACGTAGAACTCTATTTCGAGAGCCACTACAGGCCGCAATCCAAGTTGCGCGAATCGCCCGGTCACCTGCTCGAGCACGTGACGCGGATCGCCAAAGAAGGGCGTTCCATCATGATCGGCCATGCTGACCTGGATCTGTGCAACCCCCTCGTCCATCCAGGGAGCGCAGACGAGTGAATCCTCCACCGGGATGCACGAGCGGTCAGCGTCCCCATCGTCGAAACCGAGGCCCGTTGCCTCAATCGTGTTACCAAGGGCATCCATTGCAAAAATGGATCCAGGCAGACGGAAGGCGCCGGCATACACGGCCGGCAAGGCATCGATCTTCAGCCGTTTACCGCGCGGTGTTGACAGCAGATCGGGTAGCAACACATCCACGAAGTGAGTCTCGGGATGCGTCTGAGCGAATGTCTCGAAATCAGGAGCATGGATTGACATGATGCATGGCAGCTCAACGTTGGCAGATGAGGTCACGGCCCGTGCGGACGAGGCGTGAAGGGCGTTGTAGCGGCGGGCGCGTCGGCCCGCGCCGAACGTCTAGTTGGCCAACGTACCCAGCAAGATCTGCCGGCCCGAGAGGGAAATCGTGGGGCCTTCCAGGGCGCGACCCCGGTGCCCGTGGGGCACGAGCCGTGTTGTCGCCGGCTTGTAACCTGGATTGCGCATTACCCGAGTATGCACGCATAGGAGCCGAAAGCCCAAGCTACACTTGCAGTGCAGAAGCACTAACTGTATAGGTCAGATAGTCAGTACAGTTCATCCATGTCGAACATCGATCCATCCGAATCCGGTTCCCGCGCAGCCTCCCTCGCCGCCGGGCTGCGTCGAAAAATAGCTGCCGGCACGCTGACCCCTGGCGCCCGCATGCCTTCCGTCCGTGCGCTTGCCAAATCAAGCGATGTCAGTCCATTTACGGCGGCGCGTGTGTACGACGTGCTGGTTGCCGAAGGGCTGGTCGAAGCCCGCCGTGGCAGCGGTTACTTCGTCGCGCAGAACAGCGAGTTGTTGCGGGCGCGACCGCCTGCCACGCCAGAGTTGCCGGCGGACTCGATCTGGGTGGTGCGGCGGGAGTATGACCCGCGATTGGTGCGTGTAGATGCGGGTTGCGGGTGGTTGCCTCCGGACTGGTTGTTTGCGGAGGGAGTGCGTTCCGCCCTTAAGCGGGTCGCCCAGCGCCCTACCGCTCATGCAGGCCGCTATGGCAGCCCTCACGGACTGCGGTCGCTGCGCAGACATCTCGTCAGCTACATGGCGCAGCGCGCAATTACCTGCTCCGAGGATCAAGTCGTGTTGGTACAGGGCGCCAGCCAGGGACTGGAGTTGTGCATTCGGTCGCTGACCCGCCCGGGCGACTCCGTGCTCGTTGACGATCCCTGCTATCCGTACCTGTTGGAGATGTTACGTTCTCATGGGGTGAAGCCTGTTGGCGTACCCCGCAAATCGACGGGCCCCGACGTGGATGCGCTCAATGAGATCGCGCTCACGGCCCGTCCCCGGGTGTTTTTCACCAACACCACATTGCAGAATCCGACCGGGACCACCACTACTCCTTCGGCAGCCCACGCGGTTTTATCGGCCGCGGACCGCTATGACTTCACCATCGTGGAGGACGATATCTCCTGCGAGCTGGCACCCGTTCGAACGGCAAACCTGGCCTCCCTGGATGGGCTGCGCCGCGTGCTCTATGTCAGCAGCTTCTCCAAGGCCATTGCGCCCAACCTGCGAGTGGGGTACATCGTGGCCCGCGATGAAGCGGTGCAGACCCTGCTGCGGGTCAAGACCATTACATCACTGTCGTCGTCGGAGCTGTCCGAGCAACTCGTGTTGTCCATCCTTACCGCGGGCCGCCATCGCACTCACCTGGAACGGCTTCGCCAACGGCTCCACACCGCGCAGGAGAAAGTTTCGCGCCGCCTTACCGAAGCGGGCGTACAGCTGGCGCACCGAACGGACAGCGGGATGTTTCTGTGGGCGCGCCTACCCTCCCCGCTGGATTCCCGCACCATCATGCAGCATGCGAAAGCCAAGGGCATCCTGCTCGCCCCCGGCGAGCTGTTCCGGCCTGATGGCCGCTCTACGGGTCATTTCAGGTTCAATGTCGCCTATGCGGACAATGAGTTGCTGTATACCTTCATCGAGAAGTTGCTGGCGTGAGCCGAGCGGCTGGTTTCACGTTATCAATTCCCTACCGATAACAACATGCGCGTGCCGGCAGTGAGACGCACGGTGCGCGCATTGGCCAGGATGACGGAGCTGCCGTTACTCGGCACGGTGTTGGGCTCCAGACTGAGGTCCTCCAGACCAAACACTCCGCGGCTGGAGGCATAGAGAGTTCCGCTGCTGTTGAGTCCCCCGATTGCACCGGGCGAGGGTTTGAGTTCCTCGTGCCGGTTGCCGCCCGTACCCAAGGCACTCGAGTCGTCGGAAGGGATGGTGCTCGATGCACTGACCATGTTGCCAACTGCCGCGCTGCCACCGCCGAATCCGCCACCAAAGCCGCCCAACGAGGAGTCCCGGCCGCTCGGCGCGCCCGCCGGTGCGGCGAGAGCGTAAAACGCCGTGTGCAGCGGTACCTGGCGGCCATCCTTCAGGTCGGCGCGCTCGAACACAATTCCCAACCTCGCCTGCTCGCCGGCCCTGGCGGCCGGCTGCGCCTCCGTCACATGTCCTATGAGCTTTGCGCCGCGAGGGATGACGACCATTCCGCCGGCCTTCACATCTTCAGACGTCCGGGCCTTCACGGCGTCGCCGGGTTTGCTTTTGCGCGCATCTACGGTGTCCGAAAGAACACTGTTCAGGGTTGTGCCAAACTCGAATTTGACTCCCGGTGCAACACTTTCGCCGGCGCCGTCCTGGGCGATGCCCAGACCAGGCAGCAGAAATCCCAACCCTACAACCAGCACTGTTATTTTCATTCCATGCTCCACATCTCCACGGCGCACGCTTTGCGCCGCGGCCTAGTGTGCAAAATGTGGTATATAGTCCGCAAGTCCCGGATGCCAACAAATGCACGAATCCGACACGCGTCGGGCGCGTTGTGCGCCCGACGGTGCGATCGAAGGAGTTGGAGCCGATTATTGTCGGTTGATTCGCGGGTTGCCGCCGCGGCGATCGTCGCCGCCGCGGCGATCGTCCGAGCGCTGCTGCTGCGGAGGCTGACGAGACTGGGGAGGAGCTGAGCGAGGCGCCTCCTGCCGTGGCTGCTGCACAGCGCGCGGCTCAGGAGCCCGGAACTCCTGACGCGGTTGCTCAATCGGGCGCTGCTGGAATTGCGGGCGTTGCTCAACCGCCCGCGGTTGCTCGACGGGCCGCGCCTGGAACTGCGGCGCCGGCTCGGCTGCGCGCGGTTGCTCAGGCCGGGCCTGGAATTGCCGGGGTTGCTCGACCGCCCGCGGTTGTTCGATCGGCCGCGCCTGGAACTGCGGGCGTTGCTCAACTGCCCGCGGCTGTTCGATCGGCCGCGCCTGGAATTGCGGCGCCGGTTGCTCGGGCCGGGTCTGAAACTGCCGGGGTTGCTCGACCGCCCGCGGCTGCTCGATCGGCCGCGCCTGGAACTGCGGGCGTTGCTCAGCCGCCCGTGGTTGTTCGACCGGGGGCGTTGGCCGCACCTCCTGCGCCTGCCGCCGGCTCTCCTCGGTGTTTTGCATCCGATATTGGTCGTTCTGGCGCATCTGGTTCGCCGCCGGGCGATCGTTGCGGAACGACGCGCCGGGTCCTGCTTCCTGCCGCGGTGAAGGAGGAATTGGAGTCGCGTGCAGCGTACGCTCGCGCTCTTGGATGCTCGGCTCACGCCGAGTCTCGATGTTGGGCCGCGCGAGTCCGGCACCACCTACCACTCTCACCCGCGGATTCGCGGCGGCAGGTTGCAACTGCGTCACCTCCGAGCGGGCCAGAGGGCGCCCACCATTGGCACGAATTGCCTGTTGCTGGCGCTCGAATGGAACGGGAGCAGGTGGCGGCGCCGTGCGGGCTACGATCGGCCGATTCACGAACGCCGCGGGGGGCCTGCGCACATTCATGTCAGGCCGCCGGCCCAATACGCTCTCACGAACCGGCGCAATTGCCGGCCCCTCGCCATGGGCGTTGAAACGAGTGAGTTCACGCTCGGGTATACGCATCGTGTTGCCGTAAACCCGCCGGCCAGAGGTAAACACGTCCTGAGAAACGGCAACCACCGCGCCCGGCCTGCTGCGGTTCACATAGGTGACGTTGGTCACCCTGTTCTCGTACACGTTCGTGATGTACGTAGTGTTTACGAATGTCGTGTTGGTGACGTTGACGTTGCGGACGTAGTTGTGGCTCACGCGATAGCCCGGTACATACACCTCTCGAGGCCCTAGCGGGAACCAGCCGACACCTGCACCGCCCCCGACTGAAATGGACGCATGGGCACCTGGGCTTCCAACCCAGGCAACGAGTGCCGGCGCATAAACCGCCCGCACGTGTCGTGGTCCGGGCACCCAGCACCACCGCGTGCCACGATAAGCCCAGCGGCCGTAATGAAACGGCGCAAAGCCCCAGGGCGCATCGTCCACCCACGTCCAGCCCCAGGGTGCAACCCACACCCACCGACCGAACTGATACGGCGACCAGCCGGCCGCGACCACGGTCGGCGTCCAGACCGGACCGTACTCGGGCGTCGATTCCCACGTACCGTTGTCAGCCAGGTCATCAGCTCCCGTGACGTCGGGTGATACGTATTCGCTCGTCTGGGCCTGTGCCTGCTCAGAGCGGTGATCGCGTTCGAGCGACCAGGAATCCAATGCGTCAGGAGCGCCGACCGAAGTTGCACTCGCCGTCACCTGATCGGTGCCAATGAACGTGGATGCCTGTTGAGTGTGTAGCGGCACACTCTGCCCTGCGGCACTAACCTCTGCATCGCCGCTACTGACTTTGACGACTGTAGTGTCGCCAGCCTCGTTGACCTGTACGCGATAATCGCCAGGGCTCTGCAGCGTGACGGCAACGTTGGGAGTATCTATCTCGAACGACTGGTCTTCGCCCAGGTCGCGTACATGCACGATGGCGCTACCCGCCGTGATGTTCATCTGCGCGTTCTGATCGTCGAGATTCAGGAAGGAGAATCCCGTCATGCTTCCAAGCCTGATCACCGCTGAACCGATATCCAGCTCGGCGCGCGAATCCCGGTCTGTCCACAGCTTGTCACCCGTGGTCAGAGGCCGGTTAACGGTGGGGTCCGCCCAATCCTCAACGCCAGCCGGCTGCAGAGAAACAGATCCGTTTGCGTAACTGAGGCGCGCGACGCGCCCGGGCGGGTCGGACCCGGGCGGGCCAGCCTCATCGTCCGCGAATGCGATCGACATGCTGAGCAACGACAGCAGCACGAGGGTGGCCAGACTGGCCCGGTGGCTTTGGAAAATGGAACGGCTGCTCATGCGTTGCGCCCCTCACGTTCTGCAAATGACCTTCCTACGTTACCGGATCGCTACTGCTTCCGGTTGGCCCGCAAGGCTCCCCTTAATACAACGCTTCAGGCCGTGAACAGGGCATGAACGCCCTACCGGAATATGTACAAGAGGAACGAGGGCCGATCGGGGGGTCTTATCCTGCGAGCAGCCGGGAACGCCGGGCTCGTCGGTGGGGCCGCCAATGGGCCAGGGCAAGCAGAATTGCCGCCCCGCCGAGCACCTCGTGAATGGCCCCCGCGAAATCATGCAGGCGGTCAGTCGTGTAATAGAGTGCGTAGCCCGTGAGCGCCAGAACGGCGGCAACGCTGGCAATACCCACGCCCGACACCCGCTTGATCGTCTGCGGCCATCGGTCGCTGACGTGCCGGGCCGTAATCCAGCCCAGAAGAAAGACGGCGCCTACAGCAATCCAACCGTGAATCCTGAGGATCGCCGGTGACCAGGGATGCTCCACAGTCCCGAAATCGGAAGGGCGCGCGAAGAAGTAATGCAGGAGCAGCCAATAACAGCCACTCAGCCAGAGCGCCCCGAAGGTCAGCAACACGGCGAATCTGAGGCCCCCCGACATGCGCTGCGGATATTGAACAGCCATAGGTCGTTCAGGCCGAAGGGCTGCCGTCGGTGCGCAGGGCAACCTGCCACAGCGCCGTTATCCACCGTACGCCCTGCGTCACGTGCTCGCAGGACAAGGTCGCACCAGCAATGTTCTTGATGTCAGTTCCAAACCGCAGATGGTCGAGTCCGGCGCGCCCATCGAATTGATTCCGCCAGGCATTCCCGCGAATTTCGCCACCGTGGCTCTCCCGGTAGGAGAGAACCTCCAGCGTTCCCATGCGGCCGGAACGATCGATACCGACTGCATAGGTGATCATGTCCTGGCGCCCGAGGACTTCATCGACGAACACATACCCCAGCAGATCGCCGCCCTGTAGAGCTTTCCAGGCGCGCAGCGACCGATGCGGAGGCTGCGGGCCGGCGAGACCAGTCACAGTGGTCTTCTGGGCGGGACTCAAGGCGAGGACCACCTCGTCGAAGCGATCGGCGTGCGCGAACAGCCCACGCTGCGCGGCATCGATGGACATGTAGTCAGCGGCAACTGCCACCTCCGCCGGGGGGGCGAGGAGCGCTGCCAGTCCAGAAGCGGCAAGAAAGGGTATCCGAGCCACGGGTTGCCTTGACAATAATGCAAATGCGAATCATTCTTAACGCTTATAGGATAACGCGTGAGCACGGTCAAGCGACTCCGCATTTCGTTGGGCACGCTCGTCGCCGTAGAGGCGACCAGCACCTCCCCAGGAGCTGCCGAAGCTGCAGTCGAAGCCGCATTCGCGGTGCTGACACAGCTGAGTCAGCGCCTGCATCCGCATTCCGCGGAAAGCGACCTTGCAAGAATCAACAACGCGCCACCGCAGACCTGCGTGCCGGTGCACTCGACCACCTGTGATCTATTGAATCTGGCGCAGCGGCTTAACACGTTGACCCATGGCGTCTTCGACCCTTGCCTCCCCGCGCGTGCGGGACGGCTGCAGGACATCGAAGTTTCCAACGGCCGGCTCTTCTGCCATGCCCCGGTGGCGCTCGACTTCGGGGGTTTTGCGAAAGGCTATGCCGTGGACTGCGCGATCGAGGCGTTGATGAGTCACGGATGTACCGCGGGACTGGTCAACGCCGGTGGGGACCTCAGAGTGTTTGGTACGCGTACGGAGTCCCTCTATTTCCGCGGACCTGCGGGTGGACTGACGCCAATCGAGCTCTCCAATGCAGCACTGGCAGTCAGTGATGCGGACTCTCGGGATCGCCCTGTAGAGCATCAGGGTTACTACATCAGGGGCCTCGCCACCGCCACGCGCGGCCGCCACCCGGTGTCTGCGCGCTACGCTGCCGTCATCGCAAAAGAAGCGGTTGTCGCCGACGCCCTGACCAAATGCGTGTTGTTGTGCCCCGGCCCAACAGCCAGCCAGGTGTTGAAGGCGTACGGCGCCACTCAGCCACTGGCTCAGGCGCAGCCTCCTGGCCTGACGCAGCCTGCTGGCCGCACGCAGCCACCTGGCCGCACGCAGCCCGCCTCTCAATAGATCCGTCGCTGAATCCGCCTCCGATCGTTTCCAACAACCTCTTCCGGTGACTCGGCAGTGCCGAGCGGCTCCTCTTCCTTGACCGGCTCTTCGGCAGCCCCATCATCGAGGACAAAGCCACCGGCCTGCCGGCTCCACAACTGATGGTAGCCTCCGCCCTGGGCGAGCAACTCCTCATGGGTGCCATCTTCCACGATACGGCCCTGATCAAACACCAGGATCCTATCGAGGTGTGCGATTGTGGACAGCCGGTGTGCTACCACGATGACTGTTTTGTCCTGCATGACATCATTCAGCGTTTCCTGGATTGCCTGCTCGGTGATCGAGTCGAGGCTCGAGGTCGCCTCATCGAGGATCAGGATCGGCGCGTTCTTGACCACGACCCGCGCAATCGCAATCCGCTGGCGCTGACCACCCGAGAGCTTTACGCCGCGCTCACCGACCAGCGACGCATATTGCTCCTTGATCTTCATAATGAACTCGTGCGCATGGGCCTTGCGCGCAGCATCGACCACCTCCTCGTCCGTGGCCTCCAGGCGCCCATAGCGGATGTTCTCGAGCAGACTGCGATGAAACAAGTTGGGATCCTGGGGTATCAGGCTGAGCTGCGAGTGCAGTGAGTCCTGGGTCATCGCCCGGATGTCCTGGCCGTCGATGAGTATCCGTCCCGATTGCGGATCGTACAGGCGCAGAATCAGGCTCACGAAGCTCGACTTTCCGGAACCCGAGAATCCCACGAGACCCACCCGCTGTCCCGCCGGAATCGTGACACTCAGATGTTGGAAAATGGGCTGCTCGGCCGCATACGCAAACGACACGTCGCGAAACTCTATTCGGCCGCGCTCGATGGTCTTGCGCACGGCACCGGGCACATCGACGATCTCATGCGCCCTGACGATCGTATGCACGCCATTGGCAATGTTGCCGAGATACTCGAAAAACTCCAGAAAGCGGCGGCTGAGATTGCGCGCCTCGTTGATGATCAACAGCGTGGTCGTGACCGCGACCACGAATTCCGCAACAGAAATCTCGCCGCGGCCCCAGAGCTGCAGCGCGTAGTACAGCACACCGATCTTCAGCACGGCTGCGGCCGAATACTGGAACCAGCGTACGCGCTCCGAATACGTGTTTGATTTCATGACGGCGCCCAGCTCCCTGCCGAGCTGCGCATCCAGATACTCGCGCTCGTAGCCCAACCGCGCAAACAGACGCGTACTGGTGAGATTGGTCACGGCGTCGACGACCTTACCCGTGGTTTCGCTGCGCGCGGCGGAGGCGGCCACCGCAAACGGCCGAGTGCGGGTGGCCAGCCAGAAGGAGGCTGACACGAAGCAGACGGCCCAGATACTTACGAACTCGGCCAGGCCTCGGTGGGCGCGGTCGAGCATGAAGATGGCGACGCCGAAAACGATCACCATGGGATAGAAGTCGAAGATGAGAGTCCAGATGGTCTGCGAGTAACCCATCGCGGTCTCGCTGATCTTGTGTGCCAGCGAGCCGGCAAAGTCGTTACTCAGGAACCGGTGCGAATGATGTTGCAAGTAGGCGTACATCGCACGGGTGACCGCCTGGCGCTGGCGCGGGCCGACGTAGATCTGGCAGGCGCCCCCAGCGCGGCTGAAGACCACTTCACCGATCGCGAGCGCGACGAACAGCCACAAAGGCCCGCTGAGGTGGGCCACCAGCGACAGGGATTGGTCCTGGGCCTTCGTTACCGCCTTGATGATCTGGCCCGTCGCGTACGGAATGAGAATTCCGCAGGTGGAGTTGATCGTCTCCAGCACGAGCATCGCCACGTACCACCATCGGAACCCGGCAATGAAGTAGGCAACGAAGCGGAATGGCGTAGGCGGGAGCGGAGGCGCACTGGGCGCGCGTTGCACGAAATCGTCCATGGGGATGCGATCGTACCAAAGCGGCGCCCGTGCCATGGCGCGCCCTCACCGCCGGCCAGTACTAATGAAGCGGCGCGAACCCGTACTTGCGGAATACCTCTGCGGCGGGCTTGGAGCGCACAAAGTCAACAAACTGCTGCGCAGACGCTCCGCCGTGAGTAGTCAATGCGATTGGATACGTGATCGGCGGATGCGTGTCAGCCGGAAACGTAGCGACGATTTTCACCTTCTTCTCCGCCAGCGCATCGGTCTCATACACGATACCCAGCGGCGCCTCGCCGCGAGCAACGAACGCCAATGCGGCCCGAACGTTTTCCGCGCGCACGATCTGGCCGGAAATCCTGTCCCAAGCACCAAGCTTTTCCAACGCGGCTTTCGCGTACTTACCCACTGGCACCGAGTCTGGGTCACCCGTGGCGAGTTTGCCCTGCGGGCCTAACGCCGCTCGCAAGTCGACCCCTTTCTTGATGTTCACGGCAACCGTGCTATCGGCCGGTGCAATGATCACCAGGTGATTGCCCACCACGTCGTGACGCGAACCCGGCTTCAGCAGCTTGCGCTGCTCCAGGTAGTCCATCCATTCGAGGTCGGCAGAGAAGAACACGTCCGCCGGTGCACCCGCCTCGATCTGCTTCGCGAGCACGGAGCTGGCGGCCAGCGAGGATTTCACCGGCATCTTCGCTTGTTCGGTGAAGGCCTTCGAGAGATCGTCCAGTACGTTCGTCAGTGACGCCGCGCCGAAGACCAGTACTTCATCCGCAGCCACGGCAGCGCTGCTACCCGCCGCGCATGCCACCAACAACAACCAGACGGGCCAGAATTTTCGCATGACGCCCCAGCGCTACTATTGGATATATTCACTGGAATATAGCGCAGGGTAAGAGGCGCGCGCTCAACCATCGATGCCCGCGCTCAGGTCAGTGACGCTTCGGTCCGCCGGGACTTGGTGGCTTCAGCACGTAGCCGCTCGCCGGCTTTGCGGGACTGGGGTTCGCCGGATTGGCTGGATTGGCCTGATTGGGGGGGGTGGCGGGGTTGGCCGCGCTGCCGGGATTCGCCGGTCCCGGTGGATTCCCGGCCGTTGACGGCGGCTTGGCCGTATTGGAACCGGGGCTCGGGTTGGACGCAGGCGCCCTCCCTGTGCCCGGACCCGGAGGCCTGACTGGGTTTGCGCCACCCGGCCTCACAGTGTTGGTTCCCGGTGCATTTGGGCTTGAGCTCGGGTTGGGCGTCATGCCTTGCGACGCGCCGCGAGGCGGCGTCTGCTGGCCGGCGGCCCCGGGTGGTCTGCCAGCGCCCGAGGTGGCGCCAGAAGCGGATGTTGTGGCCCCCGCGGCAGTCGAGCCGCTGGTGCCGCTCGCAAGTGCCGAGCCTCCTGCGGCGGCCGAGCCGCCCGCAACGCCCGGGCCGCTCGCAGCGGTGGAGCCTGTTGCAGCCGGACCCGTTGGTGGCGACGCCGATGTCGCTGGCGACGTCGGCGGCCGCACCGTAGCGGCGGGCTGTGGGATCGGCGACTTGAACGTCCCGGTGGACGCAGTCGATTTCGTCGGTACAGGCGCTTGCGGCGGCAAAACTTCCACCGACAGCGTGAAAGTCCGCTTCTCAGCGGCCTGCAGGGCGCCGACGTTGACGACCTGGCGAGTAACTTCCTCGCCGCGGTCGTTACGGATGGCGATGATCACGAAATACTCGAGTGGCTGTTCGAGCGGGGGGTGGCGAATGATGCCCTCCACCCGCAACGCGGGCGCAGCCGCCACCTGGCGCTTCGCTGCTTCGGAGTCGAAGCGCAGGTGGTGCATGCAGCCCGGACAGATACTGAGGCTTTCGAGAATCGTCGCCTTACAGTGAGGACAGGTGCGCGTCTTGCCCGTGGATACCGGGCGAGAGGCTACACTCATGAACCGGTGCCGTATCCCTTGGTGGAGGAGCTACGGCCCTCGCTGTCCCAGCCGAATTCGACTTGGCCGCGCATGCGCGAACCTGCAGCCACCGTCAGGGACCCCGCCTTGACGTCGCCGCTGATCACGCCGCCTTCCAGCAGCTCAACCCGCTTGGCACCGTCGATGTTGCCGAGCAGCTCGCCGCCGACGACGACGACGCTCGCCTTCACCAGGCCTTCCAGATGAGCACCCGTGTCGAGGGTGAGATTGCCGTCAACGTGTACGTCGCCTTTGAAGCGACCCGCGATCCTCACATGACCCGAGCCAACGATCTTGCCCTCGATGGTCAGGTCCGAGGCAATCACGGACTCTTTCATGTCGAGCCGTTGCACTTCCTTGACCGGGCGGCGACCCGCATCGGGACTGAGTGGGGCAACATTGGTCTTGTCCGGCTCACGGGCGTGCGGCGCGGCACCCGTGTTAGGGAGGTTTTGCGCCGGCGCCGGGCCGGGCTGAGAGGTCGTATCTTTCCAGAGCGCCATGAGTAGCCCCCGTTCGGTTGGGAGTGAAAATTACCTGCCGGTCACGCTTACGGCCAGTGTGTCCGGTTGCAGACAGTTGTGATCAAACGATTTAACGGGCCGCAGCACGACCCGCGGGCGGTTGTACCATGCTCTCGGATTAGAAAACTGGTGCACACCGCACAATCGTACCACTTCCCCCTCTTGAATCACTTAGCCGGGGGGCGCGGCCTTTCAGCTCGCGGTAGCAGGGGTCCGAAGTGCATCAAAAAGAATCTTGATGTCGCAGCCCTTGCTGACGTACGCCGCGGCACCCCGCCGTTTCGCCTCGCGGGAGACCTCCTCGCTATTGGCAAGCCCGCTGAACACGATGACGCGCAAGTCCGGCATGGCTGTGGTGAGTTGCTCGATCAGCGGGAGGCCGCTACCGCCCTGCAACGTGAGGTCAAGGATCAATGCGTCGGCACCCGACTCGCGGGCTTTCGGGAGCACTTCGGCAGCGTCGGACACCTGTCCGACACAGTGCATGTCGGGCTCGGTGTCGATGAGCTGGCTCATGACGTCGCTCAGATCGCGGTGATTTTCCGCTATCAGAACCCGTATGGACTTCTGCTCCTGCAAAACCACTCCTTGTGTAGGAATTCGTGAAGGCGTCGGGCGCTGGGTCGCAAGTAGCGTTCCCGCAGCGCGACGCCCGCAACGGCATCAGGAGTCGAGCAAAGCCAGGATCTCCGCGGTCTTCTCCTTCATCAGCGCCTCATTCCCCCGTGACTCCACATTCAGGCGCACGAGCGGTTCCGTATTCGAGCTGCGCAGATTGAAGCGCCATTCAGGAAACTCGAGCGACAGGCCGTCGGTAAAGTCAATTTCGACGGCCTTGCTCTCATAGAGGGCCCGCACGCGGGCCAGTATGGCCTTGGGATCGCCCGTCAGCCGCCGGTTGATCTCGCCGCTGGCGGGAAACAGGCGCATTCGCTCGCCCACCAGCTCCGAAAGGCTCTGGCCGCGCTCGCAGATGACCTGCAGCACCAGCAGCCACGGAATCATCCCGCTGTCGCAGTACGAGAACTGGCGGAAATAGTGATGGGCGCTCATTTCGCCGCCATAGGCCCCATCCACTTCCCGCATCTTCTGCTTGATGAACGCATGCCCGGACTTGCACAGCACGGGTACGCCGCCATGCCTGCGGACGATTTCCTGCGTGTTCCACGTCAGCCGCGGGTCGTGAACGATCCGCGCGCCCGGCTCACGTTTAAGAAACACTTCGGCGAGCAGGCCGACGAGGTAATACCCCTCGATGAACTGACCGTGCTCGTCGAAGAAAAAGCACCGGTCATAGTCACCATCCCAGGCGAGCCCGATGTCGGCCTTGCTGCTGCGTACCACGTCGGCGGTCGCCGCCTGGTTCTCCAGCAGCATGGGATTCGGAATTCCGTTCGGGAAGGTGCCGTCCGGCAGATGGTTGACCTTCACGAACTCAAACGGCAGATGCGGCTCGATCTGGTCGATGATCAGGCCGGCGCCGCCGTTGCCCGCATTCACGACCACTTTCAACCCCGTCAACTTCGAGCGGTCGACGTAACTCAACAGGTGCTCTAGATACTTCGCGCGCAGATCCAGCGGTTGCTCGATGCCCGCCCGCGCAGCCTTGGGAGGCAACGACCGCGACTCGATCGCGGCACGCATCTGCTGCAGCCCGGTGTCGCCACTGATGGGGCGCGACTCTTCCCGCACGAATTTCATGCCGTTGTAGTCGGGCGGATTGTGACTGGCGGTCACCATGATCCCGCCATCGAGCCGCTCCGCGAACGTCGCGAAGTAGGAGCCTTCCGTACCCCACAGCCCGATATCGAGCACATCGCAGCCGCTGTCCAGCAGGCCGCGTTTGAGCGCCGTGGCGAGCTGCGGGCTCGACAGCCGGATGTCATATCCAACCGCCACGCGCCGCGGCTGCACGAGCCCGCAGTAGGCGCGTCCTATGTCATAAGCCAGTGACTCGTTGATCTCGTCGGGAATCCGGCCCCGGACATCGTAGGCTTTGAACGAATTCAGGTTGGTCATGGTGTCAGTTCAGGAATTTGGCTCACTTGCGCCCGTACCGGTCGTCGAAGCGCACGATGTCATCCTCGCCGAGGTACGAGCCTGACTGCACTTCGATGATGTGCAAGGGAATCATGCCGGGATTCTCGATCCGGTGCCGCACGCCGATCGGAATGTACGTGGACTGGTTTTCCTCCAACAGGAAAACCTCCTCGCCACGGGTGACCCGTGCAGTCCCGGAGACGACGATCCAGTGCTCGGCGCGATGATGGTGCATCTGCAATGACAACGTCGCGCCGGGCTTGACCTTCAGGCGCTTCACCTGGAAGCGGTCGCCGTTTTCGATACTGTCGTAGCTGCCCCAGGGACGGAAGACTTCCCGGTGGAGCGAATGCTCGTAGCGTCCCGCCTCCTTGAGGCGGGACACCAGTTTCTTGACGTCCTGAACCCGATCCTTCGGCGCCACCAGCACGGCGTCCTTGGTCTCGACGACCACGTGCTCGCGCAAGCCAACCGCGGCCACGAGCCGGCTTTCGGAATAGAGGTAGCAGCCTTGCGAATCCTCCGCGATCACATCGCCGCGGGACACGTTGCCGTGTGCGTCCGCATCGCAGGCCTCGTGCAGCGCAGACCAGGACCCAACATCACTCCAACCCGCATCCAGCGGTACGACGATGGCCTCAGAGGTCTTCTCCATGACCGCGTAATCGATCGAATCGCTCGGGCATTGCTCGAACGCCTTCGCATCGATGCGCGTGAAATCCAGATCCGATTTCGAACTCTCAAACGCGCTGCGACAGAAGCGCGCGATTTGTGGCGCGAAGCGCTCGAGTTCCTGCAGGTAGCGGCCGGCGCGAAACATGAACATGCCGCTGTTCCACAGGTAGTCGCCGGATTGCAGGAACTGCTGCGCCCGCTCGAGCGAGGGCTTCTCGACGAAGCGTGCAATCCGGTACACACCGGAGACGCCATCCGCGGAGCCGGCTTCGCCCCGCTGTATGTATCCGTAACCGGTCTCGGGGGCGCTCGGAACGATGCCGAACGTCACCAACTTCCCCTCCTGTACCGATGGGAGGGCCACGCGAACCGCCTTCTGGAAGGCCGCGATATCCTTGATGACGTGATCCGCGGGCAGCACGAGTAACTCAGGATCGTCACCCTGCTCCGCGGACGACATCTTCAACGCCGCGTGGGCAGCCAGGGCGATCGCTGGAGCCGTGTTGCGGCCAAAGGGTTCCAGCACGACCGCACGCGGCTCGATCCGCAACTGCCGCAGCTGCTCGGCTACGAGAAACCGGTGCGCGTCGTTGCAGACCACCACGGGAGCTGCCGCTGCAAGTCCCGAGAGACGCAGTGCCGTCTGTTGCAACATCGTGCGCTCACCGGTCAGGGCGAGGAGTTGCTTGGGATACAACTCGCGTGACAGCGGCCACAACCGCGTGCCCGCCCCCCCGGAAAGAATGACTGGAGTGAGCATCAGGAACCTTAGCTTTTTGTGTCGATCAGCCCGGCGCGGTCGTCCTGCCTCGTCCAATGGCGTAGTAGGCAAATCCAAAACGACCCACCATGCCCGGATCATAGAGATTCCGGCCGTCGAAAATGAGAGGTGTCTTCAGAATCTGCTTGAGGCGGTCGAAATCCGGGCTGCGGAATTCCTGCCACTCGGTGACGATACACAGGGCGTCCGCGCCCTCAGCCGCTTCATAGGCATTCTTCGTGATCACGAATCCCTTGCGATCAGCATAGATTCGCTTCGCTTCCGCTGCCGCGACCGGGTCGTATGCGCGCACCTGCGCGCCTGCATCCAGCAGCAGATCGATGATTGCGCGCGAGGGTGCCTCACGCATGTCATCCGTATTGGGCTTGAACGCCAGCCCCCAGACGGCAATCGTGCGTCCCTGCAGCTGATCGGAGAAGTGGCGCTTCATCTTATGGACGAGCACTTCCTTCTGGCGGTTGTTGACCGACTCGACGGCATCCAGAATGCCCGGTGTATGACCCACCTCGTGAGCCGAGCGGATGAGCGCCTGCACATCCTTCGGAAAACAGGAGCCCCCGTAGCCCGTGCCCGGATAGATGAAGCTGTAACCGATGCGCGGATCGGAGCCGATGCCCACGCGCACCTTTTCTATGTCCGCGCCGAGACGCTCGGCAATGTTCGCCAGCTCGTTCATGAAGCTGATCTTGGTGGCAAGCATTGCATTGGCAGCGTATTTCGTGAGCTCCGACGAGCGGATGTCCATCACGATCAGGCGGTCGTGGTTACGTGTGAAGGGCTCGTACAGCGCGCGCATCAGCTCGGTCGTGCGGGGGTTGTCAGTTCCAATCACCACGCGGTCGGGCTTCATGAAGTCCTGGATGGCCGCGCCCTCCTTCAGGAATTCGGGATTGGAGACGACATCGAACTCCACGTTCGCACCGCGGCTGGCGAGCGTGGTCGTGATCTCCTTGCGCACTTTGTCGGCCGTCCCCACGGGAACGGTCGACTTCGTGATGACGATGCAATACCGGTTCAGATGGGTCGCGATCGTCCGCGCGGCACCGAGCACATAGCGAAGATCGGCCGAGCCGTCCTCATCCGGAGGAGTTCCCACTGCAATGAGCTGGAAGAGCCCGTGCTCGACGCCCTTCACCGCATCGGTGGTGAATTCGATGCGGCCGGCCTCGGCATTGCGCTTGATGAGCGCATCGAGGCCGGGCTCGTGGATGGGAATCTCCCCGCGATTCAGGCGCTCGATCTTGCCCGCATCGACATCCACGCAAACGACATGATTGCCCGCATCAGCCAGGCAGGCGCCCGTGACGAGGCCGACGTATCCCGAGCCGAAAATGGTTACTCGCATTCCGGTAAGTTCTTGAGTGACAAGGAAGAATGGGTCTAAAGCCTAAAGCATGACCGCCCGGTCCTCAAGCTTTGCGGCAGCTATTGTGCGGCAGCGGGGCCGGATTGGCGCGCCGACCCGCTTCACGGTGGCTGGCGGGTCGTTCAGCTACCATCGGCGCAATGAAGAACTACTCACTGAAAACGCGAGTGATGGTGACCGGCGGTGCGGGGTTCCTCGGCTCGCACCTGTGCGAACGGCTGCTGCAGAACGGGTGTGAAGTCCTCTGTGTAGACAACTTCTTCACCGGCGCACGCCAGAACATCGAGCACCTGCTGACCAACCCCTCTTTTGAGCTTCTGCGGCACGACATCACTTTTCCGTTGTACGTGGAGGTGGACCAGATCTACAACCTTGCCTGCCCCGCCTCGCCCGTGCACTACCAGTTCGACCCCGTCCAGACGGTCAAGACGAGCGTCGTGGGTGCAGTCAACATGCTGGGGCTTGCGAAGCGGACCAAGGCCCGAATCCTGCAGGCATCGACCAGCGAAGTGTATGGCGATCCCACGCTGCATCCGCAGCCCGAGTCGTACTGGGGCCACGTCAACCCGATCGGTCCGCGCAGCTGTTATGACGAAGGCAAGCGGTGCGCCGAGACCCTGTTTTTCGACTACCACCGGCAGAACGGGGTGGAGATCCGCGTGGTGCGGATATTCAACACCTACGGTCCGCGAATGCATCCGCGGGATGGCCGGGTCATCAGCAATTTCATCGTCCAGGCGCTGCGCGGCGCAGACATCACGATCTATGGCGATGGACAGCAGACGCGGAGTTTCTGCTACGTCAATGACCTCATAGACGGTCTCGTGCGCATGATGGATAACGAGCTGAGTTTCGTGGGGCCCGTGAACATCGGCAATCCCGGCGAGTTCACCATGCTGGAGCTCGCGAATGCGGTCATCAGGCTCACAGGGTCCAGCAGCCGGCTGGTCTTCGTACCCTTGCCGCAGGATGATCCGCGGCAGCGTCAGCCGGACATCACCCTTGCCGCGCAGAAGCTGCAATGGCAGCCGGCCGTGACGCTCGAGAAGGGGTTGCCCAACACCATTGACTACTTCAAGTCGCTGTTGAAGCTCTGACGGCGGTTCACGCCGGCCGCTGCTCGTGCCCCGGCTTGATGCCCGCCTCGGAGCTGCGCCGCTTCGCCGCGAAGTCGGCGATCTTGGCATCGGCCGCATGCGGCACGGTCTGCTTGCGCGTCCAGACGTGATCGCGGATCTCGAGGCCCTGACTGTTGTATTCGGCGACCGATTCCACCAGCAGGCCGAGCGCGCGGTGGCAGTCGAAGGTCGAGAGTGCCACCAACAGATCGTTCAGGATCTGCTGCATGCGCAGCCATGGCAGGCGATGTTCCATCGCCCGCAGGATCATCGGGTGGTCCGTACCGGTGACATTGGTCCCGATGAGCAGCTCCTCGAACAACTTCTCCGCGGTGCGCAGGCCCGTATACTCGATCTCGATGTCCCCTTCGGGGTTGTCCGTATCCCGGACAGTCAGACCCATCAGGTTCACCATGCGGCGGGCCAGGTCATCGATCCGCACGGGCCGTCCCATATCCAACACGAACACATCGCCGCCCTTCGCCATGGATCCGGCCTGGATGACCAGCTGCGCGGCTTCCGGAATGGTCATGAAGTAACGGATGACGTCGGGGTGAGTCACTGTGACCGGTCCGCCCCTGCGAATCTGTTCCTGGAAGAGCGGCACGACCGAGCCGGACGAGGCGAGCACGTTGCCGAAGCGCACCATGCAAAAGCGTGTGCCGCTCGAGCGCTCCTGCAATCCCTGCAGAACCAACTCGGCGAGCCGCTTGGTGGCACCCATGACATTGGCGGGGTTGACCGCCTTGTCGGTGGAAATCAGGACGAAGGTCTCGACGCCGGTTTCCATGGCCGCCTCGGCCGTGTACCACGTGCTCATGACATTGTTGTGTATGCCCTCGACCACGTTGTGCTCGACGATTGGGACATGTTTATAGGCGGCGGCGTGGTAGATAGTCTGAACGCCATACGCTGATAGAACCTCGCGCACGCGTTGCCGGTGGTGAGCATTACCGAGCAGCGGAACGACTTCGACTGTCAGGCGGTCGCGCGCGGCGATCTCATTGAGCTCACGCTCGACCGTGTACAGAGCAATCTCCGACATCTCGAACAGCACGAGCCGGCTCGGACACAGCTGCAGAATCTGCCGGCACAGCTCGGAGCCGATCGAGCCACCTGCGCCGGTGACGAGTACGCACTTGCCGCGGATACATGAGCCGAAGAGCCGCGGATTTGGCGGCACCGGGTCACGGCCCAGCAGATCACCGACTTCAACATCGCGCAATTCGTCGATGCGCGCCTTGCCGGCGATCAAATCCGTCAGGTGCGGCAGCGATTGGACATGCAGACCGAGCGGCTCGAGAGCTGTGAGGATCTCACGCCGCCGCCGCCGCGAAGCCGAGGGCATGGCGAGGAGAATCCGGTCGATCTGCCGCTCACGCACCATCTGCGGCAGAACCTCCAGACCGAACACGGTGAGGCCATTGATGCTGCTGCCCTGCAGTGATTTCTTGTCATCGATGAAGGCAACAGGCTCGAAATCCGGTCCGCCCATCAGCACGGAGGACAGCCGCGCGCCGGCATCCCCGGCCCCGTAGATGGCCACTCGTGCGGCTGACTTTCCGTTGAGCGTGCGGGAAAACAAGTAGCGCACGAAGAAGCGGCTGCCAACTGTATAGAGCAGCGCGAGGGCCCAGAAGATGGCGAAGGCGGACAGCGGGACTTCAGAATTCGACAGCAGCCGGTCGAACACGATGACCACCGCGACCGACAAGGTTACACCGCTGACAACGGTCAACATGGAGCGCGGCCCCATGAAACGGATGACCGCCCTGTAGAGTCCGAGCATCGAAAAGATGACGAGCGAGGCGCTGATGGCAACCAGGAAATACGCCGCGGTGCGCTCCAGCACCGGATCGATCCGATCGAACTTGAGAATCAGCGCCGCCCACAGCGCCACGGGAATCGCCACTGCGTCGGCGAGCAGCATGATGAGCCGCTTCTGCTGACGAGGTAACGCCAGTATTGCTTCGGCAGCCGAAGTACCCATCGATGCGTACCCCCCGGCCTCGTACTTGTCCTTCATGCACTCTCCCCGGGCGCCCAAGACCTCTTAAATCATCCGGTAGAAACGTTACCTTGTACTCGGGCGTATCGACGACGCGCGATTGTAAAGGAATCCAGACGACCAATCGACAACTGATTCAGGCACTTGGCAAACACAAGTCACACTTTCCAACGCCAGGAGCAATCCTTACTCGAAGTTGACCTTAAGCAAGACTCGGTCCCAGCTCTCGCACCCGCGGCGGGTGCGATATTTCGCATCCTCGAGACAGAGCCTGTCGCCGGCAACGGACGGTCGGTGATAGAACCGACAGCATCAGCCGCTTGGGCTGTGACAGGATAGGCGGGTCGCGCAGCCGTTTCTGTTCAATTTCTGCAGCATCCGCCCGCATGCTGGCTACAAACGGCTACATAAACATGCCGCGCCTCACTGCAGGAGGCTGTTTGCCCGGGGTGCCGTTCCAGAATTTACACCGTGCCATTGCAGCGCGGGGCTCAGCTGCGCCGAGTGAATATGGCCCGAACCGTCGCCAGCAGAATCCTGATGTCTCCGATCAGAGTCCGACTGTGAACGTAGTGCACATAGGATGAGAGTTTCTGTGGCAGGATGCGTTCGACGTACATGGCGTGCGGATCGGCCACGCCTGCAAGCAGGCTGCTCTCGTCGGCGAACTCGATCGATGCCCGGTCCGTGATGCCGGGCCTGACCGACAACACGACATCCCGTACTTCCGCAGGATAGAGAGCCACATACTGGGGTACTTCCGGACGCGGCCCTACGAGACTCATCGACCCGAACAACACATCGATCAGTTGCGGCAGCTCATCCAACTTGTACTTGCGCAGCACCGCTCCCACGCGGGTGATGCGCCGATCCGCCCCGACTGTCAGCTGCGGCCCCTGGCGCTCGGCGTGCACCAGCATCGTTCTGAACTTGTGGATCCGGAACGGCCTGCCACAGCGCCCCACTCTCTCCTGCCGGAAAAACACCGGTCCCGCCGAGTCGGTCTTGATCAGGACCGCCACGATGAAGAAAAGCGGTGAAAGCAGCACCAGTCCCGCGAATGCGAGCGCAATGTCGAAGCAGCGCTTCCCCATCACTCCAACACGGCTCTGACGGCGTCAATCACACGAGCGACATCGCCCGCACTCATTCGCGTGTAGATGGGTAGAGAAGCCGTCCGCTGATAGACACTCTGGCTCACGGGAAACATCTGGGGCTCGAGCCGGTAGGTGTCACGCCAGTAGGGGTGCAGATGCAAGGGAATGTAGTGCACGCTCATTCCCACACCGCGCTGGACCATGGCCTCAATGAAACGGTCCCTGTCGATCGGCGCAGCGCTCGTCAGCTGCACGGCATACAGATGCCATGCATGGATATCGCCCTGCAGTGGCTGCGGAGGAGTGATGACAGGCAGTCCCGCCAGGCCCCGATCGAACTCCTGCGCGATCTGCGCGCGCCGCCGATGGAATTGGTCCACCCGCCGCAGCTGGTGAATGCCAATGGCTGCCGCGATGTCCGTGAGGTTGTACTTGAATCCGGGCGCGACGACCTCGTATTGCCACGCGACGCTGCGCGTGGTGAAGCGATCGAATGCATCGCGGCTGATACCATGCAGACGCATCGTTCGAGCGCGCGCAGCCAGAGCCGGATCACGTGTCACGATCATCCCGCCTTCGCCGGTCGTGATGGTCTTGTTCGCGTAGAAGCTGAAAACCGCTGCATCCGTGTCCAGGGTGCCGATCAACTGGCCGGCATGGGTGGCCGGCAAGGCGTGGGCCGCATCCTCTATGACACGCAGGCCGTGCCTCTTTGCGATGGCCACGATCGAAGTCATGTCGGCCGCCCGGCCGCCGTAGTGAACGGCAATGATTGCCTTCGTCCGCGGTGTGATCGCGCGCTCGATCAACGCCGGATCGATGCACAACGTCTCCAGCTGAATGTCCACGAATACCGGGTGGGCGCCCAGGTAACGAATGACTTCGGCAGTGGCGGTAAAGGTGTGCGTCGTCGTAATCACTTCATCGCCTGGCCCAACACCCGCTGCCTCCAGGGCCAGGTGCAATCCCGCGGTGGCGGAGTTGACGCTGATCGCCTGCAGATCACCGCCGCCCAGGTAAGCCGCGAAATCGGCCTCGAAGCGTTTTGCCTTCGGTCCGGTGGTCACCCAGCCCGAGCGCAGGGAATCGACGACCTCGGCAATCTCCTCCTCGCCAATCTCCGGCAGCGCAAAGGGAAGAAAGGGTGGGGAGCTCATGATTCGCCCGGGCCCTGTTTGCACAGGGCGGCCAGAAAGTGGGTACGCAGCAAAGGCACCGCCTCGAGCAGCGCTGCAACCCAGCGCGCCCGGGGCGCGAGCAGGGACGCCAGCGGCGGCGCAAGCACCAGTGATCGATACTTCACGAGGCGGCATTGCGCAAACAAACCGCGCAATTCCTCCCGGGCAACGCGGCGGACATTCGGGTTTGCCGGGTTATTGAATCGGAAATCGAGCACAAAAATGATCCCTCCTTGCCGGGTTACACGCTGCAATTCACTCGCGGCCTGCACGCGCCGACTGTCGTCCAGGATCGAGGTAAACACAAGATTTGCGAAGCAGACATCGAAGCAGCCGGGCAACTGGGGAATCTCGCCATCCTGGCTGCGCTCGATGCGGCAACCCGGCAACAGTGTCCGCGCGGTGCGCACCGCCCCTTCGCGAATGTCCACCCCGGCAACGTTGGATTGCACGAAGCCCCAGGAGGCCAGCCGCGCCATCCAATGCCCATTGCCGCAGCCGAAGTCCAGGGCCTGTAGCCCGGAAATGGCCGCGCGCAACCCCAACTCCTGCAGCATTCGCAGGTAGGCCGCCTCCATGCTTTGCACCCGCTGCAGATAAGCGGGATGAAACTCGGAGTAGTCCCGGTGGGAATCGTACGCCCTGGCGTCGTACACGGACTCCATGCGCGTCGCAAATTCCGAGCGTTCCGGATCCTTATGAGCTTCTGGCAACGATATCCTCCAGCATTGCCACACCCCGCGCGAGAACGACGGGACCGCTCATCCGCTCCTCGACGAAGCGCCGCGCATTGGCGCCGCGGATCGAGCCGAGCGCCCGGTCCGACATCGCCCGCGTCACCGCCTGTGCGATTGATGTTGCATCGTCGGGTGCCACCAGCTCGCCACAGCCGGCATCCCGAATCAGGGCGGCTGAATCCGAGTCGGCGTCCAGGGAGCCGATCACCTGGCGGCCGGCCGACATGTAGCCCAGAACCTTGCTCGGAACTGAAGTGTGCGCATAGCCACCTCGCACCAACACCACCGATACGTCGGACAGTGATTGCAGCTCGCTCAGGCGGCTACGCGGCACGAACGGCTTCACCAGCACATTCGGGTACTCGCCCGAGGCCGCGGCTGACCTGACAGTCTCGAAGTCATACCCCTGTCCGACCAGCAGAAACAGCGCCTGCGTCTGCCGCAGCTGCCGGGCGGCCTCGAGCAGGATGGGCACATTATGAATTCGCCCGAAGGTACCTGCGTACAGCACTACGAAGCGATCTGCAGAGATTCCCCACTCGGTGCGGAGCGGATTGCAACGCGGCAGGGGCACGATGTCGCGCGGATTGATCCAGTTCGGCAATACTTCAATCCGCTCGGCTGCGATGCCTTTTTGCATCAGGCGTTGTTTCATCGATTCACCGATTGCCACGATCCGGCCGGCGTCGCGATAGACCGCGGCTTCCTGCCGCCGCAACAAGGATATGAGCAGCTTGTTGCGCAGATATCCAAGCGCGATTGCCGTGTCCGGCTGTACGTCCTGGATGTTCGGCACAAAGATACTGCCGAAATGCCTGGCCAGCCGCGCCGCGACGAGCGCATCTTCGTTGGGAGGCACGAGCACATACACCAGGTCCGGGCGTGGCAGCCGTCTTCCATAGTGCCACGCCGAGAGCTGGAAAGATTTGAAGTCGAGCGCCCTGCTGATGAAATTGCCGTTGGGCGAAGCCATGAAAGGAACGCGATGGACGTTGACACCGGACACCGTCTCGGTCGCGAAGCGCCTGGCAGAATACCCTGGGAACGCCTGTCCCGCGGGCCAGTTCGGAAAGCCCGTCAGTACATCCACCTGATGTCCATGCTCGACGAGCGCCGCGGCGAATTCAGCCGCGAGAAATGCGGCTGACAACTCCTCGGGCGGGTAGAAATGAGTGACAAAAAGCGCTCTCACTGGCCGGATATTCCCTGCTCAAGCGGATGCAGGCACTCGGTGAGAACCGCGCTGAACTCCTGCGCAAACTGGGCCAGGCGGTTGAGAGCCGCAGCGCGGGCCTGGGCCGCGAGCAACTCGCGCTGCCGCGCATCGGCCGGCTGGTACTGGCTCAGATGTGCCGCCAGCTGTTCGGGGGCATCGGGATTGAAGAAAAGCGCAGACCCCGCGGCCTGCTCGCGATGTACGTTCAGATCGGACAGTATCAAGGGCGTGCCGCTCGACTTCGCCTCTTCGACCGTCGTACTCCATCCTTCGCAGTACGAAGGATTGATCAGCGCAGCCGCCGACTGCATCAGAACCTGGACATGACGATAGGGCACAACGCCCAGCGTTCTGAAATTCTGCGTCAGTCCGCCGCCGTCGACTTCACGCCTGAGGTGATCGAAGTGGTCCCGGTGACGCAGATCGGCGGAGTTGCCTGTGGCGGCGACCACGCACTCGTGTCCTGCCTGTTTCAGCAGTCGCAACGCCCTGACGACGCAAAGATGGTTCTTGTGACGCCAGAACTGGTTGGGCAGGAAGAAGAAGACTTCGGGCAAGCCGTAGCGCGCAATGACTTCGGCACGTTCCGCATCTGATGCGCGTGGCGCCGGAGGAACGGCAAATCGGACGACGCGCGTGCGGCCGCGCGTGGCAGGATAGAAGCGTTCACAGTCCGCCCTGGCATCCTCGCTGCTGAGCATGAATGTGCGGCGCGAGAGGATCCAGGTCCAGCGGCCGAGCCACTTCTGCAGGTGAGCGGCGCGGCTGAACATCCGCGGCAGGTGCCTGTCCTGGAAGTCCGGTATCCAGGCGATCGCCGGCATCGGCAGGCGCCAACCATAGAACTGGGCAGGCTCGAACACGACGTCGATTCGAGCCGCGCGAAACAATTCGACCGCGTTCGCGTCGAGCCCGAAGAGCAGCGCCTGTGCCAGCCGGGGCAAGCGCCGGGAGCGTGAGAAATGTGGGGATCGGATGATATCCACACCTGGAATGGCGCGGAAATCCTTCAAGGCTTCTTCGGAAACCTCCGCACTGACAAACAGCACGGGCGTGACCGCCTCCGACTGGTAAGTTCTCAGGCTGGAGAGCAGATTGACTAGGTAGTGATGTCCGCCGAGCCAACCGTGCCCGCCCAGGAGAGTGAACGCAACGCGAATCACTGTGCGCTTTTCTGCTGAGTCAGGAACCAGCCCACGTAGTCCGCGATGCCCTGCTCAACCGGAATGGTCCATTGGAAGTTCATCGCGGCCAGCAGCTGACTATCGGCCACGAGACTGAACGGGTCGCCCCGACGGACCTTGCCACTGAACGTAATCTGCGCACGGCGGGGCCATGCTGCAAGTACATGTTCGGCGATTCGCTTGATGGGTGTACCCAGGCCAGTGCCCGCATTGATCACGGGGGTGTGTGCGGCAGGCTCCATAAGGAAAGTCAAGGCCCGCACGACGTCTCGCACGTCCGTCCAATCGCGAAGCTCATCCCCGGAACCGCCCAGCTCCACCGTTGCGGCTCCGCCGGACAAGCGCGTGCACAGATCCCAGAGCAACTGCTTCTTGAGGCCGGAGCCGTAAACCGAGAAAAGCCGCACCAAGGTTGAGCGCAGGCCGTAGCTTTGGGCGTACGACTGACACAGCTGCTCCATGATCAGTTTGTGGTATCCATACGGCGAGCAGGGTTGACAGTTTGCGTCCTCCGCGAGAGCGGCACTGTGAGCGGCGCCGTATACCGCCGCGCTCGATATGGCAATGAGGTGCGTTGCCGGTGCCTCCAGGCGCAGCCAGTCCAGCAGGTGCGCGGTTGTCGTTGCAGTACGCTGAAAGTCTTCATGCGGCTGCGCAAGCGCAGCGCCGACAGAGGAGCCGCCGGCAAGGTGAAAGATCACCTGTGGGGGCTCTGCCTGCAGGCGCGCCAGGGACTGTAGGTTGCTCGCCTGAACATCTCCGTTCAGCCACTTCGTGAGACCCCACTCCCTCGCTTCCGCGTCCGCCCAAAGACCGTGTCCCAGGCCCCAGACCTGATGGCCCTCGGCCGCAAGGCTGCGAGCGAGATGTCTGCCTATGAACCCGCGAGCACCGGTAATCCAGACTGTCAGCCGCTTCATGGTCGCGTCGCTATGTCAGGCCGGATCGAGTTGCCGCACCACACGTGCGGGATTCCCAGCGACTACTGCGTAGGCCGGCACATCGCGAGTTACGACGGAACAGGCGCCCACGACCGCGCCCTCTCCTATTGTGACTCCTTTCAGGATACTGGCGCCAAATCCGATCCAGGCCTTGTCCCCGATCACCACCCGCCGCACCACCACGTGTTCCCAAGATTTCTCGCCCCGATGCCACAGCTCTACGTCCGATTTGCGCAGCGGCCAGAAGATCGAATGGGAATCGTGATCGACGATGGTCACGCCCCAGGAGATCAGCACGTCGGCTCCAATGGTCACCCCCGTATGGCATACGATGTGACTTGCGCCGATATACGACCGGTCGCCGATCGTCACGCTCCCCTGCGTGCCATCGAAGTGTACCCAGCACTTGACGATGGATCCCCGGCCGACAGTGAGGCGGTTGCCTCCCGCGCCGCAAACCACCCGCCAGCGGTACAACAGGGTGCCCTCCCCGACGATCACATTCCGCGAAGTCAGCCTACGGATCCGGGTCAGTCCGTTCAGCAACGCCGCCGCATAATTCATCCGAGATCCCCGCAAAGCCCGACGAAGGCGCTCCATTGCCGTGCCTTGCTGTACACCGAGGAGATCATCCGGTGGCCTTCCGACGCGATCGCCTTACGACCGGGCTCGTCTGCGAGGACCTGATCGAGCACCTCCACAGCGTTCTCGGGGGAGGTAAATACCCGCATAGTGAGCCCGTCGGCCATTCCTTCCGGATACTTTCCCGCATCGGAGGCCATCATCGAGCCGCACCCCAGCGCTTCCCAGCAGCGCATGTTGCCACGTTCCGAGCCGGCCATGTCGATGGCGCCGTTCAGCACGATCCGGCTGGCAGCGAGTGCGGAATACAGATCACGTCCGAATACGGGGAGACTGGACAATTTGCGGATCGCGGGTGGCCTGCGGAAACGTCCGAGCGGAGCGAGCCGGCCAAGAAACGTCTCGGACAGCCGGGTGGCGCGGGATGCATCCAGCAGCAGCACGACCCGATGGCGGTCCGCGAGCCGCGCGACGGATTCCAACAGAAGAGCGCGCTTGCGATGATGGCGCGAGTACGTTCCGGTGAAGAGAATATCGATCGGCCTTTCGGAGTTGGACGCATATTCGTCCATGATGGGATCATGCGCCGGCGACAGATACCCTGTTTTGCAACCCTTCGCTGCGAACCGCTCGAGTATGGATGGAAAGTTGCAGACGAGGAGGTCATAAGCCGAGAAATCGGCACCGGGCGAAGGCGCGGCGCGCCAGGCCACGGAGTGCCGGACGCAGCCGGGCAGACTACGCACGAAATCGCTTCCGTAGCGCATCGGGTCCAAGTTGTAGAACACCTCCGTTCGGTGAGCCTCTATTTGACTGCGTAGGATTTCCGCGAGACCGGTTCCGGACGGCAAGGACATCTCCTTGGCCCACGCTCGTTGCAAGACGTCGTCATCTCCATTGGTGAAGAATGCCGATTCTTCTCCCTGGAGGACCGGAAGTAACGTGTGCGCTGCACCGAACCTATCGTCCAGGAACACCTGCAGCAATGCACGGAATCCTTGGGCGTGCGCAGACAGGGCGCGCAACCGGGGGACATACGACCGGTACAAGCCGGCGTTCTGGAACACACGCATCGCTACGCCGGCTGCTCAGTCGGCCTCGCAGTAAACTGCGAGCACATATGTGAGCACCCAGGGCGCCGTATGAGGGAACAATCCGAGCAACCCCCGTCGGATGAGGTGCTTCAGCAGGCCTTTTACCCGTCCCGCACAGTACTGTTCGTACCGTAGAGACGAGGTGAGCACCTGTGACTTGATCACACGAAATCCGCAAGTTGTGAGCAGATTCAGAAACGTCGCCGGGCAATAGAAGTTGATATGCCCGTAGGGGCCGCTCTGAGCAATGGAGCGCTGCACACCAATTCCATTCTCCAACGGAACCTCGAGCACGAAGCGCTTCCCGATCCGCCTGATCTCTCCTAACAGTAACCGCTCGTGCTCGACGTGCTCCAGCACATGAGTCGAAACGACGAGGTCAAAAAATTTATCGGGATACGGGATGTGATATCCGTCAAAGCTCTGACATTCGAGCAGGCGGGACAACCCACGGTCCCGGATGGCCTGCAGTCCGGTGGAGGAGATCTCCACGGCGTACAGGCTTTCGGCGAGATCGCTCTTGTCCAGCAGCTCGAGCAGGCTGCCCTCGCCCGCACCCACATCGATCACCTTTGTGAACCTGCTCGTGCCCACCAAACCTCGAATGTGATCGAAAATGTCGCAGGCAGCGATCCGTCTCTTTTCCGTGACCTCAGTGTCATAGTAGTCCTCGTACATCTGCCGATAGTTTGTGCCGAGTAAGCTCGACATTGAGGCCTCTCCTTAAGGGATCGAGCGGGACGATATCACAGCCCCGCGCGCTCATCTGCGGCTGCCGGCCGTGCCTGCAGCTTACCGCGAAGCCATCGTCAGGGCTTCAGGGTCAGCCGACCCGGCCCGCCGCAACCGGCTGAGAGCGTGCCTGCCACAGATAAATCAGAGCCACCAGCAAGCCGCCGCCACCAGTCAGCAACGCCGTGAAGAAGGAGGCGTTGCTGACGCTGACGATGAATGGGATCCAGGCGACCATCGCCAGTCGACGCCCCCCAGGCGGGAGCATCCCGTTGGTCAGGGCGAGGAATGCGCCGAAGACAGCTCCCATCAGTACAACCCCGGGGTAGCTCAGTGCGGCCAGGCCATCGCTCACCCAGAAGTTTGCATTTGCGTCGAGCTTCGAGCCAACCATGTACAACCCAACCTCTTCTCCGATGGACTGTGCGTAGGGATAACTCACGAACATCGACACCAGGTTGATGTGCGAGAAGTAAGTGTATGGATGACTGGCGAAGAAATCCGCGTAGACACCGCTCAGCGCGCCCGCCATTCCATAAGTACGCATGAAGATCAGAGCGATGAGCTGGACTGCGATCGGATTGTCAGATTCCCCCGCCATCGCAGCCGCCGCCAGTGGCAACATGCAGGAACCGAGGATGAGCACACCGAGGCGGGCGGGCGAAATACTGGGGCGGCGGATCAGGAAGTAATAGAAAATGGGCATCAGCAGAACGGACAGGACGACCGACTTCATCGCAGCCGTCGCGTAGACGAAAATCTGCCCGAAAATCCCCAGCCACAACCAAGCCCTACGCCGCTCCGTCAGCCCCACCGCTATCAGAAACGGATTGATAGCGCCGCTCAGTATACCGCTGGCATAGCCAACGAGGGTTCCTTCCGCGAGATCGGATGCCTCGGCGCGCTGCAGATAGACATCTGCAATGCCGGCCAATTTCAGATTGTTCCCGTACACAGAGAACACGTACGCGTTCAGAACCACAAACAGCCCCAGGACGAGGGTACTCATTTGAGAGCGCGTGACCCTTGGGACGGGAACCCGGATGCTGCACATTGCTCCCAACCGCAAAATTGAGAAAGACGCAGTCAGTGAGCAAACGAATACCAGACCGTCATCCGGCAGCAGCCCCTGCAGCGGGACGAACAACATTGACGGTACATAGACGAAGAAAAACAACATCCAGACGGCAAAGTCGGCCAGGCGCAGCAACTTCGCGGGCAGCATCAGGCCCGAGATCAGCACCAGCGGCACGGACAGCCACAGTACGGGGTGCTCGCCCGGTGAAAGGGGGAAACCCAGGTACCAGTAGCTCGGATACAGGAAACGGAAGTACACGTACACCATGCAGATGCAGAACAACACGACCCACATCATGGCCGCCAGACGGCCGTCCAGCGCCAGCCGCAACGAGGGTCCCGTGTACCCGCTCTCGCCGCCGTGTTGCAATACGGGCGAGCTCATGGCCCGGATACCTCACTGCCACCGCCAGCCGCAGGAAGACTGCGGTACGTGATGAACACCAGCACCCCGTACGCGACGAGGTTGACGGCCACGTGGATAGCCATTGCGGACAGTGGTGGCACATGCAACCTCGACATGACGAACCAGGCAGCCAGAACCACGCTCAGCCGGCACACGTACCAGGCGAAATTCAGTCTCTGCCGCTCCAGCATGAGGAGTGTCATGGTAACTGGCGCCAGCGCAAAGGAAGTCAGCAACAGTGGCGACATGACTTGGGCGAACTGACCCGCCTCGCTCCATTGCGAGCCGAATAGTGACTCGAATATCCAGGGGCCCAGGAGCGCGATCACGATCGCGGGCACGATGCCTATTTTAAGTTGAGCCACCACCAGGCGCTTGTAGAGGGCTGTCGCCTGGGGCGGGTCGGATCTGAGCGCCGCGGAAAATGACGCCATATACACCTGCGACACCGCCTGAACGATGACAGCAATCGGGACTGCGATGCCGCGATCGACGAGCGCATACTGCCCGGACACGGCCGGCCCGAACAAGCCAAACATGAGCATAGGCGTGATGGTCGTTCCGACACTGTCCAGGAGGGAGCCGGGCAGCGAAACGAGAGGATATTCGCGAAATTTCCACGCGAGATGGCGCAAGGTGTGCCCGCGAGCGCGCCAGAATCGGTAACGGGCATCCTTCGCGATCATGCGTGCGTAGGCGTAGAAGAGCGCTGCCAACCTGCCCGTCACGTCGGCAAGCATCAAACCGGAACCGGTTGCAGGTACATATCCGAGGGCCAATGCCGTCCCGGAATTGCCGAGCGCCTGCACGCCACGAGCTGCCGAACTCTCCTTAAACGCCTGCGAGCGCAGGAGAATGTAGGTCAGCGTCTGGAACGCCCCTCCGGCGAGCAATGCAAACGGCAGCAGCCAAAGTGCCTCGGCGAGCGATCCCACGAGACCCGGCGCCCACACATGCAAGACCGCTGCACAGATCAGCGTCAATATGGCCAGCGCGCCATTGATCCACAAGCACAGCCGAGCCAGCGAGAATGCGTGCTCGTCGGTTTCCGCGTTGATGATCGCTACCTCGTAGCGAAGGCTGGCTGCCACCAGCAGGAAACCTACGACGGCCAGAAATATCTGGTAACGGCCGAAATCGGCGGGAGCATACAGCCGGGATAGTAGTGGCAGAGCGGCAAAACTGACGGCCTGTGCGACCAACGAGCCGCGCAGCATTACGCCGATATTCTTTAGAATGTTCATTGACATCGCGCAAGCCGAGGTCCAATTCCGTCGATGAAAGTTGACGGAATGTCACGCGCGTTCTCGCACTCGGGTTCCGACCAGTCATCCAGACAGGTGCGCACGAGGCGCTGACCGGGAAAACACAGCCGAGGCACCTGCCCGAGGAGGCTCCCCCAGAGACTCATTCCCGAACCGGTGCCGATCAGCAGGTTTGCTTGCGAGATCGAGAGCATGTGAGTGATTGCCGGTCGGTCCTGCGCCCTTGTGACATTGGCGCTGGCAAGAAGCGCGGCGAGATCCTCGTCGCTTCCGTCGGAATACACTACTGCCGGTATCTCCATGCCAATGCGCTCGCGCACGCCCTTCAGCATTTCGGCGTACCACTCAATAGGCAATCGGGCGCTATGGGCACCGGATCTCAGCCTCTCGAGGCCGACTTTGGCGAAATCGCCGAGCCGCACGTGGATTGCCACGTGCGGCCCCGAAGACGGAGGAGGCAGGTAATGAGGACGAGTCATTCGCCGCAGCTCACTCGCTAGTAACTGATGGTGTCCCAGAAAGGTCGGGAAGAACCTGTCGACATCACCGGCGAGAGCATTTTTGAACACTATGAGCTGCGCTCTGTCGGCATTGCCCACGGATACACGAGTGAGGTCCGCCGCACTGACTCTGGGGGCGGTGACGAGGATGCGCAGACGCTCGAAGCCGCTTACGTATACATCGGACCGGAACTGGAGAAAGTACACCCGTTTGTCACGCTCCCGGCGAAGCCACGGGCCGAGTGGGAGGCTGAGCCAGCCGGGCGCAAGCATCGAAGCGCCTGTCTCCCGACACCAGATCACGCATCGCGCCCATGCGAGCAGACGGTGGCCCAAGCCGAATCGGCCCAGCTCGGCAAAACCGTAGAGCATCTGTGTTTGCCTTTCCACCCGGCGTCGAGCTATTGACAGAAATCCGCAATCCCCTGCGCCACCGATGTCCATTGGCTTGCCGTCATTTCCGCAAACAGGGGCAGCGAGAGGATGCGGGACTGATTCCGGTGAGCATTTGGGAACTGGGCAGGTGTGTTACCCAGGTACTCGTAGGCAGGAACGAAGGGTAGTGCAATGGGATAATTGATCACGGTTTGTATACCGAGCGAGCCCAGATGCCGCGCCAGCTCGTCACGCCTGTCATGTCTGATGACGTAGAGGTGATAAACGTGCTCCCTGCCCGGGGCAACGGCCGGCGTCGTGATTGCCGGCAGTCCTGCAAGCAGCCGGCCGTATTCCCTGGCGATTGCCTGCCGAGTGCGGGTCCACTGCGGTAGGTGTTGCAGTTTGACCGAAAGAATGGCCGCCTGCAGACCGTCCAGCCGACTGTTGATGCCCTCGATCTGATGATCACCCTTCCTCAACCCACCATGCCGGGCAAACATGGCCATCCGGGTTGCCAGCGAGTCGTCGGACGTGACGATCGCTCCTGCATCGCCCATGGCGCCCAGGTTCTTTCCAGGATAGAACGAGAACGTCGCAATGTTTCCGAACGTCCCGACGTTGCGGCCACCGATCTTCGCCAGGTGCGCCTGCGCGCAGTCCTCGATCACCCACAGCTTGTGTTTGCGGGCGATAGCCATGATCGCGTCCATGTCGGCCGGCTGCCCATACAGATGTACGGGAATGATGCCAACAGTCCGCGATGTTATCTTCGATTCGATCTGCGCGGCGTCAATCGTGTAGGTGTCGGCGTCGGTGTCGCAGAATACGACCCTGCCGCCCGCCTGGGTGATGGTTTCCGAAGTTGCAATCCACGAATGCGCGGCTGTGATTACCTCATCGCCCGGCTTCACACCCAGGGCATGCATGGCCACATACAAAGCGTCCGTCCCGTTGGCGCATGAGACGCAGTGACGGACATCCATCGCCGTGGCAAATTCCCGCTCGAATGCTTCGACGAACGGCCCGCGGATGAACGCCGATTGGCGGATTACTTCGGCGATGGCTGAATCGATCTCGCTCTTGAGGGTGAGGTATTGCGCGTGAAGATCCGCGAACGGCACGGCCACCCGGCCTTCGTTGGTCATGTGAGTCCCTCTGACGGATCGCGTTTGAGTCTGCGTAGCAGACGCGCGGGATTTCCCGCGTACACGCCCGCTTCCTTGATGTCCTTGGTCACCACCGAGCCTGCGCCGATTACTACATCGTCACAGATGGACACCGGTAATATCGTGGCGTTGGAGCCGATTGACACCCGCGAGCCGATCCGGGTCCCCTTCCATAACTCCTGCCGGCCGCGCGCGGGCCCGCCGGTGGCGAACAGATCGTTGATGAACATGACGCCGTGAGCGACGACACAGTCCTCGCCGATTTCCACCAGCTCGCAAACGAAGGAATGCGACTGGATGCGCGAGCGGGCACCTATGCTGACTCCCTTCTGAATCTCGACGAAGGGACCGACGAACACCTCGTCCCCCAACCGGCATCCGTAGATGTTGGCCGGCTCGACGATCGTGACATTCTTCCCGAACTGCACGTCAACCACGCGAGCCTGCTTCCGTGTGGCCGGGCTCACGCGCGCACCCCGAGGCGGCAGCGGTTGGGCTTGAACCGCAGCGGCACTTCCCGCCCGGTCTCGATCGACTCGTAGATGGCGCTGATGAGCTCGAGGCTCTTGCGGCCTTCCAGGCCGTCGACCAGCTGCTGTTTGTCGTGAAGTATGCAGTCAACGACGTGCTCGTAGTAGGCCTGGTGGCCGAAGCCGTACACGTTGGGCGGATTCACGGAATATTTCTGCATCACGGTCGCATCCTCGTCATCCGCCTGCGAGAAGTTCCACACCTTCATCTCGTTCACGGCGAATCCGCCGATCTCGACCGAGCCGCGCTCTCCCAGAATGGATATGGAGCCCTCGAGATCCTTGGGCCGCGCAGCCGTCGTGGCCTCGATGACGCCGAGCGCCCCATTGCGAAAGCGCAGCAGGACGACGGCGGTATCCTCCGCTTCAATATCTACGAGCGCAGTGTTGGCTTTGGCGAAAACGCTGTCCACCTCGCCCATCATCCACTCCAGCAGATCGACGTGGTGACTCGCCTGGTTGCTGAGGACACCCCCATCGAGCGCCCAGGTGCCGCGCCACGCGTCCTGGTCGTAGTAGGCTTGCGTCCGGCACCAGCGAACCCGCACGGTACCCATGACCAGCCGGCCGAAGCGGCCGGCCTCCAGAGCCTGCCGCAACTTGATCACCGGAACATTGAACCGGTTCTGCTTGACCACGAACATCCGGGTCCCGGCCCGATCGCATGCCTCGATCATCGCATCAGCATCATCAAGCGTGAGCGCCATCGGCTTCTCGACGACGACGTTACGTTTGTACTGGGCAAGCGATACGACATGCTCGGCGTGGTTGCCGCTTTCCGTGAGGACGACTGCGACATCGGGCGCTACCGTGCGCATCATCTCGTGCATGTCTGCAAAGTGAGGTACGCCGTACTGGCGGCCGAACCGCTCGGCCTTTGCGGGCACCACGTCGCAAACGGCCGCGAGCTCTGCTCCTGCAATCTGCTTCTTGCCCAGCAGCTCGGCATGCCGCACCGCGATGCGGCCGCAACCTATCAAAGCAAATCTCAGCATTTACTCCCCCCGCGTCGTGAGCGAGGACATCGAGCGGTAGCCTCCGGCCGCGCCGCCAGGGGGCGGCCTGCGGGCCAGCAGCAGCACGGCTGCCGCTCCGAGCGCGAGACCCAGCGCCAACCCTTCCGCAATCAAGAAGACCTTCCTGGGCTTGACGGGATCGTCCGCATCCGCCGGCAGCGCCTTGTCCACCACACGGAACGCATAGTCCAGATTTACGTTTGCAAACATGTGCTGCTTGATCTGCGCCTCGATCAAGTGATTGATTGCTTCACGAGTCGCCACCACGTTTGTCTTCGTCAGCTCCTGCTCGAGATAGCCGACGTAGGCTTCGGCCTTTTTGATCGCCCGTGCGCGCATTTCCGCATTCAATCTCGCGACGAGATCGTTTGCCCACTCCGCCGCTTCCAGGCGGTCCTTCCAATCGATCTGCAGTGCAACCAGGCCCGTCTTCTTGTCGCGAACGACCGTGCGGATGTTCTTGTCGAACAGTTTGTAAGCCTTTGCCAAGGTGGGCTGCTTGCCCGGCGGCACGTTCCAGCGCTGCGTCCGGGCATCCCACAGTTTGGGATACAGTTTGGGCAACAGGTCGTGGTCCCGGATGAAAGCCTCGGTGAACTCGCGCGATTGCATGACTGCAATCGCCTCCTCCAGATCAGCGCTGTTGCCACCGATGTTGACCCCCGCAAGAGCTGCGAGACCACCCAGTTGGCCGAGCGCCGACCCCATGCCTCCGCCCAGGCCCTCACGTTCGGCATTGGATGCCGCCAATACCGTGATCGCGCGGTACTCGGGCTTCATCAGGAATGCGGCAGCAGCGAACGGCGCTGTACACACCAGGACGCTCACGAGGAGCAACAGGCGCTTCGTCCACAGACGCGAGAACACATCGCGCAGGTCGATCGTGCGGTCCTCGTACCGCTCCTGAATTTGAGTAATCAATCCGCCACACCAATGACACCGGGCGGATCGAGCGGGCAGCCTGGCACAGCCTCACTCATGGTAGCGATAGGTTTTGAAGCCCTCACGGGCCATGAGCGCATCGCGCCGTGCAGCTTCCAGATCTGCGCTGACCATCTCTTTCACCAGATCCGCGAAGGAGGTCTCCGGCTGCCAGCCGAGCCGCTGTCGCGCTTTGGACGCATCGCCGAGAAGCGTATCGACCTCCGTCGGGCGGAAGTAACGCGCATCGATTCTGACAACCGTCCGCCCTGTCTGCGTATCAATCCCGTGCTCGTTCACCCCCGAGTCACGCCATTCGATGTGCATGTCCAGTTGCGCGGCCGCCAGCTCCACGAACTTGCGGACCGAGTGCTGCTCGCCGGTCGCGATCACGTAATCCTCGGCCGCGGCTTGCTGCAACATCAACCATTGAACGCGCACATAGTCGCGCGCATGGCCCCAATCGCGCCTGGCATCGAGATTGCCCAGGAACACACACTCCTGCAGTCCTTGCTTGATACGCGCGAGGCCCCGGGTGATCTTGCGTGTCACGAACGTCTCGCCCCGCAGCGGCGATTCGTGATTGAACAGGATCCCATTGCAGGCATACATGCCGTACGCCTCCCGGTAATTGACCGTTATCCAGTATGCATACACCTTCGCGGCGCCGTACGGAGAACGCGGGTAGAACGGCGTCGTCTCCGTCTGCGGGATCTGTTGCACCTTGCCGTACATCTCCGATGTCGAAGCTTGATAGAACCGCGTGGTGTTCGTCAGGCCCACGATGCGAATGGCTTCGAGCAGGCGCAGTGTGCCGAGCGCATCCGAGTTGGCCGTGTATTCGGGTGTTTCGAACGAGACGGCAACATGGCTTTGTGCGCCAAGGTTGTAGATCTCGTCGGGTCGCACCTGCTGCACTATGCGGATCAGATTCGTGGCATCGGACAGATCTCCATAGTGAAGGATCATCCGAACGTCTTTCTCGTGCGGGTCCTGATACAGGTGATCGATACGATCCGTGTTGAAGAGGGAGGCGCGACGCTTGATGCCGTGCACTTCGTAGCCCTTCTGCAGCAACAGCTCCGCCAGATAGGCGCCGTCCTGCCCGGTAATGCCGGTTATCAGTGCTCTTTTACTCAACCTGCTCTCCACGCAAACGACCACATTATACCCGGTTTCCCGCCGGCAGCGGGCCGGCACACGCACTCTTGCCGCGGCTCATTCCCGCAAATGGCCGCTGTTTTCCAGAAACCACGCATAAGTGCTCGCGATCCCCGCGGGAAGCTGAATCCGTGGGCTCCAGCCCAGGGAGCGCAGCCGTGAAACATCCAGGAGCTTGCGCGGAGTGCCGTCGGGCTTGGAAGGATCGAAGCGCAGCTCGCCGGTGAAACCTACCGTTGCCGCGACGAGCGCCGCCAGGTCCCGGATTGTTATGTCCTCCCCGACTCCGACGTTGATGGGTCGTTCGTCGGCATACTCGCGCAGCAAAAACACGCACGCATCGGCAAGGTCGTCCACGTGCAGAAACTCGCGTCGTGGCGTCCCCGTACCCCAAACCTCGACCTGCTGCGCACCACGCGCCTTTGCTTCGTGAAACTTGCGAATGAGCGCCGGCAACACATGGGAGCCCCGCAGGCTGAAGTTGTCGCCGGGACCGTACAGGTTGGTGGGCATCACCGAGATCGCATCGAAGCCGTACTGGCGTCGATAGGCCTGACACATCTTGATACCGGCAATCTTCGCGACGGCGTACCACTGGTTGGTCGGCTCGAGGGGGCCGGTGAGCAGCGAGTCCTCCGCAATGGGCTGCGCCGCCAGCTTCGGGTAGATACAGCTCGAGCCCAGGAACAGCAGCCTGTGCGCTCCGAAGCGGTACGCGGCGTCGATGACATTCGTCTGAATGGCGAGGTTGTCGCGCAGGAACTCGCCCGGATAGCTGTCGTTGGCGAGAATTCCACCGACCTTTGCGGCGGCCAGCAACACGTAGCGTGGACGGGTGGCCTCGAAAAATGCCTCGACCGCGCTCTGCCGGGTCAGGTCGAGCTGCGCTCTGTCCCGCAGCACGAGGTTGTTGAAACCGGCAGTCCGCAGGCGGCGCACGAGCGCCGCTCCAACCAGCCCCCGGTGCCCGGCAACGAACACCGCCGCATCCGTATCAAGTTTGCCGACTGCCGTTGCCTGATTCATGCGTCTCTCGAGGCTTCAGAACGAATGCACGGCTGCCGCCGCAATCGCTACGTTGTAGATGATCTGTGTGACAGCCGTCCAGAATGGCAACGGCGGCAGGCGCTCCGTATCGAGAGGAACGACGACGGTGTCGCCGGGATGAATGGCGCTCGAGCCGCCCGACTCGAACCAGCGGTTGCCGGAATTCGCGAGCACGCTGCCGTTCGCCCGCACGATGTAGATCTGTTTGCGGTTCGCCTTGTTGGTGGCGCCGCCGCTGAGCCCGATATAGTCGTCCCGCTGGAATCCCGGGCTGTACAGGTGCGAGGTTGGATTCTGCACCTCGCCGATCACCGTGACCTCCTGTTGGTAACGGGGCACGATCAGCGCGTCGCCATCGCGCATGATCACATCCGCCGCGGAACCTGACTGGGCCTTCATGGCCTGTGGCAGGTCGATGACCAGCCGGCCGACGGCTTTTGCGCCGCGCAGCTGGGTGAGCAAGGTCTGCCCAACCGACAGAGCCGAGGCCGCACCGGCCTGGTTGGCCGCGGCGCCCTCCAGGGCAAGCAGCGCAAGATCGCGCTGCATCCGCTGCGTGAGCAGGTCGATCTGTTCCTGCTCGCGCCGCTTCAGCTCTTCACGGGTCAGCACTGTGCCTTCGGGAAATGCATATTCGGTGAGTCCACCGGCACGGTTGATCACGGACTTGAGCGTCTCGCCGCGCCTGATCGAGTATTGGCCGGGGAAACGCACTTCGCCCTTCAAATTCACGGATTCCGCCCCGGTCCACTCCGGGATCTCCTTGATGCTCAGATTGTCGAAGGCCTGCAGCACAAGGTTGGAAGCACGATCACCCTGCAGCGCCGCCCCGAGGTCGATGTCTATCACCCGCGTGCGCCGCGTCTCGCCATTCACGACTTCGTAGCGCGTCAGTTCCGCTCTCGCCCCGTAAGCTGCGTCCGCGAGCCCTCCGCCCGCGCGAACGAGATCCGCGACGGTCATCCGTGCCTCCAGAGGATAATCGCCAGGCACGTTGACCCTGCCGTCAACGTGTACGATCTCGCTGGGCCGCTGCATGTTGGATTGCATGCGTAGGTCGGTCAGCAGTGGCTGGATCAGCCGGTCCCGGCCCGAGAACAGATCGAACACGATGATGCGGTCACGCGGCATCAGCGGTACGTCTGCGTCCCCGCCCGGCGAGCCAAGCGCCGCAGCGAGGTCCGCCGATAGCACGGTAAGGTGCCGGTCGGGCGGCAACTCGCGGCGAATGAGCACATAGTGAAGGTCTGCGTTCGGCTGCAGCTCATCCACCGAGTGGATGACGTCCGTGAGTTTCAAGCCATCCCGGTAGGCGACCGCTCCAGGAGTGAACACGTGCCCTTGCACCGAGACGCCGGAATCCAGTGTGGGGCGCAAGCGTGTGAATCGCAGCAGATCGCCATTCTGCACTCGTTGCGCCTTGCCGGCGCCCGAGCTCGGCTCAACCTGCAGCACGACCCGATGCAGGTTGGCATCGATGCGCGTCAGCGTGACCTTGGATGTGTCGGCTTCCGCAGTCAGACCCCCGGCCAGCTGCACTATGTCAGCCACGCTGGACTCGTCCTTTATCTCGTAAATGGCGGGTCGCCGCACCTCACCTTCCGCCGATACTGTCGCGCCGACCGGAGGCACGAAGATCACATCACCGGGCAACAGTTTCGTGTCGTCAGTTGTATCGCCGCGAATCAGCAGATCGTACAGATCCAGCGTGCGCACGAGGACTCCCTGGCGTTTCAGCTGGATGTGACGCAACGAGCCGATCGGCTTGACTCCGCCGGCCGCGTACAAAGCGGACGTGATGGTTCCCAAACCGCTCACGGTGTAGGTCCCGGGGCGCTTGGCTTCGCCGAGCACAAAGATTCTGATCGACCGGGTGTCCCCCATCGAAAGGCTCGCGCGCACCCCTATCATCTGCCGCGCGACCTGCGATTCCACGCTGGCCTTGACGCTGGTGAACAGCTGCCCGGCGACGGCGATCGGACCGAGTCGCGGGAAGTTGATACGTCCGTCCCGGCCGACGATGAGTTGCAGGGTACGGTTCTCGTTACCGTAGAGCTGCACTTCGAGCTGGTCGCCGGGGCCGACGATATAATCAGCGGGCACCGGTACGTTGGTGACCGGTGCGAAGGTAGAGGGCGCACGGTCGAACAGATCGTAGCCGAAGGGCTTCAGGCCCTCGGCTCCGGACTTCTTCAACGGCAGCCGGGTCAGCCGGATATCCACCTTCGCAAAGGCGGGCTCGGCCTTCAAACGCAGGGTCGCCTGGTCCTCAGACAACCCGAGTAGCGGAATTCCCGCAAATCCGGGCAGTGTCAACACACCGTCGCGGGACAACTGGTAAGGATTGCGGTAACGGATGAGCGCCATCAACTGCTTGAGGCTGGCCAGCTCCGTCTCCGAGAGCGGCTGCTCCATTGGACGCCCCGTGGTGCTCTGCCCATCGGACGCCGTGGGAATACCCGGGCTCTGGGTGCCCCCAGGCTGACTAACGACTCCGGATGACACGGCTCCCTGCAGAGCCTGCAATGACTGAGGCGACTGCACGCCCTGGGCGAGATACAAAGCCTGCAAGGAGGGTGACAGCGGGCGCGGCGGCAGACGGAAGTCAATTTCAATGATCACCCAGTCAGCGCCCAGGAGCACCGGTAGTCCGAAGGGTTGTTCCTCCTCACCCTCCTGCTTCTGCCGTCGCGTGCCAGTCCCCTCGTTTTCCTGCGCACGTTCGTTGTCCTGCCCCTGCGAGCGCGTGGTGCCACGCGTAGTCGAGGAGGATGAACCCTGGCCGCCGAGCTGCTTGAGGATCGCGTCCTGTTGATCCTGTGGAAGGTTGCGGAAGATTTCGATCTGGTCCGCTGTCGGCGACGTGCCCTGCGCATGTGCGGGCCCACTGCTCAAAAAGCCGGCTGACAGCAATACAAGAGTCGCCAGCTTGGCTCCGAGTCGCATTAATTGCATGAACACAAACCTTTCTTGAGATAGCAGCATCGGGCGGCGCATCCGCTTCCTGCGCTCTGGTGTGCAGCGGGAACTTTCGGCGCTCCAACCGGTCAACGGGCGCCCCGGCGAAAGCAGCGATTGTACTGAAACGCGACCGGTTTGAGACATTCCGCCGCCCATTTCGAGCGGCGGGGCAGAACAAAAGTTCGTGCCATACTGGTGTGTCGCCGGCGCCGCCCGTTCCGCGCCGCGGCGTTTCAATCTCGAGTCGCGGCAAGGACATGAAATACATCAGACTGTATGCGGGATTCGTGCTCATCGGGGTAAATGCGGCAGCGTACAGCCGCGGCGTCAGCCCTTATCTGCCTCTCAATCTCGAGCCTGAAATCGAATCCCAGATCGAGCGCGTGCTGATCCTGGCTGATCAGCCAGTACTGACGAGGCCCATCGCGGCAGCCACAGTACTGGATGCGCTCCCGAAAGCGTGCAAAGTGGACGCGATCCTGTGTGCCCGCGTGCAGCACTTCCTGGCCCGCTACACCCACAATTACGGCATCTCCCATGCGAGTATCGAGGGCGCGGCCAGCGGCGGCGACGGGGTCAGAACCGTGGATCCAAACCGCTATGGAATGCAGGAGGACAGTCATTGGGCCGCCTCCGCGCAGGTGTATCTGCAGCCCAGCGACTACCTGCTCATCGATGCGGGAGCCGTCGCCTATCATGGCCACACGGATTTCTCCGGCTCGATGATCAGCCTGGGATTCAGTTGGGCGCAGCTCGACGTCGGCTTTCGCCCGCACTGGTACTCACCGTTCACCGACAGCAGCATGCTCATGAGCACGGAGGCGCCGACCATGCCCTCCGTCACGCTTTCCAACTACACGCCGTTCACCCGGTTGGGCCTGCGGTACGAGGTCTTTAGCGCTGTCATGTCCAACTCGGACAACATCGTCTTCAAGGACGGACTGACTTCCGGGCGTCCGCGCCTTGCGGGATTCCACCTGCAGATGGAACCCGCCTCGGGCTGGGCGATCGGCCTCAGCCGCCTCGTGCAGTATGGCGGCGGACAACGCGGTGGAACCGGGATTCGGACTCTGTTCGACGCCATCTTCAGGCCCAACCGCTTCGACAACACCGGGGCCAATCTGACCAGCGATCAACAGGTCGGCAACCAGCAGGGCTCCTTCACCAGCAGCCTGCTGTTCCCCGCCCGAGTGCCGTTCAGCGTTTATTTCGAGTACGCGGGCGAGGATACCTCGCGTGGCAGGAACTACCTGCTGGGTAACTCGTCACTGTCCGTCGGCATACATTTTCCGCGATTGTGGCAGCACTTCGACCTGACATTGGAGGCCTCGGAGTGGCAGGACGCCTGGTATGTACACGGCGTCTACCTCGACGGAATGACGAATTACCACCGCGTAATCGGCAACTGGGGCGCTGATCAACGCGTGTTCGGCGACCCTATCGGCGCGCGCACCGAGATGGTGAGCCTCGGCTGGGAGCCGCCCTTTGGCGGGCTCTTCCAGCTTCGTTACCGGGCGCTGCAAAACGAGACCTACCGCCAGTACGTGTATCAGCACTTTCGCGACGTCTCGCTGCAGTACTCCCGGCCCTGGCAGGGGCTGGTCGTCGGCGGCGAGTTGGATGCCGGACGCGACGTGTTCGGCGGAAAATTCAACCGGCTGGCAGGCTTCGTCCGCTTCGACGGCAGCAGAGCCGGACGGCTCGCCTCCATGATCGAAGGGCTGAGCGGCGGCAGCGAGGCGCTCGAGAAGCAGGGCGAGCTTTTCGTTGACGCGGGTGCGAACGTCAACCGCGAGAGCATCGATCTGACAACCACGGCCGATAAGACCACCACCTCGATACACTACGGCTATCACGTTGCGCTGGGCGCACGACGCTTCGTGTCCGAGCACAGTGACCTCGGGGCCCGGTTCGAGCTCGACAACATCCAGGGTCACGGCCTGCTCGGTGTCAGGGCTGTGGACTACCGCTATCGATTCAGAGGCCCGCTCGCCCTCAATGTATTCATTGGAGCTGCGCGTTATGCGCTCGTGACGCCTGCCTATGGGATCTATTATGGCGGCGGGCTGCAGTGGCGAAACGTTCTGCCTGGATGGGACCTCGGTGTTGATTTGCGCTATGCGGACAGCGTCGCGCGGGACCATCTGCTGCCGAACGATCCGCCCAACGTTGGCGGCCGCAATGACAGCTTCTACAACATCCTGAGCACGACCCTATCCATCAGCCGTCATTTCTGAGGCCCAGGCTAGCCGGCGCTGCGCAACCTCTGTATCGAGGCCAACAGTTTGGCCACTGCGGGCGGTGCCGGGTGTGCGCCGGCGGGATCCTTCACAGCCGGAATCAGCTGCTCGGCGAGCTTCTTGCCGAGCTCCACGCCCCATTGATCGAATGAGTTGATGCCCCAGATGACCCCCTGCGCGAATACCTTGTGCTCGTAGAGGGCAATCAGCTTGCCCAGGGTGGCCGGATCAAGCTTCTCGAACAGGCAGATCGTGTTGGGACGGCTGCCCGGATGGACTTTGTGGGCAACGAGCGCCGCAATCCGTTCCGGGGGCACGTTCTGGCGCTGCAGCTGCGCACGCACCGTCTCGGCGGACTGCCCGGCCATGAACGCCTCGGCCTGTGCGAGGCAGTTGGCGATGGCGAGGTCCTGGTGATTCTGATCACCGCAGGATGACTTTGCCGGCACGATAAAGTCGAGCGCCGCGCGAGACGTGCCCTGATGCAGAAGCTGGAAGAACGAATGCTGCGCATTGTCGCCGGGCTCGCCCCAGACAATGGGCGCCGTCGGCCACTCGACCGGCTGGCCCTCGAGCGTCACCGACTTGCCGTTGCTCTCCATTTCGAGCTGCTGCAGATAGGCGGGGAAGCGCCGCAAACGGTCATCATAGGGCAGCACGGCATGCGTCGGGAGCTGCAGGAAGTTGATATTCCAGATGCCGGCAAGACCGGTCAGCACGGGCAGATTGTCGGCCCACGGCGCCGTGCGGAAATGCTCATCCATCTCGTGGGCGCCGCCGAGAAATCTCAGGAAGTTCTCGCGGCCGATGGCAATCGCCACCGACACGCCGATGGAGGACCAGATGGAGTACCGGCCCCCTACCCAATCCCACATCTGGAAGCGGTAGTCGGGGTGGACTTTGAACTCATCCATCGCCTGGTGGTTGACAGACACCGCCGCGAAATGCGCCGGCACGGCTGCCTCGCCCAACTTCGCTTTGAGCCACGCGCGCGCGGTCCGCGCGTTGGTCAGAGTCTCGAGGGTGACGAAGGTCTTGGATGCGACGATGAACAGCGTCGTGGCGGGATCCGCCGCCGCGAGGACGTCGTAAAGATGGTTGCCGTCGATGTTGGAAACGAATTCGCAACGCGGGCCGCCGGAGGTGAATTGCGCGAGCGCCTGCACGGCCATGGCAGGGCCCAGGTCCGAGCCGCCAATGCCAATGTTGACCACCAGCGAAAAGGCTTTTCCGGCACTGCCGGCGATCCGACCCGTGCGCACCGATTCCGCGAATGACAGCATCCGCTCGCGTTCGGCCAACACCTGCTTTTCGATTTGCGGGCCACCCACGGCCGCGCCGGCAGGCTGGCGCAGGGCCACGTGCAACACCGCACGGTCCTCGGTGCGGTTGATCCTCTCGCCGCGCCACATCGCATCGATGCGCTCGCGCAGGCCCACGGCGTCCACCAACTCGGTCAGCTTCGAGAGCGCGATCTCGTCGATGTGCTGCCGGGAATAATCCATTTGCAGACCGACAGCCTGGCGGGTAAAGCGCTCAACACGCCCGGGGTCGCGCGCAAACAGCTCGGCCGTTGCGACGCCGCTGAGCTGCGCTGCGTGCGAACCAAGATCCTTCCACGCACTGGTTCGTGGGCCCGGCGTTATCTGCATTGTCAGCCTCTACGATAAAAAGCGGCGATGGTATCCACGACGTATTGTAGTTGCGTTTCGGTCAGCTCTGGAAAGATCGGCAGCGCCAGCGTTTCCTCGGCAGCCCGCTGCGATTCCGGAAAGTCTCCAGCCCGGTGGCCCAGGTAAGCGAAGCACTTCTGCTGGTGTAGCGCGAGCGGGTAATAAATCTCCGTTCCGATGCCATTGGCGGTCAGATGCTGCCGCAGCAGATCGCGGTCGCGTACGCGGATAATGTATTGGTTGTAAATATGCCTGGCCGCTTTGGCGGGCGCCGGCGTCTGAACGGCACGGCCGAGGTCGGCGCGCACGAAGCTCTTGTCGTAAAACGCCGCGTTACGCTGACGTGCGGCAGTCCAGTCATCGAGATGCTTGAGCTTGACGTTCAGCACCGCCGCCTGCAGCTCGTCCAGGCGGAAGTTGCCGCCAATAAAGGAGTGGAAGTACTTGGGCTTGCCACCGTGAACCCGGAGTATCTCCAGTCGCTCGGCCAGCGCCGGATCGTTGGCCACGCACATGCCCGCATCTCCGAAGGCACCGAGATTTTTCGTCGGAAAGAACGACAGGCAGCCGACGTCCCCGTAGCTGCACGCCCGGCGTCGATGGAGGTCCTCGGCCCCGATTGCCTGCGCGGCATCCTCGATAACCCGCAACCCGTTCGCTTGAGCAAGCTCCATGAGCGACGGCATATCCGCCATCTGACCGTACAGGTGCACAGGCATGAGAGCTTTGACGCGCAGACCGTCCTTACGGGTAACGAGTTGCCCGTCGCGTCGCTCACAGTGCCTGTGTATGAACTCCCGGACAGCCGCAGGCGAGAGGTTGAAAGTGCCCGGGTCGATGTCACAGAACAGCGGGAGCGCACCCACACGTGCGATGGTTCCGGCGGTCGCAAAGAACGTGTATGGGCTGGTGATCACCGCATCGCCGGCGCCGATCTCGAGCGCCATCAGCGCGAGCAGCAGGGCATCGGTACCGGATGAGACGCCGATACCGAACCGGCACTGGCTGTACTCGGCAACCCTGGCCTCCAGTTCCTTGACGGCAGGCCCGAGGATGAAATGCTGGCTGGCACACACCTTTTCCACGGCGGCCTGGATCTCGGCCGCCAGCGGCTGGTACTGGAGCTTCAGGTCGAGCAGTGGGACCTGCATGCGGGCACTCATTTCTTGCTGTATCCGTAGTAGTCGCAGAACCAATCGACGAAGCGGCGTACTCCGTCCTCAATGGGCGTTGCCGGGCGATAGCCCACATCCCGGACGAGGTCATCAATGTCAGCGTGGGTGTCGGGCACATCTCCGGGCTGCATGGGGAGAAAATTCTGCTGCGCTTTGCGCCCGAGGCATTTCTCGATGACTTCGATGTAACGCGTCAGCTGGACCGGCTCGCTGTTGCCGATGTTGTACAAGCGGAACGGAGCGCTGCTGGACGACGGATCCGGAGCATTGCTGTTCCACTTGGGATCCGGTTGCGCAATGCGCTCGCAGGCGCGCACCACACCCTCGGCAATATCATCCACGTAGGTGAAGTCGCGCTTGTGGTGACCGTTGTTGAACACGTCGATGGGCTTTCCCTCGAGAATGTTTCGAGTGAACAGAAAGAGTGCCATATCCGGCCTCCCCCACGGACCATACACAGTGAAGAAACGCAGTCCCGTTGTCGGTATCTTGAAGATCCACGAGTAGTTGTGCGCCATGAGCTCATTCGCGCGCTTGGTGGCCGCATACAGGGAAACGGGATGATCGGCAGTCTCATGCACGGAGAACGGCATCCTTGTGTTGGCGCCGTAAACCGAGCTAGTCGAGGCGTACACCAGGTGCCCGACCGCGTTGTGACGGCAACCCTCGAGGACGTTAAGAGTCCCCGTCACGTTGCTGTCGATGTAGGTCTGCGGGGCTTCGAGTGAGTAGCGCACGCCAGCTTGTGCCGCGAGATGAACGACGCGGGCGAACCGCTCGTGGGAAAACAGCTTCGCCATCGAGTCTCGATCCGTGAGGTCGATCTGCTCGAAGCGGAACGACGGCTGCTGTCGCAACAGCGCCAACCGGGCTCTCTTGAGGCTGACGTCGTAATAGTCATTGAGGTTGTCGAGCCCCACGACCTCGTAACCTCGCGCGAGCAGGCAGAGCGCCGTGTGATAGCCGATAAATCCCGCGGCTCCGGTAACCAGGACTTTAAGATCAGGCACTTGAGCGATTCATCTCCGGTGCTACTTGAGGAGGCGATGTCGGCCAAAGGCACTTGCCGCCGCTCGCCTTGGCAATGATTGCGAGCATCGAAACATGAGCCGCGAGCTCATCTTCGGTCGCCGTTATCACCACGAGCGGCACTGACGGACGGACCAGCGCGCGCACTGCACGACCGCCCTCCGCTGCACCGCCGGACTCCGTGGCTTCGGCCAACGCGAGCGCGGCCTGACCGCCAGTCATCGCAAGATAAACGTCCGCCAAGATCCGTGCATCAAGCAGGGCTCCGTGCAGCTCGCGGCGCGAATTGTCGATGCTATAGCGCTTGCAGAGTGCGTCCAGGCTGTTGCGCTGCCCCGGGTGCATGGAGCGTGCAAGTGCGAGGGTATCGAGCACACTGCAGAGCCCTGCGACTGTATGCACCCGGCCTTGGATTCTGGCGAGCTCGGCGTCGAGGAACGCAACGTCGAACGCCGCGTTGTGGATAACCAGCTCGGCGCCGCCGATGAACAGCAGCAGCTCCTCGACGACCTCCGCAAACTTCGGTTTCCCATCGAGGTCCGCGCGCGAGATGCCATGTACCGCGAGCGCCCCCTCGTCGATTGCGCGTTCCGGATTGAGGTACTTGTGAAACGTACGTCCCGTCGGCCGCCGGTTGACGAGCTCGACGCAGCCGATTTCTATGATCCGGTGGCCCAAATCGGGCTCGAGGCCCGTGGTCTCCGTGTCGAGGACGATCTGTCGCATGGGCGGCGAGTCTACCCGGCCCCAAGGAAATTGTGCGCCTTAGTGATCTGTCCGTGTAAACCTTGACCTGAACGGGACGTTTCAACGCCTCGAGCGCGCGGCTGGTGTCATGATTGTGAGCGCGTTGTTGGTTTGACCAGGCCGCCCAGCACCGCGGGCTTCTCGCGGAAGCGCGGCCGTACCGGAGTCAGGGTGTAGACCCGCTTGCGGGCCTTGAGAAGATACGCGCTGCCCGGCAGCGGATGCGTAATGCCACGGTTGAGGATTCGTCCAGTACCTGCCCCTGGGGCGGGTCCCGAGCTCCACGGGCTGCAGTAAAGATAACGCCTGGAGGCCACGACTTCGTAGCCAAGCAATACCAACCAGTCACGCACGCGCCTTTCCGGCAGCACCCGGCGCAAGCCCGGCGGAAAACCGGAACGGCTGGCACGCGCGCGGATTCCCCACAAGCTCCAGGGACGAAAACCGAGAACCAGTAGCTGTCCTTCGCCCACCAGAACGCGATCTACTTCACGAACTATCGCGTACGGGTCGGAGGCAAACTCCAAAGTGTGAGGCAGCAGCACGGCATCTACCGAGTCACTACTGACTGGTAATTGCGACGGTCTGCCAACGATGTCAGCACCACTCGGAAACCCGGGCGCCGCCACGATTGTCTGTCGCCGTGTGCGGCTGCCTGCGAGCAGTTCCCTGGCACCGCCCCATGCGCCAATCTGCAGTAATTCCCAGCCAAAAACGTCTTCGAGCGCTTCACCGAGCAGTTCTGATTCCGCAGCCACCAGCGCGCGCCCGAGAGCGCCGGTCCACCAGGCTGTCAGGGCTGCATCGCGGTCCGTCATGCGTGAAGTGCGAACTGGCACGATTTGAGCTGGCAATAGTGAGAAGTTACCGGTTAAATTAACCGCCCCAGGTACAGTAGCGTCTGGTCCTCGAGCCCCTGTTCCCGAAGGCCAGGGGGGAAATTAGCACGCAGAAGACAGCCGGCAAAAGCCGCGCCTTTTGTTCGGGCCGCATCGGCCGCGGGCAGAAAGCGCCGACAGGCAACTTTCTGCAAGAAAGTGAGGGTAAGGAACTTGCCGACGGAAGTGATGCGAACAGACGCGGTGCGTCGGACCAAACAGGTCCTGCTGGCCGTATGCGTGCTCACGCTGTCTGCGTGCGCACACACGCCGAGCGGCCCCCTCCAGGGCCCTCCTGTCGAACCCGTTGGGATGATCCCTCCCGCGCAGCCGAGCAGCACCTACCCTGAGGCACCAACACCTCCAGCGGCGCAGGCAACCGAGCCTGCCGATTCCACTCTCAGCGCCTCACCCACCCAGGTGGCAGGCCTGACTCCCGCGCAATATGCGGATCTCTTCGACCGCATGCGCGCGGGTTTCAAACTCGATGATGTCGAGCGTGTTGCAGTCGAGCAGCAGCTGAACTGGTTTGCCGGACATCCGGATTATCTCGAGCGGGCCTTCGGGCGCGCCGAGTTGTACATGTATCACATCGTTACCGAGCTCGAAGCGCGCGGCATGCCGCTCGAGATCGCGCTGCTGCCCGTCGTCGAGAGTGCGTTTGAGCCATACGCCTACTCGCGGGCGCGCGCGTCGGGCTTGTGGCAGTTCATTCCAGGCACCGGCTCGCGCTATGGCCTGAAACAGGACTGGTGGTACGACGGCCGCCGCGACGTGGTGGAATCAACCCGGGCGGCGCTCGATTATCTGCAGTCGCTGCACGATGAGTTCAACGGCGACTGGCTGTTGGCAATTGCTGCCTATAACTGTGGCGAGATGAATGTGGAGCGCGCGTTGGATGTGAATCGCGCCAAGGGCAAGCCGCTGGACTTCTGGAGTTTGAAGCTTCCCAAAGAGACGCAGGCGTACGTGCCGAAGCTGCTCGCCATGCGGCGTCTCGTCGCCGACCCGGAAGCCTACAACATCTCCATCAGCCCGATTCCCAACCAACCCTACTTCGCCCGTGTCGAGACTCACGGTCAGATCGAGCTCAAGGTCGCGGCCGAGATTGCGGGTGTGACCGACGAAGAGCTCTATGAGCTCAATCCGGCCTTCCATCGATGGGCCACCGACCCCTCCGGCCCGCACTATCTGCTGCTCCCGGTTGACGGCGCGCAGGTGTTCACCCAGAACATCTCGCAGCTGACCGAGGATCAACGCCTGCATTCGCAGACGTACACCGTAGGCCGGGGCGACTCGGTCGCCTCCGTCGCCAAGCGATTCAACACAACCGTCAACGTCGTTCGCGAGATGAATGATCTGCCCACGGGGCCTCTGACCGTTGGCTCGGATCTGCGTGTCCCCTCTTCCTCCAGCACGTTGCCGGCCAAGGTGTTGCTCGCTGCGGCACGGGTTGACGGACATGACCGCTCGTCCCGGCGCCCACATGTGCACGTCGTGCGCCGTGGCGACACGATGTGGAGCATTGCGCGCCGCACCGGCATGGATGTGAACAAACTTGCGATGATGAATGGCATGCAGCCCGGCGATCCGCTGCGGGCGGGCCAGCGGCTCAGGCTCTCGAACAGCGATTCGGGCGGTCGCTCGGCCGCAACGGCGCGTAAGGTCACTTACACGGTCCGCGCCGGCGATACCCTCACGCAGATCGCAAAACTGTTCCAGTGTTCAGTCAAGGAAATCATGGCCTGGAATGGAATCGGCTCCCGCTCGGGCATTTCGGCCGGCCAGAAGCTCACCATCCGGATGACCAGCCGCCGCGGCTAGCCGCACGACACTCGCCACCGCCGCCGCAGGCATTGTTAAACTCACCCTTCCGCACCCCCTGGTTACCGGGGTGCCCTGAAGGGGTTATCAATGGGATTTCTTGCAGGTAAACGCGCCTTCATCGTGGGCGTGGCGACTGATCGCTCAATCGCGTGGGGCATTGCCCAGGCGATGCATCGCGAGGGAGCCGAGCTCGCCTTTTCCTACGTTAATGACAAGATGAAGGAACGCGTCGAGCCACTGGCGCAGTCTCTTGGCTCCAGGCTCACGATGCCCCTCGACGTCACCGTCGACGGAGAGGTCGATTCCGCCTTCGACTTACTGAAGCGTGAGTGGGGACAGGTTGACATCGTGATCCACGCTGTCGCGTTCGCGCCCCGCGAGGCCATCTCCGGCAGCATGGTCGACAATACGACGCGCGAAGCTTTTCGCATCGCGCATGACGTATCCAGTTACAGCTTTACCGCACTGGCGCGCGGCGCGAAGCCCCTCATGGCAGGCCGCAATGGCGCGCTGCTGACCCTTTCCTACCTGGGCGCCGTCCGCTCTATCCCGAGCTACAACGTCATGGGACTTGCGAAGGCGAGTTTGGAAGCAAACGTGCGTTTCATGGCGGCCGACCTGGGGCCGCAGGGAATTCGGGTCAATGGTATCTCCGCAGGTCCGATCAAGACTCTGGCCGCCGCGGGCATCGCCGGATTTCGCAAGATGCTGAGCCACGTTGCCGAAATAGCGCCGCTGCGGCGCAATGTGACACCCGAGGATGTCGGCAACGCCGCCGCATTCCTGTGTTCGGACCTCGCCGCCGGAATTACCGGCGAGATCCTCTACGTGGATGGTGGATTCAATACCGTCGGGATGAGCTTTCCAGCGCAGTCGGATGGCTGAGGACTGGCAGCGCCACGACCCGCGAAGCTACGGAGCCGAGCTGGACGGTGTAGCCGACGATACCATTGCACTTACCCGGTGGGCGGCGGCAGGCGGATATCGAACGTTTCCCGCCCTCACCGCCAGGATCACCGCGAGCATCCCGCTCATCAGCGATACGACGATCGTATTTGCGCAAGGTGCGCTGCTCACGACCGCGGTCCCCGGCATATCGCTCCTGAAGGCGGTTTCCCGAGAAAATATCCACATCCGCGGTGGAATCTTTCGACAGACCCGGTTCGATTCGGCAGCGCACATCGGGCTGATCGAGTTGACTGCATGCACGCACTGCACGGTGGAGAATATCGAAGGAATCGGCATGCAATGGGGCGGGGTGCTGCTCAATGGCTCGCAGCACTGCAGCGTGCGCGGCTGCAGCTTCCACGATTGGCTGGGAAGCGTGCCGGATTCGGCGGATATCAGCGTCTACCGCAACTCCAGCTACAACACCATCGCGGACAACACATGCTACGGCGGCGGTCAGCACGGAATAATGCTGCAGGATCCCGGCGGATCGGCCATACCGATGCGCAACACGGTGACCGGAAACCGCGTCGGACCACACTCATCCTACGGTATTCTGTTATATAACAACGACCATGCCGATTCCTACTCGACCGTTGAAAACAACGAGGTCGAGGGTATCACCGGTACGGATCTGCATGGCAATGCCGGAGCCGGCATCTACATAATGGGCGCGGGCGCGGTGCTGGTCGCGAACAATACGGTCAGAAACTGCTGCCTGAAAACCACCGTCAACACTCTCACTCCGGCGGGCATCGGACTCAACCTGGACCCCGGCCTCGCGCCTGTTACGGTGCGCGGCAACGTCATCCTCGACATTGCGAACTTTTACGGCATCGAGGTCGTACACGGGCCCGCCATCGTAACCGGCAATACGGTCAGATTCTCCAGCGGTGCCGGAGCGAACATCGGGATCTACCTGAACAATGCCAGCCGCACGATAGTGCACGAAAACAATATCTGGATCGATGTGAGCATCCCGAATGGGCATGGCATCTTTGCCTTCGCGAGCGAAGCCGACCTCACGGATATAGTGATTACCAACAACTTTGTCCGCGGCACGAGTGTGCGCGGCATACGGGTGGACACGACCCGTGAGCCGAGACTTACCAATGTCGTGGTGAACGGCAACAACGTGATGGCGGGCGGCGTTGCCTCCATCCCCTTCCACCTTGCGAATATGACACTCGCGTCGGTGACCGGCAACGTTGGCATGGCCGGTCCGGCAATCGCATTGTCGCTCGACAATTGCACCCAGACCCTCATTTCGTCCAACGTGCTGACGAGCACCGGTGCGGCTGCAGTCGTCATGTCGGGAACGAACACGGGGACTTGTCTGGACCAGACAAACTTTGTGGACGCGCGATCTGCGGTCTCGAGGAGCCTGAGCTTGCCGCCGGCAACGGAAAGTCGAGGCCGCGATTGACATATTAAGTCAACTTGCCCGCGCTGCCGCGCGGCGGTCAGCTGCGACGTACGTATTTGATTCTCTGTGCAACTGCGGGCAAGATCGTCGGCAAACGACGTCACTACTATCAACCCGAGACGTTCACCAGAACGTTTCGTTACCCTGAATCCTCTTGCTGGTTGCTGGCGCTACGCGCGAATGGAGCTTGTGCTGTGAGCGAAATTTCCAAATCCATGCCATGCGGATTCGCGGCGGTGGCCCCCCTGCTTCTGGTTTTCCTGCTGGCCGCATGCGGCGGCGGATCGGCGCGCAGCACCGCGCAACAGGACACCCCACCGCCTGCCCAAGCGACGCAACCGACAGCGGACGATATCGCGGACGCGAAGTCTGCTCAGTTGACCGGCAGCATGAACCTGTCGGCTGGAATGGCTACCCTCACCTGGAGGGATAAGGTCCAGAACGTCACTGGCTACCGAATCGAGCAGCAAAACGAGGGCGGAACGTGGACCGCCATCGACACGATTCCCGGACGAGGTGATGGAACCACCCTGACGTGGTCGCACGCTGTGAATGCCCAAACGACATTTCGGGTCGCGGCGGTTAAAACCGGCTATACGGTACCGTTGCCGACATTCAGTGGTCAGGACTCCCTTGTAATCACGCTCCCCGCGACCGCTCCCGCGATAGCGCTCGCCGACCCCGAACCGCTCCTGGGACCGACTATAGTCTCCGTCACTAACGCAGCGTCCTATATCTCGGCTACCTACTATCTGGACCATCCGGATCAGGCCGGCTTTGGCAGCAGCACGACCGTCCCCGACTTCGCGGTCTCGCTGAATACCGGCAATGTCACCGCGGGTGCGCACGTGGTTCTGGCCCAGCTGAAAACCGGGCCCGACTTCACCCTGCAACTGCAAAGAACGGTGCAGGTTGCCAACCCCGAGTTGGCGATGTCCATGCGCGTGGACAACGTCAGTCCGACCGTACAGGTCGTCATTAGTGCCACCTCGGACTACGGCATTCAGAGTGTCATGGGGACACTGGATGGGAAGTCGTTGGGCACGCCAACGGTGAATCAGACCGGCCAGTACGTCTTCTCGATCGACTCGATTGCCGCAGGCTCCGGCGATCACGTCATCGCAGCCGTAGTCACCGACGGCAATGGCAAGACCGCCAGCGCAACGCAGACCGTGAAATTCGACAATCCTCCGATGCTCACGATTACCGGCGTCGCGGACGGCGATCTCGTGAACTCGACTCTGCACCTCGCCGGAACTGCAAGCTCGGACAAGACGGGCACCGTCAGTGTGGTTGTGACACTCGGCGAGGTTACGATACTCAACACGACCACCTCGCCATTCTCTACAGACTTTTCCCTGACCGGGATTACGCCTGGCAATTACACGTTGACGGCGAAGGCTACAGACCCCGCAGGGACGACTAGTACCAAGGCATACATCGTGACGGTTACCTCCGCCGCGGGCCTGGTCCACACGCCGCTCATACGCCTTGGCGCAGCAAGCCTCCTTGCAACGGGGCCCAACTCCATTGTCTATGATGTCGGGGGCCAGCAGGCCAACCAGCATCTTCTGTATGGCACGAACGACGTCGTTCTCGGTACCGGGTACGGCCCGTGGCTCATCAGCGACCCGTACGCATTCGCGCTGGGTTCTACATACCCGCCCGGAAGCACCATCCCAAACGGGGATGTAATTGCGTGGAATTCCGCCGGGGTTCGCACCGACCTGGGGTTGCTGGGCGCCTCCGGGGCCCTATCGCTCCTCGATCTGACGGCAGCACACGGGCCCTGGGCGCTCGGTACGTTCTGGGGCTACCCGCAAGGCGCTTCGGTTGGCGTGACTTCATTCGTATTCTTCAACGCACAGACGAGCCAGCGCCTGGCGGTACCGGCACTGCCTGACGCAACTATTTTCGGCTCGGCCTCTCACGGGCAGGCGCAGGCGGACTTTTCAGCCTCCTCAGGACACTTGAGGCTCTACTTCATGAAGGACCTGGGTGCGCAGCCTGGCGACTCACCCGAGACATCCCATCCCATCGGCATCAGCAGCTGGGATCAGAACACGGCGCAGGTCACCGACTTAGCCAATGACCCCACCTTGCTGCAATTCTCTCCGCGCACGGATGGCGTGCGCCTGGCCTGGGAATCCCGGCCACGCGATCAAAGCGACAGTCGAGCGAGCTTGGTCGCGCTCGACCTGGCTTCCAGCACCCGGCAGACCTTGTCGAGCACCGTGACACAGTTCCAGCTCAACGCAGGCCTGTTGGCTTGGGCCGAAGCCACCGTGAGCAACGCCGCCATCAAGGTGTCCGACGGCACTACCGTCACTACACTTTCAACCCGTCTGTCCGGCCATCTCTACGGTACCGATGGGGCCTATGTGCTGTTCGGGGAAGACTCCAAACTGTATGTGTGGAGTCCCTCTGCCGGCCGCCAGTTGGTGTTCGATTCGACTCCCGGAACGGCCAGCATCGCCGGGAAGACCGTGTATTTCACCAACGGGACCAAGCAGGCGTTGTACGCTGTTCCGCAGAACTAGTGTGTGCGGCCGGGTGCTGAGCGAGCTCAAATATCGGCGTATGTTTCCGTCGATGCAACAAAGATGTCCGCCAGGAAATAGAATCCGAGGCGATTGGTGACAGCCCAATCGACGAGGAATTTCTTGTCCGGATATCCCGGATCGTTTCCGAAGCAGCGCACGTCATCAATCGCCACGACCAGCTTGAGAAAGTTATTCCGACGGGCCGATATCGTCTCGAGCTCCGGGACGATCGGGGTTTCGTATGCACCGGCCTTGCTCGTCGGGCCTTTGCTCCAATGCCCGTCGAGCCAGAAATTTACAGCCGAGGTGCCATTGTGCTGCAGGTCATCCAGGATGCCACCGAGCAACACGCCAGAGTCCCCTTCATAGCATTTGATTCCGGCGGCCCTGAGTCCCGGGAATACTATCCTGCCAAGATCAGCCGACACCTCGACGGTGTGCACAGGATAGCCGCGGCTGGCAAAAAACCTGCTCGAATCCCCCAGATAGGTTCCGGTCTCGATGAGGGGAGCGCCCGGTATGAAGACTCTCTGAAGTGCATTGTATTTCGCGAAATAGGGCATCGGCCCGTAGCCACGGTAGGCGCGACGATAGAAGAACCGTCGCACTGCGCGAGCTTTGGTTTTCAGAGAGACAAGGTCCATAACGCGAATCCTGGATGATGCTTCGGTGGCCGTCCATTGACTGGCAGCCAGAAGCGATAGCGGATTCTACTTAGCTCTTTGCAGAATTTCCTCGGCTCCGCGGGTGTGCGCCGGCAGCCGCGGCCGCGGCAATCGTCCGGGCCGCTCCAGGCCGGCCGCCGCGCCCCTCGCCGACACGGGGCACGTGAATCTGACCCAGCTGGTCCACGAGCCGGGGTACGCGGATCAAGCGCACTTGGCGTAACCACTGTGAACTGCTGACCGAACCGTACGTGTCTCCAGTTGACGACGCGATGACATACTTAGTTAACATTCCAGCACGCCTCCAACCCGCAGGTGGGTTGGTTGTCTGGATCGAGAGCGCAAACAACAACAACACTCAGACCAAGGTCGCGGACTGGCGACAAATATTTGATTAACATGATAGGAGTGGGCACTATCTCGCGGACGCGCGTGGCTAACACGAAGCATGGGGGAATTTACACGCTGTGGCGCATCCTATAACTCGCTTCGCGTCCTTGGTCTCGAGAACCACGGCGCTGGCCTCCGTGCTTTTTCTTCAAGGTTGTGGAGGAACTCAGGACGATACGGATGTTGTGCAACAGGCAGTGGATCAGGGAGGGGTGGTCACATTTGAGGCGCGAACCTACTATCTCAGCAGGACTATCGTCGTCCGCCACAGTAACACCGTCATCCAGGGCGTCGGGCCCAACACGATCTTTCAATTCAAAGCAAACACGCGCCGTGTGCACTGTGTGAATGACCGGGTATTCACCACCCCCTGTGACCGCATCGACCAGGCTCCCCGCCGGATCACGAGCTCAATTGCCGTTGGAGACCGCTCTTTTTCCACGAGCGCCGACCTGTCGGATCTGCACCCCGGGGACTGGCTGCTCCTGACCGAGCTGGATGCAGTAATCGGCGGCCAGGCTGCGGTCGATTGGATGCAAGTGGATTCCATTTCCGAGCAGGTCGTGACTGTCCGCACGCCATTTCGAACGGCGTTTGTGAATAAACGCGAATGGGACACAGGGCGCAGGGGCCTCGGATTTTGGCGTATCGACGCCCCTGTAGAGAATACGGTATTTCGAAATTTCAACATTACCGTGCCGGATGCGGGACTGCCTGAGGCTTCGGCGGCGGGCATATCGGTCTTTGCGGCGCTCCATACGACCATCGACCGCGTGCAGGTCGACGACTGGAATGCGCAGCCGCTGTACTCCTACCTATCCAAGGATCTGACCATTACCAACAGCGCGGGGCGCGGTCAGGAAATCTTGAACGAGTTTGCAGCGACAGTCGACCTCACCTTGCGTGGCAACAGCTTCGGCGTGGCGCGCGAGGCATCCCTGGGCCTGAATGTCGGCACGGCTTTTTTCGACGTATCCGGCAACACCATCTTGGTGAGTTGCAACATTGGCGCTTACATGTTGCCCGGCGTGCACGACGGAATATTTTCCAATAATCAGATTGCCTTCGTCGGCAGCACGTCAGACAACATCAATGCCATGGGTCTTCTGGCCTGGGGCACGCAGAACGTAGAGATCTCGACCAACTACCTGGAGGGTGGCGAGGGCCCGCAAAGCACTGGAATATCCGTGCGCGGCATCATGGGAGAAATTCCGATGCCGTCGGTAAACGTCAGGCTCCGCGGCAATATGTTCGGCGGGGGCTGGGTGTTGAACTACGAGGCGGGTACGGTACCGGAGCCTTGATCAAAACCCGCAGCCGATGACGTGATTCCCTACGTTGCAGACACGGGTGTGCTCGCCGCGCGCTCCGCCATGAAGATCTTTACGCCTTCTTCCATTTCCTGCCACACACGATTGAGGAATGGATCGCGCCGGGCAACGTCCTCGTAGGCTATCAGGGCGTCATACCCGTCGAGCAGCTCGGTCCTGCCCGCCCAGGCCATCAGTCCGCCCAACATCATCCGCTGCGGCGCCAGCCACAGATCGGCGGTCGTGAGACGATTGCCCACGGCGTATTCGCCCGGGCGCAGTAGAGCATTCAGCTGCCGCAAAGTTTCGTCGAATTTGCTGATCTGCGCCTCGATCGCCGCCGCGTCGCGCTCCTTCGTGTCGAACAGGCGAAACAGGGGATTCATCTGCGTCTGCACATATAATTCGGCAACCTGGGTAACCAGCCGCACGCGGGCCCGCTCTGCCGCGTCACGCGGCCTGAGGGGTACCTGTGGGAATGCATCTTCCAGGTACTCGACGATGACTCCAGACTCCGGCAGCGAGGTGCCGTCGTCGAGTATCACCACGGGAATACGCACCAGGGGGTTCAACTTGCGATACTCAGGGGACGCGCGCCAGTCCGGCGGTGGAGCAACGATCGGCACGTCGAGATTCTTGGCGTAGATCGCGGCACGAACCCGCGCGGCGTACGGGGATGCGAGGAGCGAATAGAGCTTCATTGGAGAGCCCTCCTTGATTGCGGCCGGGCCGTGCCGCCCGCGTAGACCTTAAACGAGAGATGTGGGTCCGCCTTGAAAATTCGCGACAGGCCAATGCAGACCGTCGACGCCGAGCCCAAGGGCGTTCTCGCCCCTGCCGCGGCCGCGCGCAAATTTCGGCTGGCGCGGTACGTACCGGCAGATGATCTGCGCGGCGTGATCGAGCATCACTGGGTCGTTGAATGGGATCTTCGCGGTCAGGAACCGTATGTACAGAAGACACTCCCCTATCCGTGCGTGCACCTTGTATTCGAGCCCGGCAAGACGACGATCCACGGTGTCATGCGCAGAACATTTGAATATCGCCTGGCAGGAGCCGCGCGGGTGTTGGGTGTCAGGTTTCGTCCGGGTGGTTTTCGCGGACTGCTCGGAGCATCGGTGGCGACGATCACGGATCGGGAGATCCCGCTCGAAAGGATTTTCAACGTCAGCGCCGCGGAAGCCGAAGCGGCGGTTTTTTGCGCGCCCGACGACGCTGGTATGGTTGCAGCCGCCGAGGCAATCGTGCGTGGCCGCGCCCAGCTTACCGCCGCGGATCCGAACGTCGAGGTGACGCACGGTATCGTGGAGCGCATCGCAGCCGATCGTACGATCAACAAAGTGGAGGACCTCGCCCCATCCACAGGCCTCGGGATCCGCGCGCTGCAGCGGTTGTTCCGCGAGTATGTTGGAATCTCGCCGAAATGGGTGATCCGACGCGCGCGGCTACACGATGCTGCCGCGCGTCTCGCTGACACGGGACACGTGAATCTGACCCGGCTTGCGCATGAGCTGGGGTACTCGGATCAAGCGCATTTCACCCGCGACTTCAAGGCCGTGGTGGGCCGCTCGCCGTC
>Ga0105247_10000124_pt1 | contig 74261 bp, 54 predicted proteins | sample KBSS24metaG_FD_81519 | JGI IMG/M metagenome (GOLD analysis project Ga0105247, IMG submission 81519) | Switchgrass rhizosphere microbial communities from Kellogg Biological Station, Michigan, USA - KBS S2-4 metaG | ecosystem: Host-associated > Plants > Roots > Rhizosphere > Soil | place... | reverse complement strand
GATGAAGCCATCGGTTCGCTGGCTGGCGGCGGCACCAGCGGCGGTAACGTCCTCCTGGGTTCCGCCATCCTCACCACCGGTGCCAACAATACCTCCACCACCTACGCGGGTGTCATCAGCGGCTCGGGCGGCCTGGTCAAGGCGGGCACTGGGATCATGACACTGTCGGGCAGCAACGCGTATACAGGCCCGTCAACGATTGGCGCCGGAACACTGCAGCTCGCAGCGGCCAATCGGATTGCCGACACCTCCGCGCTCACGGTGGTCGCAGGAGCGACGTTCAACCTCAATAGCTTTGCCGAGACCGTCGGTTCCATCGCCGGCGCGGGCGCCATCACCCTCGGTACCGCAACGTTAAACTCCGGCGCAGACAACACGACGACGAGTTTCGCGGGCGCAATCTCAGGGTCAGGCGGATTCACCAAGGTCGGTATCGGTGCGACGACGCTGTCGGGCGTAAACACCTACACCGGCCCAACCACAATCAATGCGGGAACCCTGCGCCTCCAAGGAGGCAGCGCGATCGCTGACATTTCGGCCGTGTCGCTCGCCAACGTGGCCGGTGCGACGCTTGATTTGAACGAAAGCACCGAAACAATTGGTTCGCTGGCCGGAGGCGGGCCGAGCGGCGGCACAGTCACTCTGGGCCTCGGCATGCTGACGGCTGGCGGCAACAATAGTTCCACGACCTATTCGGGTGTCATCAGCGGCGCGGGTGGCCTGGTCAAGGCCGGTACCGGGACGCTGACGCTGGGAGGCAACAATTCATACGGTGGCGCCACAACCATCAACACCGGCACGCTGCGGGTAGCAGGGGGCCACGGGATTGGCGATGCCTCGTCTGTGACCGTAGCGGCTGGCGCAACACTCAGCCTGAACGGGACGAACGAAACAATTGGGTCCCTGGCAGGCGGGGGTGCGGTCTCGTTGGGCGCGGGGATTCTCACCCTCGGTGGCAACAACACCTCAACCCTGTACAGCGGCGCAATCAGCGGTACCGGTGGCTTGGTCAAGTCCGGAACCGGCACACAGACTCTGTCCGGCGCCAATACCTACTCGGGCGCGACGACGATCGGTGCAGGCACACTGGTGGCATCCAACCCGACGGCTCTCGGAGGCACCGCGAACGGTACGACTGTAGCAGACGGTGCGACGCTGCAGATCGACAACATCACACTCAACCCTGAAACAATCACGCTGAACGGAAACGGCGTCGGTGGCGCGGGTGCGCTGACCGGCGTAGGTACCGCGTCGGTTGGGGGCCCGGCCCTCCTCGCCACGGCCGCACGAATTAGCGCCGACCCCGCTGACTCGCTGTCCTTGAACAGCACGCTGGATGGGCCCGGCTCGCTAGACATCGGTGGCGGCGGAACAGTCACCTTCCGCAACGCGGTCGGAAATACGGCACCCCTCGCCTTTCTAACCTCCGATGCAACGACAACCCTGGTGGTCAATGGCGGCGTGATCGTCACGACCGGCGCACAAACATACAACGGCCTAACGGCACTGGGAGGCTCAACGACGCTTCGCACCCTCGGGGGTGGAAATATCGTGGCGTATGGCCCCGTGCTCGAAAGTGTCGGAACCTTGTCGCTCGACACAGGGGCAGGAAACGCGATCTTCTCAAATCCATCGAATGATTTCGCCACCGTCGCGGTAACGAGCGGACATACTGTATCCCTGGTGGATGCAAACGCGCTCGGACTGGGAACTTCAAGCGTCAGCACCCTACAGGCGCAAGCGCTCTCCCATAACCTGACCCTGACAGGTGCCATTACGGCCAGCGGCGCGGGCGATGCCATCGTGCTGGCCACAGCGAGCAACTTTATCAATACGGGCGGTTCCCTCAATTCAGCGTCGGGACGATGGCTCGTCTATTCCATGGACCCTGCATCGAATACGCTCGGTGGTATCACAGCCGATTTCAAACGATATAACTGTACCTTTACGGCAGGATGCTTGACGCCCGGAACCACCCTCCCGCTGACTGGCAACGGACTCCTTTATGGCCTAGCTCCCAGGCTGACCGTGACCGCCGATACCCTCAACACCGTCTACGGTGCACCCGATTCGGCACTGACGTATTCGGCCAGCGGCTTTATCGACAACGACACCGCCGCAAGTGCCTTGGTTGGCGCGCTAACGCGGACAACTGGCGCGCTGAGCAGCAGCGGACATGAAGTGACCGGCACCTACTCGATAGGTCAGGGTTCCCTCGATTCGACGCTCGGGTACCATCTGACGTTCACTGGCGCCAGCTACACCATCGAACCCCGCGCGCTCGCGATCACCGCCTCGGCCCAAAACAAGGTTTACGACGGAACCACACTGGCAACCGTGGCGCTCGCGGACGATCGAATTGCCGGTGACGTGCTGAATGTGAACCACACGACTGCCTCGTTCCTCAATCGAGATGTGGGTAGCGGGAAGACCGTTACCGTGGCCGGCATCGGCTTGGTTGGGCCGGACGCTGGCAACTATCGACTCGCCTCAGGCTCGGACACCACCACCGCAGATGTCACACCCAAGCCGATCCTGGTGGCCGCAGACAATCAAACGAAAATATACGGCTCGCCCGATCCCACACTCAGCTATGCGGTGAACGCAGGTGGGTTGGTCGATTCAGACACGCTATCGGGGACACTCACTCGAGTCCCGGGGGAAACCGTGGCGGGAGGGCCGTATGCGATCACCCAAGGGAGCCTCGCCAACCCGAACTACTCGCTTATCTTCAACAACGGTATGCTGACCATCACTCCGGCAACACTCACGTATATCGCAAATCCTGTAGCGATCTACCAGTGGACGTCGCTGCCGCGGTTGACCGGCACGGTGACCGGATTCGTGCCGGGAGACACGCTCGCCTCTGCAACCACAGGCACGCTTGTATTCTCACCGGGGACGAGCACCTCCAACACGGCGGGAACCTTCGCGAGCGCAGGCTCGGGTCTCACCGCAACCTCTGGCGACTATGTCTTCGTGCAAGCGCCCAGCAATGCAGCCGCTCTGGTGGTCTTGCCGTCGGGTGAAGCGCGCGTCTCCGGCGCGCCGCAGAAGGCGTACGCGGGTGGATTGGCCAGTACGATCCGACTTGAGAACGCCTGTGCGCCGCTCGCACAGATCGGCGATGCAGCATCGGAATGCGGGCCCCAGGGGGCTAACACCGTAAGCCGGCTGGCGAAGTCGCTGCTCGCCTGGCGGCGCGCCACGCGATTGCCCGAACTGCCGCTTGCCATCGTAGGCTCAGGCGTGAAACTCCCCGCCGATGCCGCCGCGATTCTGTGGTACTAGACGGCAACGGATGCTTTTCATGAGGCGCTACGTTCGTAGCTGCGCGGTCATTGCTGTTTGGTTCCATGCCACCTTGCACGCGCAAACGACTCCCCCCGACATTGGCACGACCCTGCGCGAAATGGGTCAGGACCGCCCCGTCACGTCCTCGCCGCGCGCACCTTCGCTCGAGATTGAGCAACCCGCACACCCGCCCCTCGACACCGTGCCGCAAACCCAATTCCCGATAACGCAGATTCGCGTCACAGGCTCGAGCGCGTATCCCGCGAGCCGGCTGGAAGCCCTCGTGTCGGGATTCTGCGGCCGCACAGGGTCCCTCGCGCAGCTCGAAGAGGCAGCAGCAACCATTACCCGGTTCTATCAAACTCATGGTTATCCACTCGCGCGGGCATTCGTTCCGGCGCAGAGGATTCGCGCTGGTGTCGTCGAGATCGCGGTGCTCGAGGGAAAATACGGCAAGCTCCAAGTACATGACGAGGCGGGAATCTCGGAAACCCTTGTACGCAACACCCTGAAGGCTGCGGCCACCGCGAATGTGATCCGCACTGCTCCTCTGCAACGCGAATTGCTCTTGTTGCAAGACCTGCAGGGTGTGGCATCGTCCGCAACTTTGTCACCCGGTGAGCAGGTGGGCACAGCGGACCTGATCGTACATCTGACACCAGGACAGCGTTATCAGGGCGCACTCGACGCGGACAATTCAGGTAATCGCTACACCGGCCAGCTGCGCGCCGGTTTCGGATTCGTCGCCGCCAATCTCGCCGGCCGTGGCGACCAACTTGCCTTGCGAGGGGTTTTCACCAACGAAAGAGGTGTTGTCTATGGCCGCGCAGGGTATCAGATGCCGGTAGGCGCCCTGCGGGTGGGCGGTGCCCTTACTCGCACAGACTACGTACTCGGCAAACAATTCACTTCTCTCGATGCGCACGGCAGCGCGACCGTGTCGTCGCTGTATGCTCTCTATCCGATCATTCGCTCAATCGCCGGTAGTCTCGACACGCAGCTGACGTTCAACTATGCGGACCTGAGCGATATTGTAGGCGCGACCTCCACGAGCGACCGGCGCTGGAGCCGCGAGGTGACGTTGAGTATCAGCGGCAGCGTTCGCGATGATTTCCTGGCAGGCGGGATTACTTCCGTTTCAGTTGCGTACGTGGATGGCCAACTGCACATTCGCGATGAAACGGCCTGGCTCATTGACCAGGCGACCGTCAGAACCGCCGGAGCCTACGACAAGCTTTCGTACACCGCACTCCATCTGCACAACCTCGGGCAGGCGTTCGATCTGTACATTGGGCTGTCTGGCCAGTTGGCCGGGAAAAACCTCGATCCGTCGGAAAAGTTTTCCCTCGGTGGCCCCAATGGAGTGCGTTCCTATCCTCAAGGGGAAGGCGTCGGCGACAGCGGGCTGCTCGGTACGTTGGAACTGCGTGGCAAGTTGTCCGAGGTCGGCCCGTTCGCACGTCCGCAACTGATAGCATTCCTGGACGGCGGCCGGATTGACACAAACAAGAATCCATTTCTGCCGGATGCAAACGTGCGTAGCCTCTTCGGTGCCGGCATCGGCCTCAATCTATTCACACGCAACGGCTTTACGATGCGGGCCTCCTGGGCGCGAAAGATCGGCGGCCAGCCTACCCTGTCGGATACGAATTCGTCTTCCCGCCTGTGGCTGCAGACCAGCATGCAGTTCTGATGGGCCGCTTTAGAAGCGACCTGGCGGCGCTCCCTTCTGATCCGACGTTGGAAGTCGCATTCTCCGGTACGCGATGACACACGCGAAGTTCGGACGTCGGTTTCAGCGTACGTACCACCGTGGAGCAATCGCACGATTAACGCGCGCTAGGCCCACATTGAGCGGCCCAATTGAGCGTTAACGATAACCGGTCGGGTTGTCGGAAGAATCGTTGTAGATCATAGCCGACACAGGCAAACTGACGCGTTGATTTCGTGACCAGTGCCGCCGACCGTCGCCCGGCCAGTGATCACTACAGGCGTGCCCGGCTATCGCTGCGCGCGCTCGGTTGCGTACTGCCCTCCCCGGGAGCTGGTTGCGGGGCTCGCAGAGGCGGCCCCGCGTGGATGAATCCAACCAGATCTCAGTCGGGGCAGTGCTCATCGTGCTCAATGCAGTCACGCCACGCATTCTCATGCCACCACCGGTGCCGCTCGCGATCGTAATAACCCTCGCGGTAACCCTCGTTATATCCCCGGTCATGTCCCCGGTCATGTTCCACGACACAGCCCGTTGCGAGTGTCATCATGGTCACGAGCAACCCGCTCATTACTAGTCGGATCATGGGTATACTCCTGGCGTCTGGGCCACTTTCGACGTGCCTACAGGCTAAACGTTGAACCCAGCCGCAGAGTTCCCAGCCGTGAGCGATGACTCACCATTACATAATCGTCTGACGGAGCTTGAGCACGGCGCTAATGGGGCGCCGGGCCCGCGTTAGATTCTCTCAGTGCCGCCCGAAGTTGGGCTCCCTCTTTTCAAAAAAAGCCCGCACCCCTTCTACACACTCGTTCGCCTCCAGGATCCGCTCCTGAGCGTTGCGCTCAGCGCGCAACTGTTGCGGCAATGAATTATCAAACGCCGATGCGTTCAGATGCCGAATGTTTGCAAGTACCGAGCTGGGGCCTGCCGCCAGGCGATGCGCCAACTCCTGCGCCTTGGTAAGTACGTCGGCGGCGGGCACCGCCGCATAGACGAGCCCCCATTCCAATGCTGTCCTGGCGTCGATCTTTTCCGCGAGGAGCAGTGATGAAAGCGCCCGCCCACCGCCGATGCGCCGCGCGAGTCTGAAAGTGATGCCCGCATCGGGTACAACACCTACCCGAGCGAATGACGGCCAGAGAAAGGTGTCTTCGGCAATGACGATGATATCGCACGCGAGTGCGAGACTCATTCCCGCGCCCACAGCCGCACCATTGACCCCAGCGACGATCGGTTGGCGCAACCCGTTGAGGCGCGACACCAATGGATCCAGGAATCGGCGTAGCTCAGCATATGCACGTTGACGGGCTTCCGGTTTTTCCAGATCGACCGCGTGCAGATCTATGCCACTGCAGAAGGCTCCATCGCTACCGGTAATCACTAACGCGCGGACGTTGGGACCCGACTTTTGGATTTCATCCAATGCACAGTGCATCTCGCGCACCGCTTTGATGTCGATAGCGTTTCTGGTGGCCGCTGATCGAAGGACGATAGTGGCGATCTGATCCGCGATCTTGAGATCTACTGCGCTCATACCTGCGGCCCTTCTGTTGGGAAGCCTGAGGAACTGACAATAGCCCGCTACGGCGGGGACCACAATTCGCAGCTGCGGGCCGGCACGTCAAAGCCAGCCACCGCTTGACTGCGTGTCCAATTTTAGACAAGATGTTCAACTATGGACAAGCGGCGCAAGACGCCCTCTCGCCAAAGCGTGGCAGCAGGCCCAGGGTTCCTGTCTCACACACGCTTCGAGCCAAAAACTCGAGAGCGGCTCGGCGCCCCGGCTCTGCGCACGTTCGCCGCGATTACCGAGCGCTGGGGACTCTCCGAAGTCCAGCGGCTGAGCGTCCTCGGCTTCCCCGGCCGCTCCACCTATCACTACTGGCTAGCCAAAGCGCGCGACCGAAAACCGGTCCTGCTGCCAGTCGATACGCTGTTGCGCCTTTCCGCGGTACTCGGTATTCACAAAGACCTCGCGATCCTGTTTGGGCGTCCTGAAGATGAGGGCGCTTGGCTCCAGAAACCGCACGACGCCCCCGTCTTCGGCGGCCAGCCCCCTATTAATCTGGTGACGAGCGGCACCCAGGACGGCCTGATGCTGGTGCGACGCTACCTGGATGCCTGGCGCGGTGGCGTGTTCGCGGCGCCGAATGGCGCCGACCGAAACTTCGAGCCGTACTCGGACGAAGATATCGTCATCGTGTAACGGGCCTGATGATGGTCACTGCTGCGCTCGAGGGACCGACCTACCGCTTGATCCCCTCTCGCTATCCGCCTATCTCGGCTTTTGAAACCGTCGCCTCGGCAGATGATCTTGAGGCCGTCATGGAGCTCGAAGGGTGGACCAATGATCGTCTCGTGTTGGAGCGCGTAGCACGTCTGAACAAGACCGAATGGATGTATGGCGTCCAAAACGCCAGCGTCATCATGGCCTCGTTCCTGCACGGCGGCCCCATGGGCCTTAGATTCACATCGGCCGATTTGAACGGCTGGTACGCAAGCCTCGCCCGACGAACTGCGATTGCCGAAGTCGCTCATCATCTCCGCCGCGAAGCCCTCAACATGCGCGTGTCTTCACTGACCCTCCAGTATCGTACCTACACCGCGAAGTTGGCCGGCAGCTACGAGGATATTCGCGGCATGGCGAGCGCCCGTCCCGAACTCTACAAAACAGATGACTACAGCGCCTCACAGGTCTTTGGCGAAGCCCTCCGTGCCTCAGGACGCGACGGTATCGTTTACGACAGCGTACGCCACGTCGGTGGTACCAACATCGTGGCACTACGGCCGAAAAATGTGCGTGAAGTCGTTATGGGCGTGCATTACGAAGTCACCGTCCCTGTCTCCGGCAAAGTGGTTGCACGCACCTTGAAATAGAACGAACGGTCGTGCTATTTTGGGCCCATGGTACCCAGCACGAGCACCGAGAAAGGCACCGCCACCCGGGAATTGATCCTCGCTCAGGCTTACGCATTGGCGCGGGAGGCAGGGCTCGAAGGCTTATCGATCGGAACCGTGGCAACGAGCGCCGGGATGTCCAAGAGCGGGGTGTTCGCGCACTTTGGCTCCCGGGAGCAGTTGCAGTTGGCCCTGCTCGAGTCAGTGGGGGCCCGTTTCGTGGAATTCGTCAGAACCCCCGCTGTGCGCGAACCCCGTGGACTGCCGCGGCTGCGCAAGTTTGCTGAGCGATGGTGCGAATGGTCGCGCGTTCATCGAACCGGCTGCGTTTTACTCAGCGCCGCGGTGGAGTACGACGGCCGCCGCGATGGGGCGATACGCGAGCACGTGTTGCGTCAACAGGCGGGTTGGCGTGATGAGCTGAGGCGCGCGATCGGGTTGGCAGTCGATGTGGGTCACTTGAGGACAGACACGGACACAACTCAGCTGGCGTTTGAAATCTACAGTCTGATGTTGGGCCTTCATCATGACGCCGGCCTGTTCGGTTACGACAAAGCTCGCCACCGAACTGAGCTCGCGCTCGAGAGGCTGTTCGCCAGTTACCAACCCAATCCAGCGGAGGCACGCTAGTGAGCCGGCACGGTCGATCGCTGCGGCAGCCCGCGGGCAAACTCCTGAAACTCGGCGCATTACGCGCAGCTTTTGCGCTGGGTGGACGCCTCGCCCCGCGGCAGACTGTCGAGTGCGCTGCCCGCCTCTTCGCTACGCCCCATGGCAGCAGCCGCTCACGTGCGCGCGCTGTCCTGGCGGATAACGAAATGCAGCGGCGCGAGATCACGGCGGGAAAGCAGACCATTGCTACTTATGTGTGGGGAGAACCTACGCGCGAACCCTACGCCCTCCTCGTCCATGGTTGGTCGAGTTTCGGGCTGCGTTTCCTACCGTGGGTAGCACGGCTACGCCAAGCAGGCTTGGCCGTAGTCACGTTCGATCAACCAGGGCACGGCTACAGCACCGGCGAGTTGTGCACGCTTCCTGACTTCGTCAACACGATTCATGCGATTGGACGTCGCTACGGTAGTGCCGCATTGGCGGTCGGGCATTCCCTCGGGGGCGCTGCGGTGACGCTCGCACAGGGAGAGACGTGGCATGCCGACCGCGTCGTCGTGATCGCCCCGGCGGCTGACATGGCTGCGCAGGCCGAACGCTTCATGCGCTATATGCGGCTCGGCGAGCATCTGCGCGAGCGCTTCTTCGGTTGGCACGAGCGTATTACTGGGGTAGCCGTGCACGATTTGGAAGTTCGCAAATATCTTCCGGCGTTAGGACTACCCTGTTTGATCGTGCACGATCTCGAGGACCTCGAGGTGCCCTGGGGGGACGGTGAGCTTTATGCTCGCCACTGGCACAACGCGCGGCTCCTGACGACTCGGGGGTTCGGGCATAACAGGGTGTTGGATGCACCCGATGTGATCGAGGCAGTGCTCGCGTTCATGCGCGGTGAGCGCCCGGGCGAGCGCATCGTGGGTTCTCCAAACCTTCCGTACGGCATGGCGTAATGTGTCCTCCTCGACGCAAACCACTGTGCCTATAGCCATAGAACGCATAAACCAACAGACCCAGGGCAGTCCACACGGCGAGGCGTACCCACGTATCAGCCGGCAGCGTTACCATCATCGCTCCACAAACCAGCGCTCCACCGAGGCAAGTAAGCCACGGCAATGGCACGCGAAAAGGCCGCCGTATGTCTGGCCGCGTCTTGCGCAATACCAGGACACCGACGCACACGGTGACAAAGGCCATTAGCGTACCGATCGACACGAGCTCCCCTAGAACATGCACGGGGAACAGCCCACCGATCGATGCCGCACAGACAACCGTTACAATTGTGCCGGCCGAAGGTGTTCGAAATCGCGGCTGTACTCGTGCGAACCAGGACGGCAACAGCCCGTCTTCAGCCATCGCGAAGAAAATGCGCGCCTGCGCCAGCGTCATGACGAGAATGACGGACGTCATCCCAGCGACAGCCCCAATTTTAACTGGCAGGCCCAGCCACCTCAGTTGCGGGTGCTTGTCCAGCGCCAAAGCGACGGGCGCGGCTACATTCAACTCGCGATAACTGACCATGCCCGTGAGCACCGCCGCAGTTGCAACATAAAGAACAGTACATATGCCGAGGCTCAGGAGGATGCCGCGAGGCATGTCACGCTGCGGATCGTTCGCTTCCTGCGCGCAGGTCGATATCGCATCGAAGCCGATGTAGGCAAAGAAGATCACACCGGCCGCGGCCATCACCCCACTCCAGCCGAACTGACCGAACTCGCCGGTATTGGGTGGAATGAACGGGTGCCAGTTGTCGGCCGAGACGAAGCTCACGCCGAGCAGAATGAAGAGCACCACGACTGCAACCTTGATCGCGACGACGATCGAGTTGAGGAGCGATGATTGGTGGACGCCGAGATAACAGACGGACCCAACGACCAGCACAATGAGGACCGCCGGGAGATTGACTACGGCGCCGGTCGCGACAATGTTGAAATGCCCCGCGCCACGATCAAATGGCGCATGCGTCAACCCGCTCGGCAGATGAATGTTCATCTGAGCAAGGAGGCTCAGCACATAACCCGACCACCCGACGGAGACAGTTGCGACGGCGAACAGATACTCCAGGATGAGGTTCCAGCCGACGAACCAGGCGATCGCCTCGCCCAGCGTGGCGTACGAGTACGAATACGCGCTGCCGGAGACGGGAATCATCGACGCGAGCTCGGCGTAGCACAACCCCGCGAGGGCGCAGCCGAGCCCGGCGATGATGAAGGAGAGCGCCAGCGCCGGGCCGGCATGATTCGCGGCTGCCGTGCCCGTGAGCACGAAGATCCCTGTGCCAATGATGCCTCCGACGCCGAGAGTGGTGAGCCCTGCGGCAGACAGCGTGCGTTTGAACCTATTGCGGGAAGGCTCGTGCTGTTGCGGCCCCGTGATTGATTTGGTCGCGAAGAGTTGACTGCTCATAAGGATTCCAAGCGCGCCCCGGAGATCGTCTGACGCTATTTCTTCGTGACTTCCCAAGGCAGACCGCCCATGGGGGACTCGACAGTGCCCTGAATGCGATTGCCGGCGACCTTACCCTTGTAGGGCAGCGTCATGGCCTGTCCTCCCGGACCTTGCGCATTGACAGTGAACGAGAGTTGTTCGCCATCGATCTTCCCATTGACGAGGCTCTGCTGCTCGCCATTCGGCGGACCTCCCGTGAGTGTCCCTGTCACACCTGTGCCATCAACCTTGAGGCTCAGCGTGATTTCGTGTTTGTTACCTGCCGGATCAGTGATCTGCCCCGCCCAGGTGCCGGTCAGATCTGCGGCGCGCGCCTCCAGTGTGAACATACTTGCTGCGAGCACGACGAGCGTGAGTAAATATGGCTTCATAAGTGAGCCCTTTTCGTGAGTGGATTGAATAAATGGGGTCGTGGCTGAGCTACCGCGTTGTGTCCGCGGAGCCGCTGTCGAGGGATTCAAGGGCTTGCCGTAACGAATCGGCTTCCTCTGTATCCGGCGCCTCCTTGATCAGGTGTTGCAGAGCCAGCCGATGCGCCCTCTGCAGCGCATTCTCCTTCGGCACCTTGACATCGGGCTCGACGCCCTTGCCTTCCCAGTTGGTTCCGGTGACCGGGTTGATCGCGCGCCCGGTTGGAATGAATGCCGAATAGTGATCGCTCAGCCGGCGGAAACCGCCCGGGTTGGCGCCACCGCGCGTCGTCTCGCCCACGATCGTGGCGCGCTTGAGCGCCTGCAGGTCGTAAGTGAATTCCTCGGCGGCTGAAAACGTCCGCCCGCTGGTGAGAACATAAACTTCCTTATTCAGATAGCGCTTGCCCGGAACATAGGGCAGCGTCCACCATTGCGTGAGAATCTCGTCTCGGCTGCCGATCTGGCGCCAGGACAAATCATTCAGATGCACAGGCTGCCCGCCGCTAAAGAAATAAGAGGCGAGCAACTGCACCATCCCGGGATTGCCCCCGCGGTTCTCGCGCAGGTCAATGATCAGTGCGTCCGTGTTGGCCAAGAAGGCCATTGCGCCCGCCACCGTCGCGCCGCCGCGATCCGCATCCGTGAACCCGTTGAGTTTCAGATATCCAACGTTGCCGGGCAGAAGCTCGACTCTCTGCAAGGCGTAGTTGTTGCGTTGCAGTTGCCGCTGTAGCACTGGGGACTGCGCATCGGGCGACAGCGGCGACTGGCCAGGCTTGGGCGCCTCTTCCGGTGGTACTACATTGGCGCTGTACATCACACGGAGGTGCGGATCATGCGCGATTTCCGCCATCTGCTTCGTCAGAACCGCACTGAATTCGTTCGCGCTCGTAATCGCTGCGTATGCTCCCTTCGCCTGGCGATCCTTGAGTGCTTTCTCAAGTTTGTTGGCAACATCCGGGAAGACGTAAGTGTCCCTGATTGCCTGCGCCAACGAGGCAATGACTTCGCTTTTCATACGGGCATCGACCGCTGACCGAGCGGTTAGCGAGGAAATCCCCTGCGGGGAGATGTCGGATGAGGTTGTGCTCCCAGGCGGTATTTGTGCGGCCACCCATGTGCCCCAGATCATCGCCGCCAGGGCAGCAACGCAATTGCGAAATCCGCGTGTTGGTACCGTCACAGCTGCCGTTTTGACTGCCATCTCGTCGTACACCCTGTTAGTTTTGTCCATGGGAGGGCTCGAGCGAGTCCGTCCCGCCACCGCGGTGCAGATACCGACCCGGCGCTTTGCCCGTCATCACGTTGTTCCGCAGGACCAGCCTGCCATCGACAATCACGTCAACGATTCCGACCGGCGCCGCGAGCGGCTCCTTCCAGGTGGAGCGGTCGCGAACCTTGTCCGCATCGAAGATCACGAGATCGGCGGCGGCGCCGGGCGCGAGCCGGCCGCGCCCTTCCAAGCCAAGAAAGTCAGCGGGCGCGGAGGTCATCTTGCGTATCGCTTCTTCCAGGGTCAGCAACTTCAGCTCGCGAACATACACTCCGAGCACACGCGGATAAGTGCCCGTTGAACGGGGATGCTCGCTGCTGAACTCCCGGATGGGGCGTCCTTCAGGCAGGCCATCGCTGGCGATCATGTTCCAGGGCTCGCCCATGAGGGTGCGTACGTCCTCTTCGAAGCAACCTCCCGCGCTCACCACGATGTCCTTGCGTGTATTGATCAGAAGATCCGCAATGGCATCGAAGCCACTCACCTGGTGCGCGGAGGCTATTTCGGAAATGAATTTGCCTTCCAGGGACTGGCATCCCGGACACACCAGGATCAACAACGAAGCAGGACCGGATGCCTTGTATTGACTGAAACCGCTTTCGCCCCCGGTGATCGTCTCCCGCTCGATCCTGGAGCGACGCACCGGGTCCTTGAGCGCAGCGCGGATATCGTCCCGGCCATGCAGATTCAACTCGCGGGGATAGTTCAGGCTCGCCCACAACTGCATGACGGCGACAGCGTTGTATGGGTATTGATCCGATACCACATCCACGCCGTGTTTGCGGGCGTTTTCAACCAGGCCTATCACGGCTTCCATCAAGCCCCGATTGGACCTGCCTGGTGTGGTCAGATGTGTGAGATCCACCGGTATGCCTGCCTGGCGACCGATCTCGATCGCTTCCCAGTCCGACTGCAGCAACGCCCGGTGTGGATCCCGGACGTGGCTCTCGTAAATTCCGTGAAAAGGCGCGACTTCTTTTGCGAGCGCGATGACTTCATCGGTCTCGCTGAACAGACCCGGCGAATACATCAGCCCCGTTGACAGACCCACCATGCCGGCCTGCATGCCCTCGCGGACGAGCGCGCGCATCCGCTCGAGCTCCTCGGCCGTGGGCGCGCGGTTCTGATTTTGACCCATGACCTCGGTACGAATCGCATTGTGGCCCACGTAATAGGCCACGTTGGTTCCCACCCCGGCCGCGCGGTAAGCCTTCAACAGGCTATTGAGATCGGCTGGCGAAATCTCTCCGTCCGGACCGCCCACCACAGTCGTTACGCCCTGTCGGATGTATCTCTCATTCAAATGAATGTCGAGGTCTGTGGTATCTGCAGGTTTGGCGAGCGAAGCAGCGGAATGGTTATGCGCATCGATGAACCCAGGCGCCACGATCAGACCCCGCGCATCGATCACAGCAGCCGCAGTCACCTCGATATGGGAACCCACCACGAGGATGTGGCCGTCTTTCACAGCAACATCGGCTCGCCGCCGCGGCAAGCCCGTGCCATCAATAACCGTACCACCGCGAATCAGCAGATCGGCGGGCTGTGGAGACGAGGCCACGGTGTACGCGGTCACGCCAAGTAGCGTCGCGGCGGCGAAAAGGCCCATTTGCTTGATCAAAGACATTTTTGGACCTAACGCTCGCGTGTTCCCTTGACCGGCACGCCTCCTGGCCCGGGAAAGCTGAAGCCCTCGATCCGTCCCTGCTCATCAGCGAGAAACGTAAAGCGCAGGAACGGCGCGTTATCGTCGAAGAACTCACGCGCGGACAGTGGCAACAGGCGGTGTCTCGCTCCGGTGGTGAGCCATAGCCCCTGGTCGTCCGCGGTGATCTCCACGGGCACTTCCGACGGCACCGCGGCTGCCGCCTGAGCGCCGGGCATCCCTGGGGTCCCGCTGGAGGGCGCCTGCAAAACATATTTCCCTGCAAAGACGCGCAGCGCGTCGGCTGATAAACGGATCGGCTGTGGCACGGACTGTCCGGTCAGCCAGAGTCGGATCCTGTCCTTGAGAAGATCTGCGGCGCCGTCGTAGTTGCTCATGACAGCCACGACGTAACCGGTATCCGGGTACATGTCGAGGTTGCTGTTGATACCCGGACCGCCGCCGCCGTGCCCCACGACCCGAACGCCGTTGATGAAGTCCTCTGCCATTCCAAAGGCATACTTTGCAGTGCCGCGTCCTGTTGGCACCTGGCCTGTCATATCCTGATCCGTGAGCTCCTTGCTGAGCAGCTTGTGTCCCTGCAAGGCCTGAGCAAACCGAAACAGGTCTTCCACGGTCGAATAGCCGCCGCCGGCGGAGGCGCCCGGTTGTAGGAAATCACTGTTGGTAATGCGCGGCCCTGACGATAAGGCGCCCGGAAAGTTAATAGCGCGGCGCGACTGTCCCGGCGCGGCGGTGTAACCAACCGCAAGGTTCGGTACATCATCATGCGGTTTGAAGTTGTCAGTATTGAGCATTCCCGAGGGCTTGAAGATGTGCTCGCGCACGTAGTCATAGTAGCTTTGTCCGGAAACCCGCTCGATCACCAGCCCCAGAACGATGAAGCCCGCGTTGCTGTAAGACCATTTCGCGCCGGGCTCGAACAGTAGCGGCTTGCCCGTAAATAACGGCAGGTGAGCCTCGATCGTCGTGAATCTATCCTTCGGTGTATCGAAGAATTTCTCGTTGAACATCTCGCCCAGCCCGGAGGTATGTGTCAGGAGCTGATAGACGGTGATCTTCCCGGCGATGTCCTTGTCGGGATAGTCCGGGACGAGCTTGAGCAGCGTGTCGTTCAAAGAGAGCTTGCCCTGCTCGGCCAGCTGCAGAATCGCAACGGCGGTGAACATCTTTCCCATGGAGCCCAGGTTGAACTTGGTATCAACCTTGTTCGGGGCGTTGAAGGCATGGTCGGCAAGGCCATAGGCGTGTTCGAAGAGCACCTTGCCGTTCTTCGCGACCAGCACTGACCCGGAAAAGGCATCCTGCGCCGACAACTGCTCCAGATGTGCCCGCAGCGCGGTTACCAGCTGCGCATCGCTCAGGGAGGCCGCACCCGCCACTGCTGCATACAGCATCCACAGCAGACACGCTGAGGATGCCCCCAGCAGCGATCTTTTAAAGCTTGTTACACGAGTCATGGTGGCTTCCTGATCTGTTCGAATTGCCGCGTGCTTGCTGCACGGAGGATTTCAGCCTATCACGAAACACTATGTTGTCCAATGATTGGTATCACAATTCATTCGCGCCGCGCGGCGCACAACGCGCGTTTCAGCCGGCATCCATCTATGATGCGCGACACCCCGCCGCGGTCGCAGGCAGAGCGAAAAAAAACTGCATCGCAAGCCGCAGTCCGCCAGAGCTGGCAGTACAATTAGCTTGGCATACAATCTATTTCCTGCTAGAACTCCTCTGCAGCCGCACCAGGAGCTCTTGCCAAAGTGGACATCGAAACCCGCGTCGAGCACTGGCCCTTCAAGCAATCCTTCACCATCGCGGGCCACACCTTCACGGCCAGCGATGTCCTCGTAGTCGAGGTTTGGTGCGAGGGGCTGACTGGCTGGGCAGAGGCGGTAGGCGCCTACTACAAGGATGAAACGCCAGGCTCCATGGCGGAGCAGATCTCCCAAGCGGCGGCGGAACTGCGCGATGTGAAGCGGTCGGATCTTTCCTCGGTCCTGCCTGCAGGCGGCGCCAGAAATGCTCTGGATTGTGCCCTCTGGGACCTGGAGGCGAAACGAACCGGGCGGCCGGTATGGGACCTCGTAGGACTCAATCCGCCGCAACCGCTGCGATCCACCTATACTTTGGGCGGCGACGAGCCCGCACGGATGGCAGCCGCAGCCGTGCAATTCGGTGATGCGACACACCTCAAACTCAAGCTCCTGGGTGATGGAAGCGACGCCGAACGAGTGCGCGCTGTTCGCGCGGCACGTCCCGATGTCTGGTTGATGATCGACGCCAATCAGGCTTTCACACGCAATAGCCTGGAGGCGTTGTTGCCTCACCTGGTCCGAGCCCGCGTCGCACTGATCGAGCAGCCATTGCTCGTTGGTCACGAAGCGGACCTCAAGGGGCTGCAGCGTCCAATTCCCATAGCCGCCGACGAGAGCGTTCAAGGACCCCGCGACCTTCCGGCGCTCATCGAATACTTCGACATCATCAACATCAAGCTGGACAAGTGTGGAGGCCTGACGCACGCGTTGGCCATGACCAAAGAGTGCCGCAGGCTCGGATTCAGGGTCATGGTCGGCAACACGATGGGCACGTCACTGTCGCTCGCGCCTGCCTATCTCCTGGGGCAGTTGTGTGACTTCGTGGATCTGGACGGCGCGCTATTTCTTGCGGCTGACCGGGAACCGGGCGTCACGTACTCTGCCGGAATGGTGACGTGCCCGAAGCAGCTTTGGGGTTATCCTGACTCACATGCCCCCCGCGCGTCGCGGTAGAGGACGCCGTGGCAAACTCTGAATCACCCGCGCAGGCTTCCTGGTTCAAGCGCTACGTGCTGCCGGGTTTCGTGCTGAAATCTGTAGTCATCGGTGGCGGCTATGCGACCGGACGGGAGTTCGCCGAATTCTTCCTGTCGGCCGGACCCGCCGCGGCGATCCTCGGTGTCGTGATCACGGCGCTCATCTTCAGCCTCGTGTACGCCGCGACCCTTGAATTCGCGCGCGTGCATCACACCCTCGAATATCGCGGCTTCTTCCGCTTGCTGCTAGGGCGCGGCTGGGTTGCATTCGAGATTCTGTACCTGGTCATGTTGCTGCTGGTACTCGCTGTGCTCTCTGCCACCGTGGATGCATTACTGGTCGAGGCTGTGGGCATGCCCGCTGGGCTCGGCGCCGGGTTGTTTGCCGTTCTGGTCGCAACGCTCGCGTACTTCGGCACTACGCTGATCGAACGCTACCTCGTCGCGTGGTCATTCGTTCTATACGCCTTCTACATCACCTTCGTGACCCTATGCCTCTTGCATTTCGGGCACGAGGCGGCCAATACACTCAAAGACGCCCACCTGGACGCACCGGGTGCTGCTGCGTTCAATGGCTTGCGGTACGCCGGTTACAACATTTCAGCCATGACCGCCACCCTGTTCTGCGTTCGACATCTTCGGAGCCGCAAGGACGCCCTGGTGGCGGGATTACTGGGTGGCCCGCTCGCCATGCTGCCTGGCGTTCTGTTTGTTTTCGCCAGCCTGGCGTTTTATCCGCAGATTGTCGCGGCCCCCGTTCCCATGCACTTCCTGCTGGCCCGTCTGAATATTCCCGTGTTCCACGCATTCTTTCTGCTGGTCGTGCTGACGGCCCTGATTGGAACCGGCGCCGCGATGATTCACGCCGTGAATGAACGCATAGCCGCGAGCGGCTACAAGAGGCTCGGCGCCCTGCCCCGGCCCGCACGTGCTGCCAATGCAGTGGTACTGGTGTTGGTGGCAACGGTAGTCGCAGCTCGAGCCGGCCTCATAGAGCTGGTCGCGCAAGGCTATGGATTAATCACCTACGGATTCATTCTCGTCTTCATGGTTCCGATACTGACGGTGGGTGTGTGGCGCATCGCTCGATCCGCGCGCTCATCGGAATGAAACTCGTCAGCAACAGGGACGCAACCCCGGCAACGATACCCATGAGCACGAAGAATTGTGCCGCCGGAACGCGTGACCACAGTGTCCCCAAACCACCCGCGAGCAGGTTGCCGGCGAAGCCTGCAAAGAACCACGTTGCAATGGCTGTCGCCTCATAGCCCTTGGGTGCGAATCGGCCGAAGAAGCCCAACCCGACCGGAAGAATGAGTAGCTCGCCGCAAACCAGAACCAGGAAAAAGAGTATGAGCCACGGCCAGGCCACTCGGCCGTGCGCCGTGTCGGCATGGGCCTCGAGGAGGGCCAGTAGCCAGTACGAGCACGCGATGACCGCGGCGCCCACGCTCATCTTCTGCAAGGAGGTTGGCTCGTAGCCCCGCTTCGCAGCCCGTCCCCAGAGGAATACAAAAACGGGTGTCAGTACGAAGACGAGCAGCGGATTCATTGATTGAAACCAGGTCATTGGTACGGACCAGTGGGCCGCAACCGAGCGATCGACACCCTCGCGAGCCCAGAGGGCGATGGTGTTGCCTTGTTGCTCATACGCTCCGCGGAGGATCGCCACGATCGCCATGATGCCGATCAACATCGCAAAGTGGCGTCGCAACGCCCGCATACCGCCGGGCAGGTGTGGCCGGTGGATGAGAGACGCAGAACCGCGACCCTCGATCGGCAAGTGGTGCATTCCCAGCAGATATATACACAAGGCCGCAAGCATCCCGAAGCCAGCAATGGCAAATCCCCAGTGCCACCCGTAGGCTTCACCGACAGTTCCACACACCAGCGGCGCGATGAAGCCACCGAGATTGATTCCGAAGTAGTAAACGCTGTACGCAGATGTGAGGCGGCGATCGTTGCTGTCATACAGGGATTTGATCTGACTCGTAAGGCTCGGAACGAAGAAGCCATTACCGAGGGCAATGGTCCCGAGCGCGGGGAACAACAGTTCCTCCCAAGCCATCATGAAATGACCCAGCGCCATCAGGGAGGCACCAAGGATCACTGCATTGCGCTTTCCCAGCAGGCGATCGGCCGCGATTGCGCCGAAGATGGGCGTGCAGAAGACTGCCGCGGCGTATGCGCCGTAGATGAGGGAAGCGTGCACCTGGGAAATGCGCAGCTCCCCAGTCATGTAATAGACGAGCGACGCGCGCATTCCGTAGAACGAGAAAGTGTTCCACGTCTCCGTAAGAAACAACACGCTCAGGCCGCGCGGATGCCCCAGCCACGAAAGCGCCTCGTCGCGCGGCGGAGCGCCGCAATCACTCGCCCCGTCCCCATCTGCCGTCATCGAGTCCTGCCTGGGCGCCAACGGATCAGCGAGATTCGAATCTCCTCGCGGCGCTGGAACTCTGTTGGAGCATCTGCTCCCAATCGAGAGGCCGGCCACCGGGCGTGCAACACTGCGAGCGCCGGTTGAGCTCCTTGAAGTAATCGAGGTCCAGGTAGACGCTCGACTCGAGGGGCGATTGAGTCAGGCTCTCTGGTGGCCCCAGATAGAGAATCGCATCTGCTTTGACCCCAGACAGGATGTCGATTTCAGCGGCGAGCATTTCCATCGGTGACGGTGGCTTGCCCTGCCCCAGGAACATCGGCGCGCCGGCCGACGTGCCACCCGACGGCGGCGGTCCGCCAGGCCCCATCAATTGCCCGCCCGGTGGCGGTCCTCCAGGTCCCGGAAGCCGCCCGCTCGGCGGCGGTGCGGCCGGTCCAGGAGGTTGCATGCCGGGTGGCGGCCCAGAGGCGGCCATCTTCTTCATCCTCTCGACCTGCGCGGGTGGGACGTAGTTGCACCCGGGAAGCTGCAGTTGCGCTTGCAGCGTCGTGCCGCCGATTGGCCACGCAAGCGCTGGTGTCGTCCATCCCTTCGTTCGCATGACGAACTTCGCGTTGCATTGGGGCTCCAGATAGCCGATGAATGGCGCAACGATGGCCAACGTCCCCGGGAAGGCTTGGTTGATCTTCGCACTGAGCTGCGCTGGTCCGCCCGGCCCGAACAGGTGACCCAATCCAACAATCAGCAGCGTTTTCTTGTGCTTGTTGAGAATGGACTCGTTCAGGATACGGAAGATGTTGTCGTCACGCTGTCTCAATAGGGGCTGAACGTCCTTGAAGGAGCGAGTCCGGGCCCAGTCAATCCTGGGATCGCCAAGCCAGACTTTGATGCGCTGCGCGGCCGCCAGCTTCTGGTTGGCTGCCCGGACAGCGGCGAAGAAGTTGACGAAACCCAGGTTGGCCGATTCGCCCGGAAACCATCCGACGACGTCGGTCCAGACACGGCGCAGGTCCGTGAATGGCACGTCCTCGCCGGCAACATAGCGGTCGATCGTCTCCTGCGCCGACTCGCCGCCAAACTCCACGACGACGTTGCCGACCTGCTCGGCGAACCGCGGATCGCGAATGAGAGTGCTGTAGAAATCCTCCTCCTGTGCCAGACCGTGAGCATCCCCCAATGCCACCACGGACTTCTGTTGGAACAGGGCGAGGACTCCGTCTACAGCAGGACTGACTTGCGGCGCTGCCGTAGCGTGCGCGGGCCCGAAGGGCACGGCAACGGTGGCTACAATGAGCACCAACACCCCTGTGACGGTCGCTTTAAATGAACGCATGGTGATTTCCGTGACGCTTCAGAATGTATATCGGGCCCAGGCGCCGAAGGTGCGCGGGCGCTGCACCAGCACCTCGTCCCCGCCGCCACCCGGGAACGTCCCCGGTGCGATGACTGTTTGAGCCCTGGTATCGAACAAATTGTCCGCATAGAGCGAGAGGCGCCAATGGGCGTTCTCGATGCCGAGTTGTATGTTCGTAAGCGTATACCCACGCATCGTGACAAATGCGGAATTGGGCCTGCCGTTCACGGTCCGCGGCACGGGTTGCAGTGGCACCGGACACGGGCCGAAGACCATGACGGGGCAGCCGAACACGGGGGTTTGACTGGGGCCCTCCCAGCTCGAGGCAAAATCAGTGTTCCGCGGTCCGACATACTGCTCGCTCAGTACGGCGAAGCCATCGAGCCCTCCGTTGGTGAGTGCCCTGCGGTAATTCAGTGTCAGACTCCCGGAGAGCTTGGACACGAACGGGATCTGATCTCCCTCGCGTGCCGGACAGCCTCTTTGGCAATAGGCCGGAGCGTAATAACCGGAGGCGGGATCGTCCTGTGCCAGCTCCTGATTCCGAGTCATGACTGGATTCATCACCGAGAAACTCAGCTGAGCCCGCAGTCCCTCGAGCAGCTGCAAACCGCCTTCCAACTCGAACCCATCGACCTTGGCGGCGCCGGCATTGTGGTAATACTGAGTCGGGTTAGACCCCGGAGCACCGGGAACGGGCGCAAGTCCGATCACTTGAATGTCGCTCCAATCGATATGGTAGACGGCGGCGTTCAGTGTTGCCCGGGCCGACGGGAAGCTGAGCTTCCAGCCCAGCTCGTAATTCGTCGTGGTATCCGGCTTGTAACTCAGGGGAATGTTGGGGTTGGGCTGCCCGGTGAACGAGTTGTAGTAGCTGAGATTGAGCCCGCCCTTGCGAAAGCCTCGCGAAACCGAGGCATATGCCATGGCATCGTCGGTGAACTCGTAGCTGGTAATCACCCTGCCGGTGGTTGGGGTGTTGCGGCCCGAAGCCGGCGGCGGCCGTCCCCCACCCGCTCCGGTGCCCTGGGAGTTGTCGTAGTCAACCTGCTGCGTACGCAGACCGAGGCGCGCGCTCAAGCGCCGGGTGAACTTGAAACCCATCTCGCCGAACACCGCCTTTTCCTTGAAATGCTCATCGATGACCTGGGCGCCCGCCGCGCCGCCAAAGCCTGCAGCCAGGATCTCGATCCCTTGCGATTCCCGCGAGTAGTACAGACCGGCGACGTAGTCCCAGCGGCTCGATTTGTCCGGCGTTCCGACCAGCCGCAACTCCTGGGCGAAAGTATCGAATGAGAACAGCGAAAAGTCGGGCGGCCCCTGGTAGACGGTGCTGTCGCGGCGGCCCCACGAGCTCGCCGACACAACCTGCGCCCAGCCGAGTTCGGCGGTGGCGGTGATGTTGGAAAGATTGTTGTGGTCCTTCACGACTTGATTCGTGACTTCCGAGGCCGCTATTGCCAAGTCCCCAACCTTGGGCTCGTAGAAGGCCGTATCGTGCGACACGCTGTCGGTATGAATGTACTCGCCGAGCACGGAGAGCCGGTCCACCGGCTTGAACAGCAGCATCGCCCGCCCGCCAGCCGCGGTGCCGGGGTTGATGTTGCGTTGCTGGACCCCGGTGATTGCGCACGACGCCGCGTCGCAGTGGGTATTGAAACTGTCGATGAAACCCGAATCGTAGGCCCCAAAGCCGCTCAGCCGCATGCCCAGCTTCTGGTCCCACAGCGGCAGATTGATCATGCCGGACTCGCTGTTGTTCATGCCGCCATGGTTGGTGTTCGAGATGCGCGCTTCCGCAGAACCGGACACATTGTTCAGGTCCGGCTTCTTCGTGATCACGCGAATCGTGCCGCCGAGGGAGTCTTCGCCGAAGTAGGTGCCCTGCGGTCCGCGCAACACCTCGATCCGCTCGACGTCGATGAGGCGTGGGTCAACCTGCTGGCCCGCGGCCGTAACCGGAATCTCATCGAGATACTGCCCGACGGTCGCGGAGGTCTGCTGCGGGGAGAGATCCGAAAAGTCACTGATCCCGCGCAGCGAGAAGTCGAATGGGCGGGACCCACCTCCAGCCGAATTCATCATCAGGCCGGGCACCGTGCGGAAGTACTCCTCGAATGACTGTGCGTTCAGGTTGTCCAGGTCCGCGCTGGTGATCGCAGTCACCGCCTCGGGCAACTTCTGCACGCTCTCCTCGCGCTTGGTTGCCGTGACGACGATCTCCTCGAGCACCGCTGACTCGCGCGATTTCCTCGCCGCCGACTCGGCCGCGCCGGGCACGGAACCGCCGGCATCCGCGTCCCGCGCATCGGCCAGCACCGGCACGGCCGCGGTGCCCAGCGCCAACATAATCGCTACCCACTCAACTCTCATGAGGCGTTCTCCAGGTTGATACATTAGATTGTAGTACCAACGATTATGCATATCAACTATCGAGATAAAATCGGACCGCGGCGAAAAACAGCAAGGCCAACGCAGCCGTCACCGATGTAGCAAACCGATGTTCAAACGTTCTCGTGCGTCTTCATCGGGTCCGGCAGCGTCCCGAACTGTCGACACGGCTACGGGCGGCCTCGGGACTCTCCGCCTTCTGGTATTCCGCAATGCCCGCGCTACGATCCACAGGCACCACTTCCGATAGCGTCGTACCCGGCGGCGGCTGCAGCGCTGGTGGGAACATCGCCAGCTTTTGGACTTCCATCAGCTTCACATCCCGTCCCAGCGTGAGGTCACGCTCATTGGTGCCGGAAGGCGGCACACGGGCCGCACCGTCAATGACCTCGAGGTCGAACCACCACCGCTTGATCAAATTGCGCTTACCGTTCTGCATCTCGTCGTCCATGCGGATGATCGCCGGACGTGCCTGCGGAACATTGATCGATAGCTCGACCAGGTGGCGCGATGCGACCGTGTCTTCGCGATTCCACGGACACATCTTCATGCAGCGGCCACAGGCCGAGCCCCGCTTCTGCGTCACGCGATACTTCGTGCACTTGTCAACGTCGGCCTTCCAGATTTCGTAGCCGTTGAACATCACTTTCGGACCGAAGGTGATCGCGTTGCACGGACACTCCCGCGCACATTTACGACACTGGGAGCAGAAGTCCTGCAGTCCAAAGTCGATGGGCTTATCTACTTCCAGCGGTAGATCGGTCGTAAAGACGACGGACTTCGAACGGGGCCCGATGAAAGGATTGAGGAGAGTGTCGCCGATCCGTGAGACCTCTCCGAGCCCCGCCATCAGGATCGCGCCGTTGTGAATAACCTCGGAGTGCGCATTCGAATGACTGCGCGAGGAAAAGCCCATTCGTCTGCAATGCGCTGCCATGATGCCCGCAATCTCCGCGCCGCGCAGGTATGCGCGCATGGATTGGGAGGCGGAGATCCAATCATCGCCCGAGGCGCCTTCCATGGTCTCGTAGCCCTGATCGATCAACATGACGACGGCATAGCGGTGGTAAGCCTCGATCGGCTTCCCGGCGACATCATCGTGCGAATAATACATCCACGGTTCAGCAGCGCAGATACCAACAAAATCCGCGCCCAGATAGTAACCCAGCGCCTTGATTGCTCGAGTGTTGGTCTTCGGGTCGCGGGTGTCACCGCCGAACGTGGCCCGCTCCAGTGGGTGTCGCGTTCCCTGCAGTGGCACCATCCCCTTGATCAGCGGCTGCATGCCAAGCGCCAGCGGATGCTTCATGGGAAATCGACGGCGCTCTCTCTGCGGCCGCTCACCCATATCACCTGCTTCAGCACGTTGGAAAAAGTCGGCTCGCTTGGACAAGCGCTGAATTTCGTGGCGAATCACCAGTGTCGTCGGCTCGTCGACGCGCTTGATCGTCTCCATCGGATAGCGACCCCAATGAAGCGGACGCGCTGCTGCAAGCTCATCCTCCCAGCCGGGACGCGTGCCACCGACACCCATGTAGATGTCAGGATCATTCGGGTGAAGCTCTGCGTCAGCTGCCAGCGGCTGATCAGGCTCGAGACGATACGCTGTCGTAACGACCCCTACGCGAAAGCCACGCTTGAGGAAGGGTGCCCGCAGGACGCCATTCCCATCGGGAAGCGCAAGCCCCGCCCGGACCGCAAGCCTATCCAGGTGCACTAGGGAATTCTGCGAGAAATGTCCTCTCGCATCGTAGCCTAGCCACCTTACGTACCCGGCAAGGATGGCGGCAACCTCCGAAGTCCGCACATCAGTGCGGTCGATGTTGGTACCGCGAATCCATTGAGCACCGGGCTCTTCCTTTTCAGGCTCGCGCCCGAACTCGATCAAGAAGACCAGGGCGTGGTCGTGCGACGGATGACCCTCGGCGGCCAGCCAGTCGCCGTCCGCCAGGTCGCAACACCCCGCGAGGGTCGCATCCAGGAAGTAAGCAGACGCCAGCAGATTCTCCGAGCGTCGGCGCGGATCGTCCGGAACCGGCGCAACCTCTGGTGCGGTGGCTCCGTCCAAGAGCGTCGAAAACAAGGAGGAATATTCGCGCAGTGACTCGAGGATAGAATGCTCAGATGCACGGTTCGGCTCCAGTGGCAGAGCACCCTTCTCTACCGACGGCGCTACGGCACGCTTGAGCCGCTCCAAGGAATACTGGCCCAGGTGATGCGGCCGTTCCCGATTCGAATAGATTCGCAACTTGCGCCCCTCAGTAGCTCTTCGACCCGCTGATCTCAAACGGCAGTGAGACCGGACTGCGGAAATTCGAGGACGGAATCCACTCCAAGGCGTGCGAGCTGCGATCGAACTGCGGAATGTGGCGGAGAAACTCCTCCATCGCATTCATCGTCACCATTCTCGCCAGGGTGTTGCCCAAGCAGAAGTGAGGCCCGGACCCGAAGCCGAGATGGCCAACGGGACGCCGCTGAATGTCATAGACATCCGGGTTCACGTACTTGCGCCAGTCTCTGTTTCCGGAACCGTAAGCGAGTGCGACCTTCTCACCCGCTCGGATGGTCTGCCCATGCATTTCGACGTCGCGCGTCGTAACTCTCTTGAAACGTTGCGCCGAAGTGTTTAAACGCAATGACTCCTCGATGGCCGGGCCAAGCAGACTCATGTCCGCGCATAACTGGCCGCGCGCGTCGGGGAAATCGTGCAGGTTCAACGCAAACATGCTCATGAAGCTCGACAGAGATTCGACCCCCGCCATCACGAACGTCGCGGATGTGAGGACAACTTCACGCTCCGAGAGCTTGTCCCCATCGATATCCGTATTCACGAGTGCGCTGATCACGTCGTCGCTGGGACTGCGCCGGCGGGCGTTGACGTGTTCGGAGATGAACTCCCCCAGTTCCCCGAAGGCGGCGACGTGCGCCTCATTGCGGCCTCGCAATACCTTGTCCGTCGAGACGGAAAGCATCACCTTCCGTCTGATTTCGGCGGGGTCCTGATACGGCAGGCCCAGCATCTGAAACAGGATGCCGACCGTAACCTTGCCGGCGAAGTCACCAATGAAGTCAAACCGCCGCTTCTCGAGAATCTCACGAAGGGCAGCGATCGCTGTCTCGCGCGTCGGTCCGGCGAGGTGTTCGAGGCTGCGCCTGGTAAATGCCGCGCGGGCCAGATTGCGCAACCGGTCGTGCCGTGGCGGATCGGTTGTTCCAAGTGTCGAGCCGGCCCGGCCAGGCAGCTCGTCGATCATGTTTCCGCCGCTGGAGGAAAACGTCCGCCAGTCCTGTGCCGCGCCCAACACGTCCTCATAACGCGAGAGGATCCAGACCGCGTTGCGCTCGTTCCAGTAGCAGGGAAATTCCTCGCGCAGGCGGTGGTAATGCGGAAACGGGTCGGCGTCGATCTGCGTTGAATACAGATCGAATACCGGCAACTCTGCCTGCTCGGCAGCGCGCTCCGGCGTCCCGGCGACGTGCGTCATCTCACCTCCGTTTAAAGATACTAGTTGCAGTACAATTGCTTTGTATTACCATCTACAATACACACAGCGGGGCCCGAAGGCAAAAAACGGTCGGATGCCTGCGCGGCTCGGACACCGGAAGAGGCTGATGGAAGACATCAATTTGCTCATTGCAGGGCGTGACGTGGCGGCCGACCGTGCACGATGAGGCGCAGATGCCTTTCGGCGGCGTGAAGTCCTCGGGCTACGGCCGCTTTGGCGGTAAAGCCGGCGTCAACGAGTTCACGGAATTGCGTTGGATCACCATCCGGACGACGCCACGGCATTATCCGTTTCCGAAAGATCCCTGATTGGAGATAGCAATGTCGATGGAAGACCGCGATGGCTATATCTGGTGGGATGGCGAGCTCATCCCATGGCGGGATGCGCGCCTGCACATCCTTTCGTATACAGTCCAGCATGGCGCCGGCGTGTTCGAGGGCGTCCGCGCCTATTCGGGCGCGAACGGGACCGCAATATTTCGCCTTCAGGATCACACTGAGCGGCTGTTTGATTCAGCCAAGATCCTGCAGATGCCACTTGCCTTCAGCCAGGAGCGCATCAACCAGGCTCACGTCGCAGCTATCAAGGCGAACGGGCTGACACAGTGCTACATCCGTACGAACGTCTCTTACGACGGCAAGGTCCCTGGAGTGTCCGCGGTGGGCAACGGTGTACACGTTTGCGTCGCGGCTTGGGAATGGAACGCCTACCTTGGGGCGGACACGCAGACGCGCGGAATTCGCGTCAAGACCTCATCCTTCGGCCGCCTGCACGTCAACTCCGCCTTGCGAAAAGCCAAGGCCAACGGTCATTACATCAACTCGATGTTGGCGGTTCAGGAAGCCAGGCAGCAGGGCTTCAACGACGCGCTGCTCCTGGACACGCAGGGTTATGTCGCCGAGTGTTCCACCTCCAATGTCTTCGTAATTCGCCGCGGTGTCATCGCGACACCGGAGCGCACGGCGATCCTCGAAGGGATCACACGCGACACCATCATGACATTGGCCTCCGATCGCGGCTTCCATGTCCAGGAGCGCAGGATCACGCGCGATGAGCTGTATTGTGCCGATGAGGTGTTCATTACTGGAACGGCGGCGGAGATCACCCCGGTGGTCGAGCTGGACAATCGCATCATTGGATCGGGGTCGCGTGGACCGCTGACCACCGAGCTGCAGACCGCATTTTTCGCCGCCGTCACCGGACAAGATCCCCACCACCTCGACTGGCTCACACCGGTCGAGTGAAGCCGCAAGCACATCGCCTGGGAACACCTATGGAAACCGCGTACACGACAGCAACCGCATTTCTCGAGGCGCTGCAGGAAACCGGAGTGGAGTACGTGTTCGCCAATCTCGGGAGCGATCACACATCCCTGATAGAGGCCCTGGCACTAGCGCGCAACACCGGCAGAGAGACTCCGCGCGTGGTCACCTGCCCACACGAAATGGTCGCTCTGAGCGCGGCGCATGGGTATGCGCAAATGACGGGGCGCGCGCAAGCGGTTTTCGTACACGTCGAGTGTGGAACGCAGTCTCTTGCTGGGGCCATTCACAATGCGGCGAAAGGTCGGGTCCCGGTCATCATCTTCGCCGGCACCTCGCCCGCCACACAGGAGGGTGAGTTACGCGGCAGCCGCAACGAATTCATTCATTGGTTGCAGGATGTATTCGATCAGAGGGGACTCGTGCGGGGATACATGCGCTACGACCACGAGATACGAGTCCCTGCCAACGTCAAGCAGATCGCATACCGCGCGATGCAATTCGCGCACAGCGAACCAAGAGGTCCTGTCTACCTCACCGCTTGCCGTGAGGTCATGGAGCAGGAGATCCCGCAAGTCAGGCTCGATCCAACACGGTGGACCCCAACTTCTCCTGCCGCGCTTCCGCCGGAGGCCCAATACCTCGTCGCTTCAGCCCTGGCGGCAGCGCGGCGCCCCATTGTCATTACCTCGTATCTGGGACGAAGCGCCACGGCAATCGATCAGCTCGTGAAGCTGTGCCACCGATTGGGCGTCGGCGTCCTCGAGTCCGTACCGAGCTACATGAACTTTCCACACGACGACCCGCTCTACCAGGGCAGCCAGTGGAACGAGCAGCGGCAGAATCCCGCGCTTGCAGAAGCGGACCTGGTGCTTGTGATCGACAGCGACGTGCCGTGGATCCCGCTCGTCAATCGCCCTACTCCAACCGCACGTATCATCCATATCGACATTGATCCTCTGAAACAACAGATTCCTCTCTGGTATATCGGTGCACAGCACACCTTCTTCGCGGAAGCCGGCGTGGCGCTGCGCCAGCTCAATGAGTGCATCGAGCGATCACCGATCGATGCAAGGCTGGTGAGCGAGCGATACGCGTACTACGAGCTGCGTCACCGGCAACGCCAAATTGAGCTCCAACGGCGGGAGCAATCCAACGGCGCCGTTATCACCCCCGAATACCTGACAGCATGCGTGGCCCGAGCGGTGGGACCGGATGCCGTCGTCCTCAGCGAAGCTGTCACGAATTACCGAGTCGTTGCCGAACATTCGGGTCGTACCAAGCCCGGGACGCTGTTCGCCAGTGGCGGCGGCTCGCTCGGATGGAATGGAGGTGCAGCGGTTGGAGCCAAGCTCGCACGACCTGACGCGTTGATTGTAAGCCTCATCGGGGATGGCTCTTACATGTTCTCCATTCCATCCAGCGTGCATTGGATGGCCAGGCGCTACGGCACACCGTTCCTGCAGGTCATCTACAACAACGGCGGCTGGAAAGCGCCACGAGCCTCGACCGCCGCGGTTCATCCCGATGGTTTCGCAAGCCGCGGCGAGAATATCGGAACCAGTTTCGAGCCGGCGCCGGACTATGCTGCCATTGCGGCGGCAGCCGGCGATGCCTACGCGCAAAGCATTAAACACTCCGCAGAGGTCGTCGCAGCGCTCGAACGCGCGGTGCGCGTCGTGCGCGAAGAGCGACGGTGTGCAGTCATCTGCGCAACAGTTTCCGGTGAGTGAGACCTCCTCCCATAGCCTCCCAAACGGCGTGATATTCCATCAGGCAAACGAGGCCCACTCTCATGGCTGGCGGTGAATCGATTCTCGATAGATACCTCGCGCACACGCCCGGCTCTGCGCGGCTCGCGGCGCAGGCTCGCGAGGTCCTGCCTGGCGGGATCGTGACGGACACTCGGTTTTTTCCGCCCTACGGCATTTACGTCAATCGGGCCATGGGTACCCGCAAGTGGGATGTCGATGGCAATGAGTACCTGGATTTCTTCGGTGGACATGGTGCGAACCTTCTCGGCCACAGCCACCCGGTGTTCGTGAATGCCGTGCGCGAGACGATTGGCCGCGGGATTCAGTACGCAGCGAATCAGCCTCTCGAGGTCGCCCTGGCGCTCGAAGTGTTGCGCCTGTTACCGGGCGCCGAGCGCGTCAGATTCACCAGCTCAGGCACCGAAGCCACGATGCTCGCGCTCCGCCTGGCGAGAGCCTACACACACCGAAAGCGGATCGTGCGGTTCACGAGTCACTACCACGGTTGGCATGACCATGCAGTCTCAGGTTATATCGCGCAATTCGATGGCACTGCGGCGCCAGGAATCCTTCCCGAAGTGGCTGCACAGACGCTCCTGATTCGTCCGAACGATGCGGAGGGTCTCGAGCGAGCGGTCGAAGAGTTCGGGCACGAGATCGCGGCATTCATCATCGAGCCGGTCGGGACACATTTTGGCGTGGTCCCGGTCTCCGCGTCGTTTCTGCACCGGGTCCAAGCGGCCGCTCATTCGGTAGGCGCCCTCTTCATCCTCGATGAAGTCCTGAGCGGTTTTCGCGTCGCGCTGGGAGGCGCACAGTCTGTCTACAAACTGCAACCGGATTTGACGACGCTTGCTAAGGTCCTCTGCGGCGGGATGCCCGGAGGCGCCGTTACGGGGCGCGCCAACATCATGGATCTGCTCGATTTCGATGAGGCACGACGCCCTGGCAGGCCCAAAGTCCTCCACCAGGGCACATTCACGGCCAATCCCGTCTCCATGGCCGCGGGTCTCGCCGTGGTGCGCGAAATCGAGCGCACTTATGCCTGCTCACGTGCCAATCAGCTTGGAGAGCTCGCACGTATCCAACTGAACGAAATGTCCGACGCGGAGCGGTTGCCGTTTTGCTGGTATGGCGAATTCTCGGCCTTCCACATGCGTTTCAGCCGGGCCGGATCCGATCATGGACTTCCACCAGACTCGCTGGAAATCGTGCAGCCGCAGCCCCAGCCGCTCGCGAATCGCTTTCGCATGGCTGTCACCGTTCTCAATTCGGACGTCAACACCCGGTGCAGTGGCCTGCTCTCCTCCATTCATACCGAGGAGGATATCGAGCGATATGTAGATACCGTCGCCGTGGCCGCTTCGATGCTGCGGCGCGAAGAGTTGATTTGAGCCGGCCGGGCAGCTCCAGGTCCCAGTCGCAGACGATGCATGGCATTTTCGATGATTGGTAGTACAATCTGGATAGTCAGGGGAAACTCCAGGGCATAACGCAACATCGTGAAGTCTGCTGTGAATTCCGCGCCGGGCGGCGCCTCTGCCGAACGCGGCGGCGCCGGCGGTGCAGATCACGGCGCCGGGCGGACCATCAGCCACGGACAGCTGCCCAAGTTGGTGGGCTATCTGATCCGCAAGGCTCACTCCGGGCTGTTCCAGAGCTTCACGGAAGCGCTGGATGATCTCGGCCTCGCACCCGGGCAATACAACGCACTGCTGCTCATCGGACTGAACCCAGGCTTGAGCCAGATGGCCCTGGCGGACGCCTCGGGCATCGATCGAACCACGGTGGTCCCCATCACGGAGCGATTTGCCAAGGCGGGGTGGGTTCGCCGTACGCGGCGCACGGAAGACCGGCGAGTCTACTGTTTGCGATTGACGCCAGCCGGCGAGGCCGTGCTCAAAAGCGCACAGCCGCTCATCGACGCCCACGAGAAGGAATTTGTTGCGGCATTGCGTCCGGGCGAGCGGGCGTTGTTGCGCTCTTTGCTCGCCAGGATTGCGGACCTCGAGGCAGCGAAACCCGCCGAGGTGCTCGATTTCGGTCCCCTGCCCACTTTGGTTGGCTATCAGCTCAAGCGAGCCTACAGCTACCTGTTTCGAACCTTCATGGCGGCTTTCAAGCACCTGCAACTTGCGCCGGGGCAGTACAGTGCGTTGGTGCTGATCGGCTTGAATCCAGGACTGAGCCAGTTGGACCTTGCGCAAGCCGTGGGTCTCGACGGATCGACCCTCGTACCGATCACGAATCGCTTTGTGAAGTTAGGATGGATCCGGCGGGCCAGACGCAAGAGCGATCGGCGGGTCTATGCCTTGCGTATTACGCCGGCCGGACAAGCTGTCCTGGATGAGGCACGTCCCCTCATTGCTGCCCGCGAGAGGCACCTTGCCTCGGTCCTGAATCCCGAGCAACGCGGTAGCCTGATCGACATGCTGTCGCGGATTACCGATGAACAGCCCCAGGACCCACCATCAGGCGCGCGCCGCTCCAAATCATGAGCAGAAAAACACACTGCTGACGCGCGGCCTTCGGCCAATCAAACTCGAAGCCGCGATTGTCGCAACTAGAAGACGCCTGCCTGGCCATGTGTGAGCCAGTTGGCGTGCGCTACGGCAGTGTAGGGGGTAGCATTCCCGGTTTTGGAAGCCGGGACCGCGCGATCATCGTGCACACAGCCCAGCTTACGGTTGGAGCGCGCAGTTGGCGCATCGAGAACAGGACGCCGCAAGCCAGATGCACGATGGAGCCTCCCTAACCTCGGTTCCCCCGAAACCGCGCATCCTGTTGGTCGAAGATGAAACCCTGCTGCGTGGGCATCTGGCACGGGTGCTCTCCGATGAATACCTCGTGGACACGGCCAGCAACGGCAAAGAGGCGCTCGAGTCCGTGCTGCGCTCACCGCCCGCGCTGATTGTCACCGATATTGTGATGCCCGATCTCGATGGCATCGAGCTGCTCAAAGCCCTGCGCGGGACACAGCACACCCAGATGATTCCGGTGTTGCTCATCTCGGGGCGGGCCATCCATGAGCAGCGCATCGAGGGGTACAAGGAAGGCGCTGATGGCTACTTGGCGAAACCGTACACGGAACAGGAACTCAGAGCGTATATCGGCTCGATGCTGCAGTCTGCGCGGCGCCGGGAAGAAGCCGCGCGGCGCGAAGCCATCGAGCACGAGCAACGCGCCCTGGCAGAGCGGGCGGCCCTGCTCGAGAGCATCACGGATGCATTCTATGCGCTCGATCGCGAGTGTCGCTTTACCTACCTGAACCAACGAGCGCTCGATCACTTCGGTGAGACTCGGCAGAGCTTGCTGGGAGAGGTCATCTGGGATGTGTTTCCCCTGACTCGCGCAACGGTCTTTCAGCAGGAGTATGAGCGCGCCTTGCGGGAGCAGCGCTCTGTATCCTTCGAGACTATCTCGCTCATCAGCAACCGCTGGATCGAGGTGCGCGCTTATCCCACGCAGCAAGGACTGGCAGTGTACTTCCGCGACGTCAGCGATCGTAAGCTGGCCGAGCAGCAGTTGCGAGAAGCCAACCAACGCAAGAGTGAATTCCTGGCCATCCTCGCGCACGAGTTGCGTAACCCGCTCGCTCCGCTGCGCAACGGCTTGCATCTGCTCAAGCTGCGGTCCGACGCGGATCCGACAGTCTCGCAAACGGTCAGCATGATGGACCGTCAGATGACGCACCTGGTGCGCCTGGTGGATGATCTGCTGGATGTGAGCCGCATTACGAGCGGCAAGCTTGAATTGCGCCCACGGAAGATACTTCTCACCGAGGTACTGGGCCACGCAGTGGAGTCCGCGCGCGTCCTCATTGAATCAAACCGGCACGAGTTGACCGTCACTTACCGTGCCGAGAATCTCCTCGTCGATGGAGATCCCGACCGCCTTACGCAGGTGTTCTCGAACCTGCTCTTGAATGCCGCGAAATACACCAAGGCTGGCGGACAGATCTCTCTCAGTCTCGATCATGAGAAGTACGAGGCAATCATCACCGTTCAAGACAACGGTGTCGGTATTCCGCCGCAGGCACTCGACCAGGTGTTCGACATGTTCACCCAGGTACGCTCCGCTGAGGCACAGGGTGCAGAAGGCCTCGGGATCGGCCTCTCCCTTGTGCGTACGCTCGTGCAAATGCACAGCGGCACTGTGTGTGCGTTCAGTGAAGGACCGGGCCAGGGGGCGCGGTTTACTGTTCGACTGCCGATTGCCGAAGGCTCTGTGATGGCGCCCGTCACGCCCCCACCGCCTGCGGTGCGGAATCGCGGTCAACGTGTTCTGGTCGTCGATGACAACACCGACGCCGCTGCATCGCTGGCGCTCCTGCTGAACATGGAGGAGTATGAAGTCCGCACGGCCGCCGATGGCGAGGAAGCCATCGAGCAGGCCCGCATCTTCGCGCCGCAGATCATCTTCATGGACCTGGCCATGCCGCGGCTGGACGGCCTGGAAGCAGCGCGGCGCATCCGCGCACTGCCACAAGGCGAGGAAATACGTATCATCGCGCTAACCGGATGGGGACAGGAAGCTGATCGACAGCGGACACGCGCTGCTGGAATGGATCATCACTTGGTCAAACCCGTCAGTCTCGATGCTCTGCAGAGCGTGTTGAGGGAACCGCGTTGAAACGGCACACCAGTTTGTCCTCGAGTTCGTGATGCCAAGCAGCTACTCCATCGAGCTCGTTGCCCTGTCTTACATCGTCGCGGTGTTGGCTTCACACGTGACACTAAGCCTTGCCCAGCGACTGCGCCCAGTAGACGGTACGCACTCTGGATACCGGGTAGTCCATTGGCCCTGGATTGTGGGCGGCGCCTTCTCGATGGGCACCGGTATCTGGTCGATGCACTTCATCGGCATGCTCGCATTCCACTTGCCCATTCAAGTGGCCTACGACTTGCCTTTGACGACGACATCGTGGGTGATCGCCGTCGTTGTGTCAGGCTTCGCTTTGGACCGCTTCCACCGCAACGATACGACGGTGAGCGGCATCGCAGTGCCCGGCGTGTTCATCGGTGTTGGCATCACGGCTATGCACTACACCGGGATGGCCGCCATGCGGATGTCCCCCGGAATCGACTACGATCTGCTGTTGTTTGTGACGTCGGTCGTCATTGCAATTGGCGCCGCAATAGCGGCACTGTGGATCGCCTTCAGCCTGCCCCGCGGCCATGAGAGTAAGCGCTGGCACAAGATTGCAGCCGCCTCCGTAATGGGCGCGGCTATCGTCGGCATGCATTACACCGGCATGGGCGCGGCTCATTTCGCACCGAACGCGGTGTGCACCTCCAGCGGTCCGCGCCTGGATGCGACGTGGCTCGCCATTACGATCGCAATGTTCACGTTTCTGATCCTCGGATCGACCCTCCTTCTGTCCGTCATCGATGCGCAAATGCAATCGACGATCGCGCGTTCAGCCGAGGCGCTCCGTCTGGCCAACGAGGAGTTGGAGCAGCGCGTACTGGATCGGACCGCACAGCTGCAATCAGCTAATGAAACACTACAGGGCGAGATAGCCGCGCGGCACGAGAGCCAGCAACTGCTGCAGGCCATCATCGATAACTCTCCGGCGGTCGTCTATGTCAAAGACCTGGAAGGCCGCTTTCTCCTCGTGAACCGCCGCTTCGAGGAGATCTTCCATCTCGAGCGCAAAGCCATACTCGGCCGAACCGACCACCATATCTTTTCCAAGGAAACTGCCGATGACTTCCGCGATGTGGACGTCCGGGTAGTCGCGGCCGATCACGCCATGACCGCGGAAGAGACGGTACCGCAGGCAGACGGGCTCCATACTTACATCTCCGTCAAGGCGCCGTTGCGGGATGCCGCAGGTAGGGTCAACGGGATATTCGGCATCTCAACCGACATCACGGAGCGTAAACTGGACGAGGAGCGGTTGCGCTCGCAGCTCGCACGCCTGAGTCTGCTCGATGAGACCACGCGAGCCATTGGCGAGCACCAGGACCTGCACAGCCTCTTCCAGGTGGTCCTGCGCAATCTCGAGGAACAGTTGCCGATCGACTTCGGTTGCGCCTGCGTCTACGATCCCACCCAACAGACATTGTCCGTTGCCTGCTTGGGTCTCAGGAGTCAAGAGCTGGCGTTGGAACTGGCGTTGTCCGAAGAAACCCGCATATCGGCCGATGAGAACGGGCTCGGTCCCTGCGTGCTTGGGCAATTGCTGTACGAATCCGACGTCAGCAAGTCACAATTTCCTTTCCACTCACGGCTCGGCCGCGTCGGATTGCATTCCCTCGTGTTTGCGCCGCTCATTGTGGAAAGCAAAGTCTTCGGGGTAATGATTGCGGCACGCCGCGCGAAGGGCGGCTTCTTGAGCGGGGACTGTGAGTTCCTGCGGCAATTGAGCGGCCACGTCGCACTCGCAGCCCACCAAAGCCAGCTTTATGGGGCCCTGCAACGCGCCTACGAGGATCTTCGCCAGACGCAGCAGGCGGTCATGCAGCAGGAGCGTCTGCGCGCTCTGGGTCAAATGGCGAGCGGCATCGCCCATGACGTCAACAATGCGCTCACGCCAGCGGCGCTCTACGTGCAATCGCTGCTCGATCGCGATCGCACCTTAGGAGCGGAAGCGCGCAACTACCTCACGATCACTTTGCGTGCCATCGAGGACGTGGCAAACACGATCGCCCGGATGCGCGAGTTTTATCGGCCGCGCGAACCCCAGGTTGCACTCCTCCCGGTAGATCTCAACAAGATCCTGCAGCAAGTCATCGATTTTACGCACGTCCGTTGGAGCGATATGCCGCAGGAGCGTGGCATCCTCATTCGCGTGCAGAATGAGTTTGCGACGCAACTGCCGATGATTCTCGGTGCGCAGAATGAAATTCGGGATGCATTGACCAATCTTGTTCTGAACGCAGTGGATGCCATGCCCGACGGCGGTACACTGACTCTTCGGTCGAATGCGCTCGGCGCACCGTCAGCTCAGGCCATCGGCACGCCTGCGGCGCGGGTGTTGGTCGAAGTATGTGATACCGGAATCGGCATGAGCGAGGCCGTGCGCAATCGCTGCCTGGAGCCCTTCTTTACCACCAAGGGCGAGCGTGGCACGGGCTTGGGGCTCGCCATGGTGTACGGAATGACTCAACGTCACGCAGCGGAGCTCGAAATCCACAGTGAGCCCGGTACCGGTACGACTGTGCGCCTCATCTTTCCCGCCGCAGCGACAATTGCCTCCGCGGCCAGCGCCACCGATGTGCGGCCACTCGGGCAGCTACGCATCCTGATCGTCGATGATGATCCGCTTATTTTGCAGTCTCTGCAGGACGCGCTCGAGGGCGACGGTCACCTCATTGGTGTTGCTGATGGCGGGCAGGCCGCCATTGATAAGTTCCACGTTGCACAGCAGTCTGGCAGTCCGTTTGACGTGGTGATTACGGATCTTGGGATGCCGCACGTTGATGGTCGCACAGTCGCAATCGCCATCAAGTCTCGCGCTGCCAACGTGCCCTTAATAATGCTTACGGGCTGGGGCTATCGCCTTCAGGCAGAAGACGATGTGCCGCACGGTGTGGATTACGTGCTCAGCAAGCCCCCAAAGCTACACGAGTTGCGCGCCGTACTGGCCGAGCTCGCCGTGCAAATCGCCCCGCGCGCTGGCCGAATTGCCAGCGCCGGTTGATCGCTTGAGGTTATTGCTGCGAGCGTGCCGAGCTGTCCAGATACAGATCACTTGCATGACTGGCCGACAGCGCAAGGATTGCGTTCTTCAGCGCGGGAACATTGACCGTTGCGTTGGTCGTCACTCCGTCATTGTTAGTCGTCAGGGTGATCGGCAGAGACTGGCCGATCAGATTCTTGCAATCCAGTAGCCCATAGGCTGCCACCAGGCGCTGCGCCAGGAAGGTGAACAGCGAATTGGCTGCCCCGTCGTCCGGCGATGCTGCATTGACCAGGAATGCCTTGGTGGTGGAGTTGAAGATCCGCGCGGGGGCGGTACGCACGATCTCCCGACAATAGCGGGCCGTGTCCGCATCATTGAAGTTTTCGGCCAGTGACTGGTCTACACCCGCACGATAAAGGTTGACCTTGGTCCGGCTCGAATTGCCATCGACTTGCGCCATAGGATCGCCGATTGGAATTTGGGCAACCGGCGCCCGTTGGTTGACACGCGCCGACAGCTCATCGGTAGCCAGCGACGGCGCGGTCGTGCCTGGGTTGGTCAGATCGGGGACCTTCCACGCACTGCAGCCCAGAGCTCCATCGAGCGCCACAGAGGCCAGGCGATTGTCGCTACCGTTGGTAAGAGTCGTCGCACCCCTCAGAGCCGCCATATTCGCTGCGTTGAATTGGGCGGTCCTCCCGCCTCTCGTGAGCAGATACTGCGTCTGCACGTTGTCACTCTGGTCCTGGTCCACCACGAAGAAATCGCGGACCGTCGGACAAGCCCTCCCGTCCTTGGCCGTTCCGAGGGCCGGGACGGCCAGCTTGCCAGCCGTGATGGCGGCGTTGGCCGCGGTGAAGAAGGCCGGGGCATTGCAGTAGGCGTATTGGCCGAAGACAGATCCGCGCCAGCCGTTCACACAACTGTTGTTCGCGAGATCGCCGGCCTGCGACGGGGCAAGTGTGAGATTGCCGCCGTTATACCCGAACCAGATCGCGACGATCGCATTTGCCGGTAACTTCGGAACGAGCGGGGCGATCGCGGGAGTCGCGCCCCTATCGACCACGAGCGGGTTGTAAATCGAAATGGTGCTGGTGGCCGGATCGAAAATGGCCGCTTGGACGAAGGCTGTTTGGACCGTGTTGGACTCGTGACAGGCGCCCATACCTGCGTCTGTGGCGACGAGCTGGTAGGGAGTCGCAAGGCCTGCGGCGGTAAGCGGATTCTTCGGAACAATCAGTGTGCAATCCGGATTGGGATCCGCGCTCGATGCGGCTGCGGTCGCGTTCGTCGTGGCATTTATCTGGGCGTTGAGCCGCTCCATCTGGGCGAGCGCGCCCTGGCTGCAAGTGGCTGCGACGCAAGCGAGCGCAGCGGATACGAGCCCGAGCTTGCGTCTGGATGGTAAGACCGCGGGGCAGAGCGTGCGCTCTGCGGATGACACAGCAGACATGTTGTTAACCCCTTTTCCATAGGACATCGATTGCGGTCACTTACGACAGCCGCCCTCGCTACTGAGCGAAACATAATGCAAAACGAGCGCATATACGATGTGCGAAATTGGAAACACTGTACGGTTTCTATTCTCCAGCTTCCTCTACATGTCTGAGTCCTGGCGGGTGTGTGCTCCTGGCGACGTCATACGACTTCAGGCTTTCGACGTTTCCAACTTCCGATATCGCTCTACCTGTCTTTCGAGCGATCGCCATTACAGGAGTGTCTTACATGATTATTCTGGGGAAACATCAAGCATCTAACGGGAAATTTGCAAACACACCGTACGTGATTCTGCTGTGCGCCATGCTCGTTGCCTGCAAGCACAACAACACGACGGTGATGGACACCAAGGGGTTGTGGATCGCAAACGGCACCGATGTCCTTGAATATATTCCGAACCAGCTGATGAGCGGCACTGCCGCCACCGTGCCGCACCTGATGCTGAAGAGCAAAGCGTTCGGTGCGCCGCAAGGAGTGACGTTCGATTCGGCAGGAAATCTCTGGGTGATGGATCCGGCGGGCGTGGTGAACGGCAACACGACACCGGCACTGTTCAAATTCAGTGCAGCCCAGCTTGCGGCATTGGGCATGAACAGCGCACCCGATCCGGTTGCCACGATCACCACCACCGGACTGGCGGCACCCCAGCAATCGGTATTCGATGCCGCCGGCAACCAATGGGTTGCTGACCACGACGGCAACGCAGTACTGGTCTTTACCGCGGCTCAATTGGCGATGACGGGAGACAATCCAACCGTTCCCGCCGTAACCATCACCTCGACTGCGTTCAACGGCCCCCTTGGGATAGCCTTCGATTCCGCGGGTAACCTTTGGATCGCCAACAACGGTGGTGTAGCAGGAGCCAACGGCGCGGCGAGCCCTACTGGGACGACCATCGTGGAGTTCGCCGCTGCGCATCTGCCGATGGTACCGACGACCGGTATGGTCGAGCCTGCGTTGACCCCCGACATCACATTGAGCGATAACGGAATGGGCTCAATTCAGGCACCCTGGGCTCTGGTTTTTGATTCGGCCGGCAACCTTTGGTCGAGTAACGCCGACACGCCAAACACCCTGGTGGAGTTCGCCAAGGCAACCCTGATGGCCACCGGCGCTCCACTGCCGGCGGTAACCATCAAGCCCGCCATGGCCGGTGGCAACCCGACGCTCGATGCACCCAATGGTCTTTGCTTCGACAACAATGGTGACCTCGCCGCAACGAATTCCGCTGGCGCCTTTGGGATTTCCATCTATGCAAAGGGACAGTTGATGACGGGCGCCCCGACGCCAAGCACGTTCATCATTGGTACGGCTACCACGCTGCTGGATACCGCGGGCTGCACCTTTGGTCCGGTAGTCAACTGACCTCGCGGGGCGCGCGCGGGTGACGCGCGCCCCGACCGCCGCCGAGGTGGTATTATCCCTAAAATCGGGATAAATACTCCAACCCAGCGCTATTTATCATCGGATCCGCCGAAGTCACACTGCGCCCATGAAAACACCAACTCGACAACCAGTGCTCTACGTGACCCACGGAGGTGGACCCTGCTTCTGGATGACCTTCCCGGAACCGTTCGGCCCGCATGCCTATGATGGCCTCAAAGCGTATTTCGCGGACCTATTGGCGGGACTGCCTGAGCGGCCGAAGGCGGTTCTGATGGTATCGGCGCACTGGGAGGAGCCCGTGGCGACCGTCAGCACTGCCCGCGCTCCATCCATGTTGTACGACTACTACGGGTTTCCACCGCATACATATCAGCTCCAATATCCGGCGCCGGGCTCTCCCGAGATCGGCATGCAGGTGCAGAGCTTGCTGAAAGTGGCGGGTATACCCGCCCAGACCGACGAGCGTCGTGGATTTGACCACGGTGTGTTTGTTCCGATGCTGATCATCGACGCTGAGGCGAAAATTCCGGTCGTGATGTTGTCCTTGCGCAATGATCTGGACGCTGCGCACCACTTGGCGATCGGGCGCGCCCTCACACCGCTCAGGAGTGAGGGCGTGCTGATCATCGGCAGCGGCAGCAGCTTCCATAACCTAAGGACTATCTTCCAGGGTCAGGATGAGGCGTCCGCCAAGTTCGACGAATGGTTGCACGAGACGGTAGTCCGATCCGACCCGAACGTACGCGACACACGTCTGCTTGAATGGCAAGCGGCACCGAGTGCACTGGCCTGCCATCCCCGGGCGGAGCACCTGATCCCGTTAATGGTCGCCGCCGGGGCTGCGGACGGCGATGCCGGGCGCGGCTCGTTCCGCGACCTGATTGGAGGAAAGCCGTATTCCTGCTTTGCCTTCGGCGATTCGCAACGGGTGGCGAAGCACTCCGGAGTCTGATGATGCTCACGTCGTCGGTCGAGCGGGAGTGAGCGTGGATCGTTGGGAGGCCATGCGAGTTTTCGTTGGAGTAGTCGAGTCGGGGAGTTTCGTGCGCGCGGCCGAGAAGTTGGGCCTGTCCACTACGGCTACATCCCGCCAGGTGGCTGAATTGGAATCGCATCTGGGCACACGACTGCTGCAGCGGACGACCCGCCGGGTGAATGTCACCGAGGCGGGACAGCGTTTTTTCGAGCGCGCCAGTCAATTACTGACCGACCTGGAGGAGGCCGAAGGCGAAGTTGGATCCGTGACTCGCAAACCTACGGGCGTGCTCCGCGTGAGCGTGCCCATGTCGTTCAGTGTGTTGCACCTCGCGCCGTTGTTCCCGAAATATCTTGCGCGCTGTCCCGAAGTCAAGTTGGAAGTCTCGCCGACTGACCGAATGGTTGACTTGGTGGAGGAAAGCTTCGATTTGGCCATACGCCTTTCGGAGCAGTTCCGTCCCACCTACGTCGCCCGCCCGCTCGTGCCCATTCGACTGGTCATCTGCGCCTCGCCGGAGTACTTGGCGCGACATGGGACTCCGCAGACTCCGGACGCGCTGGCAGCACACAACTGCCTGACGCACGTGACGGGTAGTTTCACAAACCACTGGACGCTGCAGGGGCCGCAAGGGCCCATCGAGGTACCCCTTCGCGGTACTTACCGGGCCGACAACGGCGATCTGTTGCGTGCTGCGGCGCTGGCCGGCGAAGGAGTCATCCTGGAGCCAACGTTCATTGTCGGAGACGACCTCGCAACCGGACGCCTCGTCCCGCTACTGTTGGACTGGCCGCTGCGCCCGGTCAAAGCAATGGCAGTGTACCCGAGCCGGCGCTTCCTCTCCGCCAAGGTGCGCACGTTTGTCGAGTTTTTACAGGAAGCGTTCGCGGGTGAGCCGGCCTGGGACCGCTGGATGAGCCTGACGGGGAAAAAGCCCCGGAAGGCCAGCGTGAGTGCTTGGGCAAAAGCTAAGGGTTGAGGCCAGATACCTCCTTGGGTCCTTTGGGTGCGGGACGGCGGCTTGCTGAGCCATTCCGTCAACAAGACTCGTAACCACTGACCGGGCCAAGTTCAAGCCCCACTTTCGAATACTCGATGTCTCTCGTAGAGAACATCAAAACTGCACTCGACGAGCTGCGGATGCAGATGTTAGGACTGCAGGTCCTGTTTGGATTCCAATTCCAAGGACTCTTTCAGCCCGGTTTCGACTCATTGTCGGACTCCGCCCGCATGTTCGACGCAGCAGGACTCATGCTGATGATCATCGCGTTGGCGATTCTCATCGGGATCCCCTGCCAGCACCGGATGGTCGAAGAAGGCGAATCCACCCCGAGGTTGTTTTCCGCGGCCCGCCTCGCGGCCAACATCGCCCTCGGCCCCTTGGCCGCCGGATTTGGCTGCGACATTCTCGTCGCGGCCGTACCGCACTTCGGAATGCGCTTCGCCACAGCCTTAGCGATGTGCACGGTCGGCGTGGCCGCATTCGGGTGGTACGGACTGCCGTATCTCGTTCGAGGCGATATCGCAATGCAACGGAGCAGTCCCATGCACGAGTCGCAGACCCCCCTGCATGACAAGATCGAACAGATGTTAACGGAGGCGCGGGTCATCCTTCCGGGAACGCAAGCTCTGCTGGGCTTTCAGATGATAGTGATGCTGACGTCGGCCTTTTCCGAATTGTCCAGGGCATCCCAATACATCCACGTCGCCGCCCTGCTGGCCAATGCCTCTGCCATGATCCTTCTGATCTGTCCGGCGGCCGTGCACCGGATGTCCTTTGGCGGCCGCGACGAACCTCGTATGCACACCGTCGGATCCGCGCTCCTGACGATGGCGCTTGCCCCTTTGTCGGTGAGTATTTCGCTCGACTTCTATGTAGCGCTCGACCGCCTCTTCGACACGCCGAACGTGGCCACCGCGGGAGCGCTGCTTGCATTCATTCTCATGCTGTTTCATTGGTACCTTTTGCCGCTGTACATTCGCCGGCGATTGAAAGCTCGAAGTTGAAACGCAGCTGCCTTCCAACCGGCACATAACCTGCTACTAATCTCGCGGAACAGACAACTGACACCACTCACCACGAGGAGGCATCTGCAACATGGCAACCAAGGTTACGCCGGCAAGGAAGCGGGCAAAACCAAAGCGTGCGTCCCCTGCCCGCAGGACCGGGCGGAAATGGTCAGGTAAAGTGATGCAGAAGAGCGACGCCGCGTGTTGAATCAGGCAAAGACCGAGCTACGCAAGGCGTTCGATCGTTAGAGCCCATCCTGGGAGTTGGCACTCTCAGTTGATCGCAGGCACAGGGATTGCGACCCATCCTGTCAACAGTGGCAGACAGCCGCCGATGCCACCTGGAGGTGTGCAGTGAGCCGATTAATCAGCTGTTTGATCGTGGCCATCCCAGCAATCGCCTGGAGCGCGGACACCAGTCCGGATCACGACTTCTTCAAGCATGCGGCCGAAGGCGGCATTGCCGAGGTGGAAATCGGGAATCTGGCGCAAAGCAAAGGCAACAGTCAGGCCGTCAAAGACTTCGCGGCAATGATGGTCAAAGATCACACGGACGCCAATGCGAAGCTCAAGAGCATTGCGGCGGGCGAGAGCGTGGATTTACCCAGCAGTCCGAGTGCACTGCAGGTGGCGTCCAAGACGAAGCTGCAGGTATTGACGGGGGATACCTTCGACAAGGCGTACATCAAGAACCAGGTAACGGCACACAAGCAGACCGTTTCCCTCTTCAAGAAGGAAATTGCCTCCGGCACTGACCCAAAGGCAAAAGCGTTTGCGAAGGAAACACTACCCACTGTCCAGGCGCACTTGAGCAAAATTCGGGATATCGCTGCACAGGCCGGTATCGCGATCAAGTAGGCTCCTGCGCTCGGTGTCGGCGGGCTCCTACATCACGAAGGGGTCCAACCGTCACCGATCGCGAACCTGCGGCGCTACCATCACGCGGCCGATCCAACTCAGCGCGGAGGATTCCTCCTCCGCGGCCGCGTGCTCCAGCGACTGCCTATCCAGATCGGCGCCCTTGATCTGCATGGGCCCACCCTCGTTGAGTATCTGGATTGCGCGCTCGGTCTCAATCTGTCCCCGTGGATGCACAGCGATCACGGCTTCGCCGCCTTGAATCGCACTTTGCAATTGACGCACCGGAACGTCCCCGCGATCCCCGGGGAACAGCTGCCGAAAGTATTGAGTGAGCTTGTCCTCCACATCGGCGGCTGGGGCCAGTTTCGCCTGGCCCAACTCCTGGCGCGACGTCAGCTCGACGCGATCGGTCGGGAATCCGTCGTTGACCAGACGGATTCGGACCTCCTCGGCAGCGCCATGACCCTTGTAAACGGCTACCAGCACAGCACTCATATCAACCTCCGCAGCATCGGAATCATTCCGCGCCCGTCTGCTCAAGCACGCGGCTGAAGCCGGTCATTGCGGGAGCCACGCGCTGTGGATTCGCCTGTGCCCTCCGATTCACTCATCAACTCGGCCTTGCGCGCCTCCAGCTGCTGACCCAGGCTGTCCAGGTCCATCTTCGCCTTGCGCGCCTCGGAAAACATCCCGTCGCGTTTCTCTTCCTCGTTGACATGATGCTTGATCATTTCAGACAGGACGGTGACACGTGCATCGAAGTGGTCGTCGTCCGGTCCTGATGCCTCGATGTCGGCAATCAGCCTCTTCGCGCCCTCATGCTCGATTTCCGCCTCGTGGTGGACATCCTCATCATCGGTGGCCTCCAGGAATGCCGGGTAGAAGATTTCGGCCTCAATCTGCGTGTGGACCTTCAGGGCCTGGCAAATCTGACTGGCCAACCGTTGTTTGCGATCATCGGACCGCGTGCCCGCGAATTGCTCGAACCACTCTTTGACTTGCCGGTGATCGGCCTTCAGCAACTCGATTGCATCTTGCTGCTTTGCGGCTCGTTGGCGCCCTGCAGACCGTTTGGCGCGTGTCGGCCTTGCGGCCTTCTTTGCCTTTGCCATAACTGCATACCTCGCTTGTGTTCGGGAAAATGTTCCGCATTTCGACGAATGCGTCCATCCTTCTTTCAACGGCGTTCATCCAGCTGAGTTCCCGGCATTGGCCTGAGTCTGATGCGCTTTGCGCTCGCCGCGAATGTTCATGGCCGCGAGACAGAACTGCAGGGCGATGAGTGCATAGGCGTGGGCATGCACTCCCCAGACGATCCATAACCCGTTGCTGGCCAGGTAGAACCAAAACCCCAGACGCCTCCGACGCGGTTGAGTCGACGCGATGTACCAGGAGGCGGTTATGGTCACAGCCATCGCGGGCCATTGAATCAAGTCGAGCATGCTGTGCCCCCAGGGGATTCTGACCGAGCGGCTAGCGAGGGAATCCCCTGCGGGGACCTCGCTAACCGCTCGGTCTGAAAACGCCGCGATTCGGGCAGGGTTTCCGCGCGGCCACAAGTTCCACTCGAAGCGGACTGCGGGCACATGCCTTGCGGTGTTGTACACGACAAAGCGGGCCGCAAGTGGCCAGGCAGGAGAAGTCATCGTGGCGAGGAAATACGGCAAAAGCAGCGGCCGCAAGGTCAAGCGCGCCATGCACGAGATGAGGCGCGGTAAGCTTCGCAGTGGGCGGTCCGGGCAGAAGGTCAAGAGTCGCAAACAGGCGATCGCGATCGGCCTGTCAGAAGCCCGCCGCTCCGGTGCCAAGGTGCCGAAGAAGAAGGCGAAGAAGAAGAGCCGCAAGAAATAGAGTCACGCAGGGACCCATACCGGTCTTCGCCAAGAGCACGTTTCAGGTCAACGTGCGCGCAACGGCGCGGTTCTCGCCGGCCCCCACGCGCACTACTCGCGGATCGGCTGTCCAACAGACCGAGCCGCTGCCATCACCTCAGCATGACTACTCTCCGTCGCCGGATCCGACGGGAACATACACTCGATGCGCAATTCCTGCGCGGCCACGGCAGTCGGGCTGCCGACAGTTGTGATCATCGAGAAATAGTTCAGTACTTTCTCCTTCCACACAAAGCTGTAAGTCATCACCGCCGGCATGGGTGCGATACTGCTGACGGCCGGACTTCGCCACTCGGCGTCGACACCCGGGTAAGCCTGCAAGTGCGCCAGGAGTTGCTTCGTCTTTTCATTCTACGACGCGGCCCACGGACTCGCGGTAGGCACGCTGGATTAGGCTCCTGGCCACGGTTTCCCAATCCTTGACGAACGGCCGCATGCCGTGCGGATCAAACATCAGGTGAAGCAGATTGCGCGGCCCTTTCCGCGCCGCCATGTCGATGAATGAGTTGAAGAAGCGGGGCGCGGACTCGTTGGTCAGCAGAACGTTCCAATAGCGATCCATCACCATCGCCGGAAAGGGATCATGCTGGCGCAGAACCCGCTGGATCGCCTGGGTCAGGCTCTGCATCTCGCTTGCATTCCAGGCCGCCTCGGAATAGATCGGCGCAAAGCCGGCAGCCAGCAGCAGCGTGTTGCGATCGCGCAGCGGAATGTCCAGTGCCTCGGCAATGGCTATCAATGTCTCGCGGCTGGGGCAACTGCGGCCACTCTCGATAAAGCTGACGTGCCGCTGCGATATGCCCGAATCGAGCGATAGCTCGATCTGACTCTTGCCGCGTGTGGTGCGCCACCCTCGAAGCAATCCGCCAAGCGCGTTGCCGGGCGGAGCTTTTGAGGCATTTCGATGATTCATCGGGGAGGCATCAGAACGCGACGGGACCTACCGATCCATACCACTGTGCAACCTTGGTAGGATCCTTCTTATCCATGTAGAAGAAATGCGTCATGGCCGGCTTCACCACCGGTTGACTCGGGTCGTTGGGCTTCATGGTCACAAATCCCCGGAACACCTTGAGTGAGCCACCGTCCCAGTATTCGACCACATTGTGATGGGCCGTAAATCCCTTATCCACGAAGGCCCGCAGACTCGACCGAATCTCCTCGCGGCCATGCCAACTACTGACGCCCAGGTGCGCGCTGGCGTCCTCCGCAAGACACTCGAACCCCTTACCCCAGGTCTTATCATCAATTTCCCTCCAGAACGCCAAGAGCCACGCTGGCGGCTCGGTCCTGGTAAAGGTCTTAGTCTCACTCATATCAGGTCTCCCGCGCGTTGTTGCGTCGGAAGACATCATAGCCACGGCCTGCGGCCCAGCAATTACCACTGAGGTAATAAAGCCAGAGCCGGCCGCCCTGGCTAAAGCCGCTGCCCCAGCCGTCGCTCGAGCGCGCCGCGGTAAGTCCTGCTGACGCGTGTTTGCTTACCGTCTTTCAAAAAGATATCGAACTCACCGTGCGAAACAGGCTCAAGTCGTACGATACTATCGATGTTGACGATCGCGGAACGGTGCACCCGAATGAATCGCACCGGATCAAGGCGCTCGGCCAGTTGATTGAGCGCAGCGCGATGCAACAGCTCCTTGCCGGCAACGTGCAGGTTGACGTAGATGCCTGCGCCCTCGATCCAGTCGATGTCTGCTACGCGCACAAAGTGGGTCGCCGCAGCCGATTTCAAAACCAGGCGATCCAGGTACTGCGCCCTGCGCGGCTGCGCGGATACCATGCGTAGTACGCTTTGACCGAACTCACCAACCTGTAGCTCGGTCAGTCGCGTTTTGGCGCGCGCCAGCGTCGCCTCCAGACGCTCATCACTAAAGGGCTTCAACAGGTAGTCCAGTGCATTGGACTCGAATGCGCGAATGGCGTGCTGGTCGTAGGCAGTCACGAACACCGTCAGCGGCATTTGTGCGGGCCCGATCGCATCGATTACTCCCAGGCCATCCAGCTCCGGCATTTGGACATCGAGAAAGACCAGGTCCGGCTTCTCGCGCTCAATCGTCGCGATGGCGCCGAGACCGTCGCTGGCTTCCAGCACGTCTGTCACGTGCGCGTCCTGCCGCAGCAGATCAATCAGGCGCTGGCGGGCCGGCGCCTCGTCGTCCACGACGAGCGAACGGATACCTTCAAGCGACCTGTCGATCATCGATCTTTTCCGTCAAACGAAGCGGAAAATAGATTTCCACCGCTGTCCCTCCCTCGGTTCGAGGATGTATGGAGAAGTGACTCGAGCCTCCGGCATGCAGGCCGGCAATTCTCTCGCGGGTTATGGAGAGACCCAGGCCTTCCTGATTCTGCAGCGACCAACTCGTTGGCAGCCCAACGCCGTCGTCATGCACACTGATATGCAGCTTGTCCTGAGCACGCTCTGCGCTGATGACGATGGTACCACCACCGGAGCGCGGCGAAAGCCCGTGACGAATGGCGTTCTCCACCAGTGGCTGCAGAAACATGCTTGGTACGAGAGCCTGATTTACGTCGGCGGATATATCCATTTGCACGCGCAAACTATCGCCAAACCTTATTTTCTGGATCGCGAGATAATGATCCAGAAAGGCGAGTTCTTCCGCGAGGGCGATCACGGCCCTGCCCTGCGACGACAGGGACAGCCGCAACAAATCACCCAGATGCTCGAGCATCTTTCTTGCCAGCCGGGGCTCACGCTCGACCTGTGCCGAAATCGTGTTGAGTGCATTGAACAGAAAGTGCGGATCCAGCTGCATGCGCAAACTGTTGAGCCGCGCCTCGGAGAAGTTCCGCTCCAGCCGTTCCATGCGCAATTCAGCCGCAACGTAGCGTTGTTGATAGTGGTAGACCTCCCACACGCCCACGATCAATCCATACACCAGCATGCTCCAGAACATTTCATGTAATGCAGCGGCAAGCAGTTTCGAGTCGGTGACCTGCAGCCAGGTGCCTGCCCGGATCACCGCCGCGACACACGCCGAGAAGTAGGCATATACCAAGGTAAAGAGGGGCCCGATGACAAGGTGCGCGAGTATGCGGCGTGCCGGTTGCCTGCTTGAAAACGGCAGATGCGCATCGATTGCCGTGATGGCAGGGGCCAGCAGGCCCCAGGACCACCACTGCGCGAGAGAAGACAACAGTGCCCGTCGCCAGTCACCGCTGTGCGCAAGTTGCGGAATGACAAAGACCAGCGCAACGGCGGACCAGAAGCAACCGCCGAGCGCCACCCACCGCAGCCACGAAACGACAGACGATCGCACCGAACCTCCACTCCTGCCCCGTCGAACCGACCCCACCCAGCCATTGTGCCAGAATGATCGCCAACTCGGGCCTAACTGGGCAACCAATCACCCGCAATGTCCGTGGAAGAGTTGAAAGACTTTCCCCGGCTGCGTATTCATCCATGGTGCCCTTCGGCAAACCATTGACAATCTCAATCTGCCGATCGCATGCTTGCCGCGCTTCTGAAGGTTTGCAACACCACAAGGACCGGATATTCAAGGAGGAAGTCACCCCATGTTTGCATATCCTCGTAGAGATTTTCTGCGTGGCGCACTGCTGTGCGCAGTTGCGCTGTGCGCCGCACCTGCCCTGCAGGCCCAGGTTATTCTCAGTGCCGACGGTCAAACCGACAGCTACCAGCTGGTCAAGAACGCCTTCGGTGCAGGACCTGAAACACCGGATTGTAGCCACCCGGATTTCGGCGAGCACATTACACAGACATCCGACGCTACCCTGGGAAAGTCCGTGTTTGTCTTCAACATTCACGTCACGCCCGACAATGACCGCTGCACAAACTTCGATCGCCAGCGCCTGGAAATCAAGACAGACGGCAGCTCACCGGCGTACGTCAAGGGATTTCTCGACGACTCCGTCTCGTACCGCTGGAAGTTCAAGCTCCCCGACGGCTTCCAGCCATCTCCCAACTTCACTCACATCCACCAGATCAAGGCCGGCGACGGCGATTCCGGCGCACCGATCATCACCCTCACACCGCGGGCCGGCAGTCCCAACTCTCTGCAGATTATCGCGACCGACTCCAATGGCACCGGCACGACTCTTTTCCAAACGGATCTGGCGCCGTTTGTAGGCGTGTGGGTGGAAGCCTTCGAGCAGATCACCTACAGCCATACCGGCAAATACTCGGTGGTGATCAAGACCCTGGATGGCACGACGCTATTGTCTTACAGCAACAGCAACATCGATATGTGGCGGACCGGCACGACTTTTTGCCGCCCGAAGTGGGGTATCTACCGCAGCCTGAACAGCAGCAGCTTTCTGCGGGACGAACAGCTGCGTTTCGACCGCTTCTGCATTGCAAAAGGCAGCGACACCTGTCCCAGCGATGTGCACACCGGCAATCTCACACTCGCGCCGACCGCGGATACTTATGTTCGCGACGGCTCGACTGCGGGTCAGAACTTTGGGACGAGTACGGTGTTGGCGGTCAAGACCAATCCCCAGGCCGGTCTCAACCGGCACATCTTCTTGAAGTTTGACCTGAGCGGCGTAACCAGTGCCAGCAGTGCCAGACTGCGCTTGTTCGGGAATTTCACGGCCACCAGCGGCACATCCCCCGTAACCATACACGCGCAGGACACCGATTCGTGGACGGAGACGGGATTGACGTGGAATAACCAACCGGCGGCGGGCGCGGCGACCGTCACCGTTCCGGTCGGCCTCAATGCGCAGTATTGGGAGTGGGATCTGACAGCGTTCGTCCAGAATCAGATCGCCACCGGACAGCACATCATGAGCCTCGAGCTGCAGAATGACGCAACCACATCCGATCCGGCGAACTTCAATTCGCGGGAAGCGGCTTCCAATAAGCCACAGTTGGCCCTGCAGCCCTGACACTCGGGTCGAGGCTCTGGTCGAGGCCGCGCCGCGCGCTGCCCCCGGGCGCTCGGTGCGGCCCCTGCGCCCGCCGAGCAATCGCCAACGGCCTCGTGACAATTTAGAGGACCGAGACGCCAGCTCATTTCTTGAGCATCGCGCACGTAAAATTCTCCGCGCTGTCGATGCTGCCGATCCCGCGATATCTTGCGACATTCGGATATAGGCACAATGGGCGCGTTCGATCGACCTGGCCATTGCTCAGGTGCGCAGCGACCAGCTGCTCTGGAGGCCGGCCCCTCTCCACCCAGTTCTCGAGCGCCGACAGGGTATCGAACGTGTTAGGTCCCGCGCCGCCACCGCAGTGGCCCATGCCTGGTGCCATAAAGAAGCGAAAGAACTGCCGCGCCTTTGCGAGTCCACCCATCGTGTGCGCAACGGCGTCGTAATACGCAGCAATGTCTTGCGCCGGAACGACTGGGTCGGCTTTGCCTGTATACATGATGAGCTTGCCGCCCTGCGACCTGAATGCGTTCAGATCACGCGAGACGGCGCTGAGATGCGGCAATTTCGCCTCGATGTAGTCGACATCCCTATCCCAATCGAACGTCCGCCAGTCCCAATTGGGATCGGCAAAGGCGAAATACTTGAACAGGCCGAGCCGTACGGGTTCGGTGGGATTCAGAATGTACGCACCCCATCCCTCCTCACTGCCCCGTGGCCACCCAGGAAATATCTGCTCGCCAGTACGTGGATTCTTCGCCCCGCCGTACACCCTGCGGACTGCGGCGATCTGTTCCTCCGTAAAGCACGAGTCGCTCGAGCTGACTGCGCACGCGAGCGTTGCCGGATCGAAGTCACAACCCAGTGGGTCATCGATCAGCCCGTCGCGTAAGCCGTCGCGCGGATCGCATTTTGCTATCGCTGCCCGCGTCAAAATTGAAAGCTGGGATGAGCTTAGGAGCGGCTTGCCATCCGGCGCATGCGTTGCGATCCATGACCACAGAAAGCCGATGATGAGCCGCACGCGATCATTCCCGGGATCGCCGGCAATGATTCCGTCGTAGTCGCCGGGAAAGCGCTGTGCCTCACTCAAAGCCTGCTGCCCGCCCGTGGAGCAACCCTGAAAATAGGAGCGGTCAGGAAACCTTCCCGCATGATCGCGAATGATCAGCTTCGCCGCGGCCGTCATGATGTGCACGGAGCGATAGGCCCAGTCTTCGATCTTTTCCGGGTGTCCTTGCCCGAACTCCATCTGATCGCCACTGTGCCCCGTGTCGCTGCTCACACTGGCATACCCGCGTGCCAATGCGTCTGCCATCGGCCGGTAGGCGATCGCGCCTGCGAAGCCACCATTGCCCGTGCCCAACAGTTTGCCGTTCCAGTGCTCGACGAGCGGAATCCAGACTTCGAAGTGAATGTCAGAGTCGGACGATGGCGCGGCTGTCGCGACAACTCGGCAGAACCGCAGTGGCGCCTGGACGCCCGGTGCGATGAAACTGCCCGCGGCAACTTCTGCCGCACTCTGTATGGTGATACCCGACGCCGTGAGGGCGGTCAGACTTGCGCAGCTCGTTCCGGCCTGCGCTTGAAGGACCCAGCTCGCCAAGCAGCAAGGAACCCAACGCAGCCAGTGACCGCCCCTGCTCAGAGGAAATCCATGATTGATGCGCGCTCCGTGGCAACCGGTGCCCGCGGGTCGTGGGGCGCGGTCAACTGAAACTCGCGCTGCTGCCTGATGTCTCTGGATGAGCTGCCCACGTAGATCCGATGTGTCCCCGCGGTACTGATCCAGTCCTGGCTGTGGATGTCGTAGTAGGACAGATCGCGCGGCAATACAGTGAACTTCAAAGTTCTACTTTCACCCGGCGCCAGGCTTACCTTTTGAAACGCCTTGAGTTCCCGGATCGGACGGACGACCTGTGACGTTGCTTCATCCCCCACGTAAACCTGGACTGTTTCCTGGCCGGTCCGCTTGCCGGTGTTCTTCACGTCCACAGAGATCTCAATCGGCTGGCCAACCGCGACTGCCGCGGGAACTCGCAGATTGCCATAGTCGAAGCTCGTGTACGACAGCCCGTGGCCAAAGGCAAACAGCGGTTCGACCTCCTTCTTGTCGTAGTACCGGTAGCCGACAAACACACCCTCGCCGTAATTCGCATCCCTCCCCGGCGTGTAGTAGAGATAGGCAGGATTGTCCTGCAGCTGCTTTGGCATCGTAAATGGCAACTTGCCGCAAGGGTTGAGGTTCCCAAACAAAATCTGCGCAAGCGCTTCGGACCCCTCCTCCCCGGGCAGCCACGCCTCTACCAACGCCGGCGCTCTCCCCGCCCACGGCAACTGTAGTGGCGCTCCGTTGTTGAGTACGACTACCGTGTTTGGATTCGCGGCGAGCACGGCTTCCACCAACTCATTCTGGTGGCCCGCAAGCTGCATGTCACGGCGATCGCGGCCTTCCGTTTCCGACGAGCGCGACGAACCAACGAAGACGACGGCAACATCTGCACTCTTGGCCGCACGCACGGCTTCCTCGATGGTACCTGAGGGAAGACGCAAGCCGAAGTGCATTGAATGGAACGGGATGGGCAGACTCACGTAGTCCACCCGGATGTGGTAGGAACGCCCAGCTTTCAGATCAGTGCTCGCCGTCCGAATGGGCGCACCGAAGTCCATTTCCGGTGTATGCACGGTGCCAAGGTCCGCTGCAATAATCTTCTGGTCATCTATGTAAAGCGTCCCATCCCCCAACTGACTCAAGCTGAACTCGTATGCGCCGTCCTGCGGCGGCCACAGGTAGCCCTCCCAGCGTGCCGACACCTGGTTGCCGGCGAGTGGAAGTACGATCTTGTCGAAGTAGGTCTCGGTGGCCGTGCCCTTGGGTTGCCCCGCGAAGGTCGCGTTGTCGTAGTACGAAAAACTCAAGCCTTGCTCGCTGCGGGCCAGGGTTGGGCTCAGAAGCCGTGCGTCCACTGGCGGCGGCAACGCATCGTTGTCAGCGCCCTGAGCGTAGCTGATCTTCACAGCCTGACCCGCAACCTTGCGCAGACTGAGCAGAGGCGTCGCAATTCCGGCCGGATTGACACCGGCGCTGCCACCACCCTGGTAGAGCGGCACGTCCGCATTAGGCCCAATGACCGCCAGCGACCGAATCCTGGATCTATCCAATGGCAACAGCTCCCTGTCATTCCTCAACAGTGTGATCGCCTCACTCGCCGCCGCCAACGCCGCTGCGCGGTTACGCGCGCTGCGCAACTCTCCGGCAACGTGCTTCCCATCCAGCACACCTGACCAGATGACCAGGCGCAAGGCACGCCGGACGGCCTCGTCAACCACGCGTTGCTCCACCTGCCAGTTGCGTGTTGCCTGCACCAACGATGAGCCAAAATAACGGGGCGGTCCCGGCATCTCCAAATCAAGACCTGAGTTCGCAGCCTCTACAGTGGTGTGTACGGCACCCCAATCCGACATCAGCAATCCATCGAAGCGCCACTCCCCCTTCAGCACATCCCGGATGAGAGGACCGTTCTCAGACATGTAGGTCCCGTTCAAACGATTGTAGGAGGCCATGACAGTCCAGGGCCTGGCCTCCTTCACGATCATTTCGAACGGCAACAGATAGATCTCCCGCAACGTGCGCTCATCCAGGTTCGAGCTGGCGCGCATGCGGTCCGTCTCCTGCTCGTTGGCGACAAAGTGCTTGACGGATGTTCCTACACCCTGGCTCTGGACGCCCTTCACGAACCCGATGCCAATCTTCCCGGCCAGGTACGGATCCTCCGAATACGACTCGAAGTTGCGGCCACCGAGCGGCGAGCGTTGAATATTTACATTCGGGCCAAGCATGACCTGCACATTCAACGCCAGAGCCTCGCGGCCTATTGCCTGCCCTACGGATTGCACTACTTCAGGATTCCAGGTCGCCGCAAGCGCGGAGCCGGTCGGAAATACAGTTGTCGCCTGCCCCTCGTTCGAACGCACGCCATTCGGCCCGTCAGACAGACGCAGTGCTGGAATGCCCAATCGCTCAATCGGCTGCGTGGCGAACAGAGAGCCGCCAGCCATGAGGGAGACTTTCTCCCGGGCCGTCAACCGCACAAGCAGGTCTTCTACACGCTGTTCCACTGGCGCCTTCGCATCCTTGTAGAGCGGCGCGCTCTCGGCAGATTTGGCAGGCGTCGCGGCAACCTCGGCCGCTCTGGCGCCAACGATGCTCAGCACCAACAGAAACAGCGGCCCGATTTTCATGACTCTCATAGCTCAGTTGCAAACATTGATGGGTATAGCCGTCCCGCCGTACACAGCCTGGTAAATGATCTTCTTGAGCGGCGCCGGCGGCCCCTTGGGTGCGATCATTTGAGTCATGAACACAGTGGCGAGCTTCCTGGCGGGGTCCACCCAGAAGAAAGTATTACCGGAGCCGTCCCATCCGACGGCGCCTGCGGGGTAGACGCCTTCATGCGCCGTCGTTTCATTGCCGACCGCGAACCCATAGCCGAATTGAAAGTGAATGCCAGGAATCAGCCCCTGGCCGCCCGCCGACTGCGGCAAGTGGTCCTGGAACATCAGCGCCACAGTCTGCGGCTTGAGGATCCGCACCCCATCCAACTCGCCGCCGTTGGCGAGCATCCGGGCAAAGCGCAGATAGTCGCTGGCTGTTCCGGCGAGCGCGCCGCCTCCGTCGAGCAGACGGCCTCGGTCGCGATAGTCAGTGGTATCGTTGGTCTCGATCGCCTTGAGCTCCGTCCCCGTCCACAGATAGTTCGTCACGAAATGTGTCAGGTCGCCGCCCTCGACGAAGAAACCTGTGTGTGTCATCCCGAGCGGCCGGAACAGGCGCTCGTACAAAAAACGGTCGAGCGGCAGACCGGAGGCACGCTCTATGACGTATCCGAGCACCGTCGTGGAGTAGCTGTAGTCGAACTGCTTCCCTGGTTGGTGCAGCAGCGGCGCATGCGCCAGACGCTCCACGAGCTCCTCCAGGGTGGTTGCGGCGGGCGCATCGGTGGGCAACGAACCGACCGGGGTATTCCGCTTGACGCCGTGCTTGCGGTAGTACTGTTGGACCGCTGTGTCACCGGTGAAATGGTACGTGAGCCCCGAGGTGTGCGTGAGAAGGTCGGCAATCGTTATCGGGCGGGAAATCGGTTCAGTCACCATGTGATCGACGTCGCCGCTCACGTACACCCGCGCTTCCTTGAACGCCGGAACAAACTTGTAGAGCGGGTCCTCGACCGCGAGCTTGCCCTGCTCGGCCAGCATCATGATCGCGACGCTGGTAATGGGCTTCGACATGGAGTACAGCCGAAAGATGGTATCCTTCGACATCGGTGTCCGGGAGGCGACGTCTTGAAGGCCTATCACGCTCTCGTGAATCAACTTGCCATTCTTCGCGACGAGCGTCACCGCGCCTGGAATCCTGCCCTGGTCCGCGAGGCAGCGCAGATTGGCCTGAATCGAATCGAGACTCGCGGGCTGCGCCGCTTGGAGGGGACCTGTCATGGCAAGAGCTGCGGCCGCGGCCAGCAGCGACGTCCGCATGGCCGGCCACCTGGCAGTCCGACCCAAGCACGATATCGGCATCAATCCCCCCTACGGACCGGTTTCACACGAGCCGCCATTGTGTGCGCGACTGCAGCGCATCTGAAATAGATTAATCGGATTGTTTTATATGGAAAGATTATCAGAGCGAGGGCAGGACCCTCCATGCATGTAACAGTCGGTCAGTTCCGGGCCTTTGTGACAGTGGCCTCGACGGGCAGCTTCACTCGTGCCGCGGACCTCCTGCACCTGTCACAGCCGGCACTGACCAACCGGATACGGCAGTTCGAGGAGGCCTTGGGTTTGCGCCTGTTCGATCGCCATACCCGGTCCGTCGAGCTGACCGCACTCGGTCGCGACCTGTTGCCGATCTTCCGCCGGCTGTGCGCGGATTTCGAGCAGGCAGTGGTGAACGCCCGCGAGTCGGTCACCAGGGCAAAAGGCATGATCCGGCTTGCTTGCCTGCCCTCGTGCGCGGCTTCGTTGCTTCCGGACCTGATCCGGGACCTGGCGCGCGACTACCCGGAAGTTACATTCGTCGTGCGGGATGTCCTCAACAGCATCGTACCGGCGTTGGTCCGCGCGAGCGAGGTGGACTTTGGAATTGCCGTGAAGGATGACACCCATTCGGATCTCGAGTGGACCCGGCTGTTCAGCGATGACCTGCAGGTCGTTTACAGTGTCCATGACCCCTTCGTCGCTGACGGAACCTCGGGCGCCGCTGCCCTGGCAGGCCGATCCCTCATTCTGATGACCCGAGGTAGCAGCGTGCGCGAGATGGTTGACGAGGCGTTCGCAGCGGCAGGACTCACTGCCCTCGCGACGTGCGAGGTCAACCACATGTCGACCGCCGTTGCACTTGTGCAAGCCGGACTTGGAATCGCCATATTGCCAGCAACCGCCGTCGAGGTAAGAACTCAGGCCGACGTTCGGGCGCGGCCGATCTCCGAGCCCGGCTTCTCGCGCGAGATCGCGCTGGTGAGGCGCAAAGGCTCGACACTGCATCCAAGCGCAGAGATCTTCATTGAAAGACTCATCAGCGCAGCCCAGTCGCGCGATTCGGCGTAACAGGGGGTCAGAAACGCGCATCCAGCCGAACGTACGACTGACGTCCATACGGGTCCGCCAGCGATGACACGTACCCGGTGTACTTGGCTGACGGGGCCGCGCGATTCAAGGCGTTGATCATGCCGAGCGTCGCTTTATAACGCCCGTCCGTCCCAAAAGCGTACGCGTATTGCACATCGAATACGGTCCACGATGCAATACGAGCGCTCGTGGTCGCAGTAACGGGGATGTTGTAATCATCCATGACGCCCGACACGTATCGGGCCGACACATTCGCCGACTGCTCACCACGAGTCCAATCCAAGCCCGCGACGTTTCTATACCTGGGAGCGGCTGCGGCCGTGGTCGGAGAGGTTGTCGTGTTGTTGCGGCGGCCCACTCCGCTGTAGACCAGAGTGCCTGTATCTATGTCATATTTCAGCAGGTAGCTCAGAGTGTCTCGTAACGCAAACTTGCTCCCCAGCCAGTCGAATCCATAGCTCGCATCCACGTCGATACCCGAAGTCTGTGTACCGCTCGGCGCATTGAAGGTCAGAATATAGATGGTCTGCGCCACGCCGTTCTGATCGCGGACGACCTGTGGACCGTTCGGGTCCGAATTGATGACGGCCTGCGGGCTCTGCGTCCCGATTTGATTGTCGTACTTGAAACGCCAGTAGTCGACGGAGACCGATGCATGCTCGGCGGGAAGGAGCGTGACCCCAAAGTTGTAGACATTCGCGGTCTGAGGCTTCAACGCCGGATTACCCAAGGTGATCACCGACCGAAACACGGTTGCGGCCTTTGGATCGGTGACATTGGGATCGGTGATGTTGACCACGTTCGTCCCGATTTGCGCGGCCGTGGAATTGTTGAGCGTCGGAGCCTGGAACGCCTTGCTCCAGGAACCGCGGATCGCCAGCCAGGTCGCGGCGCGCCACTTGGCGGCGATCTTCGGATCGGTGGTCTGGAACTGCCCATAGTCCTCGTGACGGACCGCGACGTCCGCGTTGAGGCCCTCGATGAGCGGGAAATTCCACTCCGTGAAGACACTCTTGACGGAGCGCCCGCCATCAGTGTTCGTGGAGGGACCGTTAAAGCCGCCAAAACCGCTCTGGTACAGATCGGAAAAGACGACCGTCTGCTGCTCGTGACGAACCTGCACGCCCACAGCCGCATCGATTGGCCCGCCAGGCAAGCTCCACAGGGAACCGTCGATCACCGCATCACCGATCAGGTAACTCATCCGGGTGCTCTGGGCCTCGTCCGCCTGGATGTTGTAAATCAGAGCGGGGTTCTGCGTCAGATCGTCCTTGGCAAACGGGCTCAGGTAGTAGCAATTGCCCACGCCGGCAACTGCTCCGACCCCTGGACCGTTCCAGCGGTAGTTGCAGTTATGGCCTCCGTAACCGTTGAGAGCTGCCTGAAACAGGTTCATATCGGTATCGTGATCCCGGTGCACGACGCTCGCCTGCGACCAGGTGAAGTCCGTGTTGTAGTGCCAGCCTTCCCACAAACTTCCTCGCACGCCAAGAACGGTCTGGTGCAGGTCTACCTGGTCGCGCTGCACGTTGTAGAACGTCCCGTTGAATCCCTCGGACCCGACAGCACGGCCTGTGTAAACGACCGGCACGCCGAAAGGATTGTAGGGATTCGAAGCCGGCACGATGGGTCCCGTGGCGCCGTTGTGATTCTGCGCATAGGCGGGAACACCGTAGCGCTGGGAGTCCTGGTGATAGTAGCCACCCTCGAAGAATACTTCGTGCTGGTCCGCCAGATCGTAGCTGGCATCCGAGTGGATCAACGTATTGCGGCTTGCCGGCCGAATGGGATTCTGTGCCTGGAAGCTGAACGCGCAGGTTCCCAAGCCCCAACCCGGCCCGGTAGCCGTGGGCGTGAAGACACTCTGGGTCGCCGCCGAGCCGCATTGCGGATCGGCAACCGTCAATGTGCCGGCTTTATTGTACGTGTCATATAGCTGCGAATAGTCGTGACCGTCGATGATCACGTCGCCCCCGGAAGCGCTCTTCGGGCGCGCAGTCATGGTGAAAGTTCCCGGATGCGCGCCGCTGCCGCCGGAGGAATTGAAGAAATTGGTCACTGCACGATCCGCGTTCTGCAGGTTGTCTATGTTGGTAAAGGCGCCGGAAACAACGACTCGGGAGCGCTCGCCGCGGGCACCCCACATCGCCTGCGCCTGCTCGGCCGGCGAGTCCGCAATATGGGTGTACTGGGCACTGGTCTGAAAGCCCTCGAACCGACTGTTCGTTATCACGTTCACCACGCCAGCGACAGCATCAGCGCCGTAAGTCGCCGAGGCACCGTCCAGTACGGTCTCGATCCGCCCAACGGCGATGGACGGGGTCAACCCGTCGAGATTGACGTAACCCTCATAGGGGACGACGCGGCGGCCATTCAGCAGAACCAGTGTTGCTGCAGAGCCGAGTCCACGAAGATTGGCAGAGCGTGCGTCGCGCGTGTCAACTCCACCTTTCGCTAGGTCCTGTATGCCACCGACACTGCCGACGTTCTGTGGCACGTAGCGAGTCAGATCGCCGAGGGAGAGTACTCCCGTCTTCTCGATCTGCTGCTGATCGATCGTGACGACTGGAGATGCGAGGTCTTCTTGGCGGACGTTCTGGAGAAAGCTGCCGGTGATGACTACCTCGGCAACCTGATCGGGCTGCTCGGTTTGCGCGGCAGGCGCGCTCTGCGCGGACGCGAAGGCGGGTACAAACGCGGCCACAATGCCCAGCGGCCACAGTGCTTCGCTCGCTACCCTGCCCGCCTGGCCGATCTTGATGTTGCCAACAGACCATAACATGCTGCATATCCCCCTTCGAATGCGATGTCAGATTCTTCTGAGCGTCAATTGTCGCACTGCGCGCCGGGGAGGGAATTTGCAATTGCGAATCGATTGATCCGGTTTTGTTATGGGATCCGCACAGGGACCTCTCAGCCGGGAATCTCCAGGTCGAGAATCAGCCCGCTGATGCATTTTCCGTGCGGATCAACGGCCAGCGAGCGCGTAACCCCGCCCGTCAGGGCACCTTGCAGAACGAAGTTGATTGCCCCGAGACGCGGCAGGCAATAACGGCTGATTTCGCCGCGGACGCGGCCGCCCAGTTGGGCCCGGATTCGCTCGCTCGTGACGTGCTGCTCAATGAGCAGGTAGTCCTGCGGCCGATAAACGATCACCGCAACATTGGAATTGTCGCCCTTGTCGCCGGTGCGGCAATGGGCAAGCTCGCGCAACTTCATGTCATGCCACCTCCATGGTAATGCGAGGCGTAACCAGATCTCGGTTGATCAGGGTGGAGGCGATTGCGACGACTGCGGTGGCCGAACGCGTCGCCCCGCCGCCGCCGGCCGGTCCGTTCGTATACAACGCCTCCACCTCGCGCCCGATTCGAGTCGCTTCTTCGAGCGTGCGAGTTCGCCCGACCGCGCGGATTCGAACCTCCGCGGGTACCGGGGCGCCCCCGGGAAGGTTGCCGCAAATGGAGTCGACCCCAATGAGATCGTAGCGGCTCTCGCGCAAAGCTACGCCAGTCAATTGGAGTCGCTCTGCCACGATCTGCAGGGCCAGCCGTGCTCGCTCCAGGGCGCCTGGCCCCGCGTAGGACATCTGCCCCTCGCCGATGAATCCGTCGTGATAGCCGATTGAGACTTTCAGTGTCTCGGATCGCGCCCTGCCCGAGCCACCCCTCACTCCAACGCGGTCGCGCGCCAACTCTTCGAACGTAACTCCGGAAAAATCGGCGATCACATCGGGTGTCAGGTACGCGCAGGGGTCTTGCAGCTCGTACAGCAACTGCTCCTTGCACGTTGCCACCGATACGATACCGCCCGTGCCGGGCAGCTTGGTCACGACCGCCGATCCGTCCGCCCGTACTTCCGCCAGCGGAAAACCCAGACGCGCCAGGCCATCAACATTCTTGAATCCCGGATCAGCGAAATAACCGCCCGTGAGCTGACCTGCGCATTCGAGCAGGTGGCCCACCAGCGTGGCCTCGCCCAGCCGCTGCCAGTCATCTTCCAGCCAGCCGAATTCATGGGCCAGAGGTCCAAGAAACAGTGCAGGGTCGGCCACCCGCCCGGTCAGAACGATATCCGCACCCGCGCGCAGCGCATCGCGAATGGGACCGCCACCCAGGTAGGCGTTCGCGGATATGATGCTGTCCCGGTGGATTTCGAGCGCAGCTCCCTCGCCTTGCAGGGGCTCGGGATCTGCCCCGCGAAGCCGAGCCGTCACATCATCACCGTCCACAGCGGCGATTCGCAGTCCAGTGAATCCAAGCGAGCGCGCAATTTCGGCGGTTCGCCGCACAGCCGCCAGAGGATTCGCCGCGCCCATGTTGCTGACTATCTTCACTCCGTTAGTTATGCACGCCGGCAGGACAGCGCTCATACGCTCTGCAAGGAGCGGGTCATAACCGAGGCTTGCGTCCTCGAGCCTCGCTTTTTGCGCCAGCGCAATCGTCCGCTCCGCGAGGCACTCAAAGACGAGATAGTCGAGTTGGCCCCGTTCAGCGAGTTCGACAGCCGGCTCGATGCGATCGCCGGAGAAGCCGGCGCCCGACCCAATGCGTACGACCCGGGAGCTCTGAGTCGTCATAGAGGAAACAGGCCGATGACGACGCAGGTCAGCGCCATGGCCAGCGAGGCTGCGTAGAGAAAGGGAAAGGCAAACTTCTGGTGGGCCGACAACTCGATGCCCGCGAGCCCCGACACCAGGAACGTTGCGGGAGTCAGCGGGCTCACCGGAAAACCCGCCGTCATCTGCCCTACCAGGGCCGCCTGCGCGATGTGCACAGGCTGACCTCCCAGGCGCCCGTACATCTCAGCGACAACAGGCATCACGCCAAAATAGAAGGAGTCAGGATCGAACAGCATGCTCATTGGCATTGCGATCAGGGACAGAGCGAAAGGGATGTGACTTCCAACGGCGCCAGGTACGTGCGCAACAGCTGATTGAGCCAGTGCCTGCAGCGCTCCCGTCCCGGTCATCACACCGGTGAACGCACCGGCCGCGAGCAGAATTGCGGCCATCATCAGAGCCGCCTTTGCATGAGCGTCGACACGCTCCCGCTGCTGTGCCGCGTGTGGATAGTTGACCACGAGCGCGATTGCGGTGCCGGCCATGAATGCCACGGCAGGAGGCACGATCTGCGCAACGAGCGCCGCCATCACCGCGATCGTCACCAGTAAATTCAGCCAGAAGAGCCGGGGCCTCCGCAGCTGCGCCTGGGCGGCCGTGAGCTCGGGAATGAGCGCGGCCCCCGTGGCCTCGCCCATGACTCCAAGGCGGCGGCTCTCTCGGGCGCCCAACCACCACGCCGCACCGAAGACAAAGGCCAGGCCGACTACCTGGACAGCCATCATCGGGCGGAATATCTGCATCACCGGAATTTTCAGCGCAGCCGCGGCGCGCACCGTCGGACCGGTCCAAGGCAGGAAGTTCACTCCGGCTGCCATCGACGCGACACAGGCCAACACACGTCTATCCATACCGAGCCGGTCGTATAGCGGCAGCATTGCGGGAATCACCACCAAGAAGCAAACGGCCCCCGAGCCGTCGAGATGGATCAACAGGGCAAGCAGCGCACTTCCCACAACGATCCGGGTGGGTTTGAGGCCAACCAGGCGCAACACGCGGCCGATGATCGGATCGAGCATGCCGGCATCCGTCATGACGCCGAAGAACACGATCGCGAACACGAACATGGCCGCCACCGGCGCGATGTTGGTAATTCCCTGCACCATGAAAGCAGCGGTCTGCCCCCCGAAGCCGCCCAGCACGCCCATTGCGGCAGGAACCGCGATGAGCGCCACCAAGGGCGAACACCTGTTGAACATGATCAGGGCGAGCAGAACGACGATCGTCGCGGCGCCTAAGAGGGCGAGCATTCTTGTGACGAGCCTTCCGGCTATGTAGTCAAATCCGGGGCGATGATAAACGCTAACGGCCCCAGCCCAGCAAACTGATTTCTTGGATGGATTTATACGGGGAGGGAATGAGTGGGCCGCAGGCCAGCGTGAGGTGACCTGGTACGCCTCAGAAAGCGGCGTTTTAGGCCATAGTCACGAAGGTCGTGCGCACCTTCTCTACGACCGCAAAAAAGTTCGCAGTACAGGGTGGCAAAAGCCTGGAGAATATTGCCGCGGATATCCGCGGGCGACTGAAACTCCTGGGGGGATTGACCTGACGACGAGCAACAATCCAGTTTAAAACCGCACGCCCACTGCGCTGCCGCACCACGACGGTACTGGGACTTTACTCACATCCGCAAGTATCAGTTCCAGCTATCACAGCGCAGGGCAAAACTGAAGCAGGCGATGCCGCTGCACTCGCCTCGGCGAAACAGAATGACATCAAGGCATAGGGCTCGATTCTGGGCCGCTTTGGGTGCGTACGCACTGATCGGTCTGAGCGGTTGCCGTTGGATCGGCGAGTCCGCCGGCACATCTGGCACACACGATACAGTGAGCGTAACGCCATCCGTTTCCGGCAACCTCGCGGTCGTGAACGGTGGCAGCCAGGCTCTGAGCCTGTCGTTCTCCTCGAGCGACGCAAAAACCATCTCGCGGTTGACCGTGACTCAAGGCCTGACATCGATGCCCAGCGGATGGGCCGGACCGGCCGCCTTTGACTGTACGACTGTAAGCACGGGCAGCGGTTGTACGCTCAATCTGATGTATGCACCAACCTCCGTGAGCGGCGGCACACTCACAATCGCCTTCAGCTATATCGACAACGCCGGCGAGGCCCAGACCGGATCCGTGACGGTACCGTATGAATCCAGCAGCACCAACAACATTGGTGCAAGCACCGCACCCAGTGGCCAGATCAACGCCGTCGCAGGCGGCGGTAGTCAAACGGTAGAAGTCACATTCACCACGGATGATGGCAATCCGGCCACGGAACTCGCAGTGGCTATTCCCGCTTTGCCACCCGGATGGAGCACCAGCACCAGCGCTCCCAGCTTCGCATGTACAACCGTCAGCACAGGCAACGGTTGCCAGTTATCCCTTCTCTACGCGCCACTAGACGCTGGGCGCGGAACGCTCACATTGAGTTTCACCTACACCGACAACGCGGGACAGGCTAAGACCGGCACGATCACCGTGCCTTATGCGTCAACGCAACAGGACAATGTAGTAGGTACGGCCTCGCCCACCGGGCAGATCAACGCGATTGTGGGAGCCGGCCAGCAGCCGGTCAATGTCACTTTTACGACGGACGATGGCAATCCAGCTACAGATCTGACGGTGACGACGGACCTGGCGGCCCTGCCGATCGGCTGGAGCAGCGGCAGCGGCGGTCTGAGCTGCGCTACCATCAGCACGGGCAACGGCTGCCAGCTCACTCTGAGCTATGCACCAACCGCAGTTGGCAGCGGCTCGGTCGCGCTGCAGTACAACTACCTCGACAATGCCGGATCTCCAAAGAATGGCATTCTCACGATCCCCTATGCCGCCACCGCCCACGACAACATCGTCGGCACAACTTCGCCTTCGGGACAAATCAACGCAGTGCTCGGAGCAGGCAGCCAGGCGGTAGCCGTCAGTTTCACGACTGACGACGGCAACGTAGCAACGGGACTTACGGTGACCACGCCCCTGAACAGCCTGCCGAGCGGGTGGAGCAGCGGTGTTCAGAATTTCGCCTGCGCCAATGTCAGCGTTGGCAACGGATGTCAACTCAACCTCGGCTATGCCCCCATTGCGGACGCTTCCTCCACGCTCGCTCTGCACTATGAATATGTCGATAACTCCGGCACGGCCAAGACCGGTACCGTCAATATTCCCTATGTCGCAACTGCCCACGACAACGTCGTCGGTGCCGCCTCCCTCTCTCCCCCGCTGAGTGTGCTCGTGAATGACCAGCAGACAATCAACGTCACGTTCACGACAGACGATGGCAACCCGGCGACGCTGTTTTCGGTGACATCCGGCCTGAGCTCACTCCCGAATGGCTGGAGCGGCGGAGGGGGTGGGTTGAGCTGCGCAAGTGTCGCAACTGGCAGCGGTTGCCAGGTCAGTCTGACCTACGCACCGACGGCATTGGCCAGTGGGACTCTGAGTATCGGCTACACCTACACGGACAATGCCGGCGCAAGCAAAACTGGTACTGTGAATATTCCCTATTCGGCGACGGTTCACGACAATGTCGTAGGTACCGCGTCGCCGACTGGCACGATTCGCGTTCCAGTGAATGCCAGCCAGTCGATCAGCGTGCCTTTCACGACCGATGACGGCAATCCCGCCAGCAGTTTTTCGATCACGACTGATCTGACTACTCTGCCCAGCGGCTGGACCAGCGCACCTACGACCCTGAGCTGCCCGAGCGTGAGTACCGGCACGGGGTGCGAGCTGAACCTGACCTACGCGCCAACGGCAGCCGCGACCGGAACATTGACGCTCAACTTCGGCTACACAGACAACGCCGGAACTCCGAAGACGGGCACGGTAAGCATTCCCTATGTTGCGCCGGTTCTGCATGCCTACCTCAGTGACCAGTACAACGGCGTGTATATCTGCACACTGAATGGCACGACAGGTGCCTTGGCGAGTTGCCAAACGACCGGCGGCGGATTTACCGGCGCATGGAGTGTCGCATTCTTCAGCGGCACTTCGGGTAATTATGCCTACGTGGTCAACGGCGCTCGAAACGGTGTCTATCTGTGCCAGGTGGATTCCTCCGGATTGCTCGCGAATAATTGTGCCTCTCAGGGCAGCAATTTCTACGGTCCCGAGCACGTGACAGTTTCAGGGTCGAGGCTGTATGTCGCCAACCAAGGGTATGTGTCCAGCAACGTCGTAACGGTGTGTGCTATCAGCGGTACGGACGGCACTCTTTCCAATTGCTCTGTCACCGCCCCCGGCAGCGGCCTGCACTATGCGAGCGGCGTCACCTTGAGCGGCTCCTTTGCTTACGTTTCCACGGACAACGCCGGCCTCTTCCTGTGCGCAGTCGATCTGGCGGGCGGCGGCCTGAACAACTGCGCGACAACCGGCAACGGTGTCGGCAACGCCTACTCCCTCTCCGTGTCAGGCGGAATTGCATACATTGCCAACCACAACAGCGGGTTCACGACTTGCACGATCGGGAGCGATGGCACGCTATCAGGGTGCGGAAGTACTCAATTAGGTGGTTTCTTCCCCAGCGCGACCGGAGTAGCGATCAACGGCGGATTCGCCTATGTAACCGTCCAGGGCATGTTTGGCGGAAGTTCCGATCTATATGTGTGTGCGATCAACGGCCTCACCGTGGCGAGTTGCACCATATCGAACGGTAGCGCAACATTCGGCCGGCTATTTGACGTCCTCATCAACTAGCGCCGGATCGGGCGACAGGCTGCAATAAAGCGGACGCGTTTCCGGTCTGGTCCAGTAAGCCGGCGTATGGGAGCCTGCAAGTGAGCAACATTCGCGACCAGTTGCGCAACAATTCCGTGGCGCTCATCAGTCTCTTCATAGCTCTGAGCAGCCTCGGCTACAACACATGGCGCAACGAGCGCACCGAGCACAATCGAAATATCCGCACAGCCACCTTCGAGATTCTCACCAAGCTGGCCGATTTCGAACGAGTGGTGTACCTCGCTCACTATGACAAGGATCAGGTCATGGGCAACCCCCGAATCGGCTGGACCTATGTCATTGTCATTCACGACCTGTCCGGGGTTGTTCCGGGTGCAATCGAGCCGAAAGCAACGCAGCTGCGCGCAATCTGGAAAGACAATTGGGAAGGCCTGGGCGCCGATGACGACGCCGCGGTCGATCGAATCGAGGCGGGCATAGAGGCTCTGCGAGTAGCCACACTGGGTACACTTCGCTCGTTGCGCTAGCGATGCAGCAAAGATTCGAGGCCCGGCAGTTCGAGATCGAGTTCCTCGATCCGGAAGCAGAGGTTTTTGTCTTCACCTTCGGGTGATCGCCCGAACAGCTGAAAGCTCTCACTAGAGCCATCGGCAGCCCGCGCGACCCTCGGCAGAAGCGCGCAGATCACCAGGATGCAGATGAAGACAATCAACATCACCACACTTTCGCGGAATGGGAACCGGCGTGCCGCCGCCAGGCCCGGGGCCGGGGCCGAGGCCGGGGCCTGAGTCTGGGTCTGTCTCGAGCGAGACAACAACAGACCCAACACCACACCCACGCTGAGCGTGACAAGTGCCCCGATCGCGTTCCACCAGAACCAGAACACATTGGGAAAAAACAACCAGAGAACCAGGTTCACGCACACGCCCGCAGCCACCGCCACATTGGCGGCCAGCGGCGTCACCCTGGGCAGGGTCGTGAGCAGAAAGATGCCGAGGATGGGTCCATAGGTTACCGAGCCGATCTTATTGATAGCCTCGATCGCCGTGGCGGCGAGCTTGCCGGCGAAGAATCCAAAAACCATGGTGGCCGCTCCCCACGCAAGCAGTACATACTTGCTGACACCGACGTAGCGTTCCGCGGGAATGCTTACGAGGGGACTGACGAAATCCTCCATCGTCACCGCGGTAAGCGAATTCAATGTCGAGCTGTACGCAGACATCCAAGCCGCAATCAGCGCTACGACAATGATTCCCACGATGCCATGCGGCAGGTAGTTGGCAATGAATACCGGGATCATCAGGTCCGGCTTGTCGAGCGGAATCGCCGCACGAAATTCCGGGGTGGCCAAGGCGAATGCACCGAGGATCAGGCCGCCGAAACAGTACGCCAACGTGATCGGAAAACGCAGCAGTCCGTTGAACAGCAGCAATTGCCTGACAGTACGCTCATCGCGCGCCGCCAGAATGCGTTGCGCCTGCGTCTGATCGGTCCCGTAATAGGCGGTATACAGGAAGAAGCCGCCGAACAGCATCGGCCAGAACCCGTACTCGCGCCCGTCGAAGCCAACGTTATGGAAGTCGAGGACCTGAAGGCGGCGCTGATCCAGATGCTCCATGAACGAGCTCCACCCGCCCATGTAATGCAACGCGGTGAACATGATCACGAAGATGCCGAGCACCTTGATGATCATCTGCGCCACTTCGCTGTAGACGATCGCCTTCAGGCCGCCTTTTAGGGAGTACACGATTGTCACGCCTCCCAGGGCCATGATCGTCTCCCAGAACGGCAGCATCAGGATGGAAGCGAGCACGAGGGCAATGACGTAGATCTGCACACCGGTACCGAACGCCCGGCTGAAAATAAACAGTGCACTCAGCAGGAGCCGCGAGCCTCGGCCAAACCGACGCTCCAGGAATGAGTAGACGCTCACGACACCCGACCGGCGCAGCATGGGTCCGATGAGCGCCATCAGCGGAATCATCGCCAGCGGAACACCGAACTCGTAGGTGAGCCATTGCATCCCGCCCCCACTTCGCAAGCCGACGAAGGCCGGGGCCGAGACGAAACTGACCGCGGACAGCTGGGTCGCCATGGTAGACATACCCAACGGGAACCAGCCGAGCGCCCGGCTGCCGAGAAAGTAATCGGTGCCGGCGGCGTTGCGCTTGAAGCGCAGGCCGAGCCAGATCATAGCGCCGAAATACAGCGCTACGATCCCATAGTCGAGGGCGTTCAACTGTCAGAATTCATATGACAATCGAGCCATGATACGCCGCGGCAGCACCTGCCGGCCGATGAAATAGGCCTGACCCGCGTTCTGCAGCGTGCCCTGGCGGGGCGACCCTTCCGAAACGGCCGTGCTGTCGAACAGATTGTAGACGCTGATGCCGATGCGCGCCCGGTCGCCGCCGGCAAACGTCCGGGTATAGCCGGCATCCAGCCTCACTATGTGGTAGCTCGGCAGCTCGATGTTGTTCAGGTCCGAGGTGAAGGTGCGGCCGGTGAATGAATCAAACACCGCCGCGTCGAACGTCTCGTCCTTGTAGTACAGACCGAGGTTCCCCAGGACATTCGGCTGCCGTTGCATGAAGTTTCCAACGCAGTCCGTACAGGCCGCAACCGGTGTGTACTTCGTGTAAATGTCGTGTTCGTAGGTGGCATTGCCCCTGAACGACAGACGGCCGAACAGCCGCACATCGAGGGTGGCTTCCGTTCCGTACGAGCGCGTGGAAATCACGTTGACGACTTCAATCGGTGCGCTGCCAGGGGTCGGGCCGTTGATGAAGTTGATATTACGGCGATTCGCCAGGGTCGAGTAAAAGCCGGCGATCGTGCCCGAGACGAAGCTGCTCGCATACTTATACCCGGCTTCCGCCTGTTTGATGATCTCCGCTTCGAAAGACTGCGTTTCATTGCTCGAGTTGATCTGCACGGTGTTCAGCTGCGGCATGAAGAAGCCACGCGAGCCGTTCACGAACAGACTGCTGTGATTGTCGAGCTTGTAGAGCGCTCCGCCGGCAACCGCGTAGGCGTGCGGCTGCACCGTGCCCGCCAGGTACTTGCCATTTCCCCAGGTAACATTCGCCAGCAGCGGCGAAATGCCGGCAGTCGTGTCGGTAAGGAAGCTCGCCGACTGCTCCTTCCTGACATCGCCCGTCATGGATTCGAAGCGCCCGCCGAAGTCCAGCACCCAGTTGCCGACCTCAATCTGGTCTGCGAGGTAGCCCGCGCTACGGCGGGCTTCATAGTAGTTATTCGTATAGCCGAGACCCGCGTCCACGATGCCATTGCGCGCTACTACCGTGGTCGCGTTGGTCGCCGTATTGGTCACCGTTACGTTGACGAGCTGCGGCTTGTCGTTGAAATCACCAATGTACGCATACGTGATGTCGTAGTCCCGCGCCTTGGTATGGCTGAAGAAGCCGCCCAGAGTGAAGTGGTGAGTCCAGTCGCTCAAGACCAGGTCCTTCGTGATGTTGAGCTCACCTGTCTGTGACGTCAGCGGCCGCTCGCGATCCGTCACACGGTCTCCCCACAACAGATAGTTGGCAGGGACCGGCAGCCCACTGGCGGCATAGGTGAACTTGCCGGTGTAAATCGTCGGATCGTACTTGTATGACTGCAGGAATGCGGTCTGCGTCGTAGGCAGGTTCGTGATGTTGTCACCGCCTGAGAACAGCGCAAATGTGTGATGATAGTCGGCGATGTTGGCCCGCCCATTGAAGCCCCAGCCGTCGCCGAGATCCTTCTTGAAGTCCACGCCGAAGGAGTAGCCATGAGTCGCCGCTCCCTCTTCCACCTTCGAGTTGAACAATCCGTTCGGGGTGGCGAATGTCGAGTTGTCCAGGGCGGACGTTTCCGTCGTGGAGACCACGTGCCCGTTGTTGCCGCGCGCCAGGTGATAGCCGTCGCTGGTCAGGGGAATATCGCCGTAGAACTGGTCCTGGTCATCGATTCCCTGGAAGTAAAGCTTCACCTCCCCGGTATCGAACACCTTCTTGAGGTTGCCGCGGATCTGGTAACCCTGGGTCGGGAAGCCGGAGTCCAGCGGACCCTTGTCATAGCGGTAAAACCCTGACAAGGCGTAATACAGGCCCTCGGTAATCGGACCGTTCGCCGCAAAGTCGGTGCGTAGGCGGTTATGGTCGGAGAGCTCCAGCTGCGCAATGCCGTGTGATACGTCAGTTCCGGTCTTGTCGATGAAATTGATCACGCCGCCGATACCGCCGACGCCGAAGAGATTCGACACGCCACCGCGCACGAACTCCAGGTGATCGATTCCGAGGTCGGTCCGGTAATACACATCGGGCGCCGAGGAGTTCAGGCCCATGCTGCCGATGACCGGCATGCCGTTGAATTCGAGTGGTGTGAACTGGTACTGGCCGCCGCTGGGCAGTCCCGCGACGAAGATATTGGAGGCGACCTCGCCGCCGCCACCCTCGGCCTTCAGCGCAGGCACCGTGGTCAGAATATCGGCCGTACTGTTGGCGCTGAGAGTTTGCAGCTCATCCGCCGAGATGCTGGTCGCAACCAGCGGAGTTTTCAACTCGGTGCGCGCCTTGCTGGTGCCCGTCACGATGACCGTGTCCAGCTGGCTTTCTTGGCTTTCGGTTGGCTCGCTGGCATCCGTGGCGGCGCCCTGGGCCCGAATGGGACCTGCGGCGAGGCAACTTGCGGCCATCAGAGCCATCGACAAGCCACCCGAATAGACCTTTGAGTGTTCCACGTCTTTTTCCCCCTTAGCGTGTGCGGCGCGAATCCGCAGCGCTCGCTGCCGCGCCCGCGGTGCTCACTTGGCGCGATACTAGGGCGACAAAAACGTTTTTGTCAATTCAGCAGCCGAAATTGCGCGCGCCGGCCGGAGCCACTTTCCGACCCGGACGATGCGGTCAGACCGGCACTATTGCCGCGGGCAGTCGGATGTGCGGGGCACGAGCACGACCGGCTCGAGGTAGTGGATGTCCGCCGGTTTGGCAGCGCCGCTCAGCAGGCGCAACAGGCTCTGGCCGATGTGGCGGCCATTTTCGAACACCGCGTGATCGATGGTGGTCAGTGGGGGATTGGTGAATGCCGAGGCGCTCGAGTTGCCATAACCCGTGATGGAGATCTGCTTGCCAACTTCGATATTGCGCTCGCGGCAGGCTGCAATGGCACCAATGGCCATTGCGTCCGTGGCGCAGACGATGGCCGTTGGCGGCTGGGCCGAGACGAGCAGCGAGCGGCACAGGGCATAGCCGCTGACCTCATTGAGATCGCCGTTCAGCATCAGCAGGCGGTCCAGTTGGATACGATGTTTTGCCAGAGCGCGCATGTAGCCCTTTTCACGCAGCCGGGCGAAGGTGTATTCGAGCGGCCCGTTGAGAAACGCAATACTGCGATGGCCGAACTCTATCTGCCGCAAAGTGGCCAGATAGAAGGCTTTCTCGTTGTCAGTATCGACCCAGGCATACGGTTCCGCGGTCTCGGTCCTGCCATAGGTGACAAACGGCAGTTTTGCTGCGCGTGCGAGCTCGACACGCGAGTCCGACACCCGGGTACGCACCAGCAACAGCGCGTCGACCCACCCCCCCTTGATGAAATTCTCGTAGAGCGCTGTCTCGCGAACCAGGTCGTTGCGCGTCTGCATGCTGGCGATCAGCGAGTAGCCACCGCTCTCGAGCTCCACTTCCACGCCGCCGAGCAGGCTCGACGCGACAGAATCAACGAATCTGACTCCGTCGGTCGCCGCAGGCAGGATCACGCCAACCATCGACGTCTTGCCTGACTTGAGGCGGCGCGCGCCAGGATTGGGCCGATAGCCGATCTCGCGCGCGCGCTTGAATACACGCGCTTTGGTCGCTGGTGCCACGTCGTCATAGTCGTTGAGCGCCCGCGACACGGTTGAGATCGAAAGACCCAGGTCCTGGGCCAGTTTCACTATGGACATGGGTGCTGTTGCGCGGCCGTGCCGCTTCCTTCATTGACAAAAACGTTTTTGGGACCCTAATCTTCGCCACCACCGGCGCTCGGCCGCGCGAGGGGACGGATGAAACAAGTCAGGCTCGACGAGCGGGCCCGTGAGATTCTAATTCGGAACGACCGGGGCGGATACACGGTGCCCAATGGGCGGGTGTATCCATTTCAATGGAACTGGGATTCTGCGTTTGTCTCGCTGGGCTTTGCGGCCATGGATCTCGATCGCGCCTGGCGTGAGATCGAGACTCTGTTCGCGGGACAGTGGGCAGAAGGTTTCCTGCCGCACATCATCTTCTGGCACGACGATGCCGGTTATTTCCCGGGGCCTGCCGTCTGGGCAACCGGCCGACAACCGCCCACTTCGGGAATCACACAGCCGCCCTTCGCCGCCAGCGCGGTACATACACTCTGGAAGGCCGGCGACCCACAGCGCTATCGGACCCACCTCGAGCAGTTGTTCCCCAAGTTGCTCGCCTGGCATCGCTGGTTCGCGCAAATCCGCGACCCCAGCGGCGACGGGCTGGCGCTCATCGTCCATCCGTGGGAATCCGGCCGGGACAACTCTCCGGAATGGGACGCGCCGGCACAGAAGATCGACATTTCCGCTGTTGGACCCTACGAGCGGCGCGACACGAATCATCTCGATGCCAGCATGCGGCCCACGAAACTGGACTATGACCGCTACTACGCGCTGGTGCAGTTCGGACGGTCCCTGGGTTGGAACCAGCGGCGCATCGGCCGGGAGAACCCATTCCGCGTGGTCGATGTCGGGACGACCATGATACTGCAGCGTGCCAATCGTGATCTGTTGGAGCTGGCTGAGGCTCTCGGTGAGGCCACCGCGGCGGATGAGCTGCGGCAGCGGATCGCCAGGGCGGAAAGAGGCATTGCCTGGCTCTGGAATGAGCAGGTGGGTGCCTACTGCTCGCGCGATGTAATAACCGGCCAGTCCTCCGCCATCGTAACGAGCGCATCGTTCCTGTCCTTTTACGCGGGCATTCGTGACGAGGCTCGCGATCAACGCCTGCTGCAGCACCTCGAGCGTATCGCAGGAAGCGTGAAGTATCTCCTGCCCAGTCTCGACCCGGATGACCCCGGCTTCGACTCCGTGCGCTACTGGCGTGGTCCCGTGTGGGCCGTGATCAATTTCCTGGTTGGCAGCGGGCTCAGTACCGCGGGCCATCATAATTGGGGTGAGCGGATACGAGCCGACACACGCGAGTTGATCGGGCAAGGAGGAATGTATGAGTACTTCTGTCCAGTAACCGGCCGTGCAGTTGGGGGGGACGATTTCTCGTGGACAGCCGCAATGTGGCTGCATTGGGCGCGGGGCAACAGCCCACAACCGTGACTGCCGGGGCCGGCGTCTCGGTCCCGACAACCGGTGCGCCCTCGCGTTATCCCTCGCAGCCCGATGGATCGGTGCTGATCAACCTGTTCAATACGGGAGACGCTGCCGCCGATCGCGTAGTCCCGGGCGGTCCTGCACGAGCAATGCGTGTCTCACTCGCGCCGCACGAGGCCAGGCT